>Ga0164318_10002641_pt1 | contig 16729 bp, 14 predicted proteins | sample GuaBasSedimGuay9_FD_113734 | JGI IMG/M metagenome (GOLD analysis project Ga0164318, IMG submission 113734) | Subseafloor sediment microbial communities from Guaymas Basin, Gulf of California, Mexico - Guay9, Core 4571-4, 0-3 cm | ecosystem: Environmental > Aquatic > Marine > Hydrothermal vents...
TCGCCGGTTTTATCTCTAAGGCGAAGATTCAAATAGGGGGAACCCTTCTGAGAAACGGCCATATTTTTTTCTGTTACAAGAAATACATCGTTTACCTTATTGCCGGCCTCTATATCTTTGACATAAATATTTTTCATAATCAAAACATCACCCGTTCTTTATTGGAATATATATTCATCTTTCCATCCCTCATATATCCTATGACTGTTATTCCCGCTTCAAGTGATAATGCTATAGCCCTCGATGTGGGAACCGAACGAGAAAGGATAATAGGTATGCCTGACTTCCAAATCTTTGATACAATTTCCGAAGAAACCCTTCCGGTTGTTAAAACAAGCTTGTCGGAACACTCGATTTTATGAAAAAGGGAGTACCCCCCCAGCATATCAATAGTGTTATGCCTTCCGATGTCTTCTCTTGAAATTATTATGCGGCCGGCTGTATCTGCAAGTGATGAACAGTGAGTTCCGTGCGTTGCCATATGGATCTTTGTTGAATAAAGATGATCTTTCATAAGTTTCAAGGCGCTCTCAGCTGAAATATGTATATCTGACATTATAATCTCTTTGGTTGCTTCCGGTTTGCTTTCTCTCGCACCGCTGGACAGGATATATTTTTCGTTAGGCAGAGTATCACGGCTTTTCGAAAAAACATGTACGCTGTAATCCTCATTGGATACATATATTTTTTCTATATCCCCTGATACTTCAATAATGCCTTCGGATTTGAGAAAGCCTGCCGCCAATTCCTTAAGGTGAATGCCTGCGCAGGCAATTGTTATTATATTGCGGCCATTAAGATAGATTTTTACAGGGACTTCTCTTATTATGCGATTTGTGATCTGGGAAGGTTTCTTGCCGTCATAAAATTCAACATCATACTCCTCTATTGGTGTTCCTGTATTTTCAGATTTCATTTTCTTTTCTTTCTCTAAGGATTCGATGGTCGCCAACGCGAATGGTTAATTTGGTTTTGTCAAAATATTCCATAAGTGGAATTACGTATTTTCGTGAGAGACCTGTCAGATCTCTGAAAGTAGCGGGTGTGGATTTACCATCTTTTAAAAGTAGCTTTCTGTAATCACTTCTTAATTTATCTATGAATTTCTTATAAAAATACATGTTTTCATTGACCTTTATAATTAGTTTTTCGTTGAGCATGACATCGAGAACTTTTGTTGTCTCTGCTTTTTTATTGGAAAATCTTTCGATAATTTCTTTGGTTGCGGGGGGGGTCAGTTTCGATTCGCGATATATACTGGCAATACTTTCCCGCAGATTCATCAATTCTCCTTTCAGATTCACACTATGTCCAGACAGGCGAATATTTTCTTTTTCTACAATGATCTTTCCGTCATTCTCAAGGTTTCTTATGGCCATATTGAAGAGTTTGACAGCGATAAACGTTCCCACATTAATCCGGAGTTCTTCCTTGGGGTATCCCTCCTTCAGAGGAAATTTTTCATGATATGTTTTAACATACTCCAGGATTTTATCCTGTAAGATTTTATACATGTGGAAAGATACAACCCTGAGTTCATCTCTGTCCGATAGAAGGGCTTCCTTTTTTGAAAACAGCTCCTCCAGGATTTTATTCTGCTGTTTTAAGGGAATTCCCGTTCTTACCGAGAGATGCCGAACGGTAATGCCTCTAAACCCGGCTCGCTCCAATATAATTTTTGTTTTATCAAAAGTGTTTCCCCTGTGTAGAACTTTTAATTCATCAAGTATGTTTTCAGGGTTTCCCCTGTGTTTTTTCGCCATAGGGTCAAGGATCTCGCCCCCTCCGATTGTATTGATGGGAGAATAACTTCTGATGACAAATCTATCTCCTGCTATGGCAATCGTGGGAGATCCGAGAAGAATTTGGGCATATCTTTCTTCCCCCGGTTTAATATCACTTTTATCAAAAAAGATGATTCTCGAAATTATTTCGCTTGTTCCTGTGTGAAATCGCACCGGAGTTCTGTTTTTCAGCTTCCTGCCGGCGCCTGGCAGATATTGCAAAAAAATATCCATACGAGCAGAAGGTTTGAATGTGTCGACAGGCGTGAGAATATCTCCTCTTCGTATGGTGTCTTTATCAATACCCTGCAGATTTATGGCAGTCCTCTGTCCGGTTACAGCCACTTCCGCCGTTTCATTGTGTATCTGAATTCCCCTGATCCTGGCTTTTATCTGACAGGGCATTATTTCAACAGTTTCGCCAATCTTTGCCTTTCCCGACATCAAAGATCCCGTTACTACCGTTCCAAATCCCTTCATGGAAAATACCCTGTCTGCAGGCAGTCTGAAAAAGCCTGCAGACGAACGTTCGTCAGTTTCAGAAATGACTTTCTCCATGGCTGAAATAAAGTCTGTAAGACCTTCGCCGGTAACTGCTGAAACAGGGATGACGGGAGACATTTCCATAAATGTTCCCTTTAGGAATTCCCGTATATCTTCTTTAACAAGATTACGCCATTCTTCGTTTACAAGATCAATTTTTGTGAGAGCTACAATACCTTTTTTAATACCGAGCAACTGGCATATATCAAGATGCTCCCTGGTTTGTGGCATGACACCTTCGTCGGCTGCTATTATCATAGCTACCAGATCAATACCTCCGGCGCCGGCCACCATATTTTTGATGAACCTTTCATGACCCGGAACATCTACAATCCCGATTTTCTGACCGTTATTGAGAGTAAATTGAGCAAAGCCAAGCTCAATGGTAATTCCTCTTTCCTTTTCTTCCTTTAGCCTGTCCGTATTAATTCCTGTCAAGGCTTTGACAAGTGCGGTTTTCCCATGATCAATATGGCCGGCTGTGCCAATAATAATGTGTTTCATGCATGGTAATCCTTTTATTTCGTGTTTCCGTTATTATTATAGGGTTGATAACAGAAACTTTGAGTTTGCACAATAAGAAAAACCCGGAGTTTGATGAGCAATGAGTGATGCGTCAATGTTCTTGACCTGAGAATAACCTGGCGCCTACTATGACACTTTCTTACCACGAAGAACACGAAGATAAAGAAAAATGCTTTGCGCTCTTCGCTGTAAATTGTGTTGATTATATCGGTGGTGGTGTGTTAGTTTTCCAAACTTCAAAGGAGTTTTTAGAATGAGGATACTTGGCATTGACTACGGTAGCAAGAGAATAGGACTTTCAGTTTGTGATGAATTAGGGATTACAGCCCAGGGCCTTGCCACCATTACGAGAAAGAATCGTGAACATGATATGGAGGCAATAGGCAGATTCATCAAGGAATATAATGTTGAAAAAATTGTCATAGGATTTCCGCTAAGGTTTGATGGAACGGAGGGAATACAATGTGAAAAAGTATCCGGATTTGCCCGTATCCTCGAGTCTAGGTTTTCAATACCGGTTATCAAGTGGGATGAAACTCTTTCAACAAAAGAGGCGGAAAGTGTTCTCATAGAAGCAAACATGAGTCGTAAAAGGAGAAAAAAAGTTGTCGATAAAATGGCCGCAGTAATAATACTCCGGGAATATTTGGATCGTGTGGAAAACAGATAGAATGAATATAAAAAAAGTAATCAAAATAGTTATAGTCGTCTTTGTAATATCTTTTTTTGTTTTATGGGGTATTTTTTCTAATTATGTGGGAAGTCCCGTAGATTTTCAAGACAGGCAATTTACAGTAGAAATACCTAAGGGAACCAGTTTTTCCATGGCATCCGGCATACTGGAAAAACAGGGTCTGATTAAACAGAAACAGCTTTTTTATTTTCTGGCGGTTTTGGAAGATGCTCCGGAGCATATCAGAGCAGGGGAGTATGAGTTAAGGAGTTCTATGACTCCAGAAGAGATTCTTGAAAAGTTATTAAAAGGAGAAATCAAGGGGTACCATATACCCATACCGGAGGGATTTACTGTTCGTCAGATTGCTGCCCGTTTGTCTGCATGGAAATTGGTAAATGAGGATAAATTCATAACACTTGCCTCCGACAGGGACTTTCTGAGGTCGCTTGATATACATGGAAATAGCGCCGAAGGGTATCTCTTCCCGGACACTTATATTTTTAATAAATCTATGGGGGAGAAAGAAATTATAAAGTGCATGGTCAGGCGGTTTCGACAGAAGGTTACGCCTGAAATGATAAAAAGGGCGGGGGATCTTGGTTTTACTATGGAAGAAATCATTATCCTGGCTTCGATTATTGAAAAGGAAGGCGGTTTGAAGGAAGAAAAACCTTTGATAGCTGCTGTTTTCCACAATAGACTAAAAAAAGGAATGAGACTCCAGAGTGACCCCACGGTTATTTATGATATTAAAAACTTCAATGGAAATATTACAAAAAAAGACCTTATAAAAAAAACACCATATAACACGTACCGTATAAAAGGATTGCCGCCAGGGCCGATTTGCAATCCGGGTATCGATGCAATAACAGCAGCCCTGTTTCCTGCACAGGTAAATTATCTTTATTTTGTGTCAAAAAATGACGGATCCCACCATTTTTCATCCAATCTTGCGAGCCATAATAAGGCAGTCGTAAAGTATCAAATTAAAAGAAAAAAATGATAATTTTTCCTTGACAAAGCAATAACGCTTCCCTATAGTTATTTTTAAGTGGAGTAAAGTGGATAATTGTGGAGGAATTTTATCTTGTCTGTTTTTAGAGGTCAATACTATCACACCATTGATGAAAAGGGTAGAATTGTCTTACCAGCCAAACTCCGGGGAGTATTTAAAGAAAAGAATGATAAAAGGCTGGTTATTACCAGTCTGGATAATTACCTTCTTGTCCTTCCATACGATGAATGGAACATCATCGAAGAAAAAGCGAAACAACATTCGATCTTGAAAAAAGAAATTCGTGCATTCCAGCGTTATTTCATGTCGGGAGCTGTGGATTGCACTCTCGACCCACAATGGAGGGTTCTTATTCCTCCTTCACTCCGGGTGCGGGCAAAGCTTGAAAAAGATATCGTCCTGGCAGGGATGGTCAAAACGATAGAAATATGGGACAGAACGAGATTTGAGGAAGATCTGAGTGCGTCAGGTCAAAACACTGATAACTTCATTGATAATGTAGCGGATTTATTAGGTATATAGTGGCATCTCCCTTTCACAAACCGGTCATGCTTAAAGAGGCGGTCGATTCGCTTAATTGCAAGCCCGGGCGTGTGTTTTTAGATGGAACGGTAGGAGGTGGGGGGCACGCTTATGAAATATTGACGAGGACGGCTCCTGATGGGATCCTTGTTGGTATAGACTTTGATGATGATGCTATTCACGAAGCTCGTCAAAAACTGAAAACATTTGGTGACAGAAAGTTGCTGGTTAAAGGTAACTTTGCAAATTTGAAGAAGATACTTACCGATCTTCAAATTGAGAAAGTTGATGGGATTCTTTTGGATCTAGGCGTGTCTTCTCACCAGCTTGAAACTCCCGGCAGGGGTTTCAGTTTTTCAGCGGACGCTCCCCTTGATATGCGGATGGACCAGATCGGTGGTTCAAGTGCCTGTGATCTTGTAAACGATCTTTCAGAAAAAGAATTGGTAAAAATCGTAAGGGATTATGGAGAAGAAGTAAGGGCCCGGAGGATTGTAAGAGCAATTCTGGCAAAAAGAAAGGTGTCTCCCGTAAGAACAACGGGGGAGCTTGCCAGGATCATTGCCGATGTCTCGCCGTGTCATTCGAGACGGGGAAGAATACATCCAGCGACGAGGACCTTCCAGGCGCTTAGAATTGCGGTAAATGATGAGCTCGCAAATCTCCATAAGGCTATAAATGACGGCATAGATGTATTGAATAAAGGTGGCAGATTTTCTGTAATATCATTTCATTCTCTTGAAGATAGAATCACAAAGAATTTGTTTCGTTCCTGGGAAAAAGGGTGTGTTTGCCCCCCTGATTTTCCAATTTGTGTCTGTAACAGAAAAAGCAAGTTAAAGGTATTGACCCGAAAGCCGGTTACGCCCGGTGAGGTTGAACTAAATTCTAATCCAAGAGCAAGGAGCGCCAAACTCAGAACGGCAATGAGGATCTGATAAATGGCAGTCTCAAGGTCTATCAAAATATCCGGGGAAGAAGGAACAATCTGGAGCCATTCCTTCTTTATCTTTGCAACGCTGGTGTTTATGGCGATCACTCTTGTCTATGTGTGGTGCCACATTAATATCACAGAACTGAACTATAAGATAGCGGGCGAGATAAGGGCAGGGGATCGTCTCTCTGAAGAAAATGAAAAACTGAAATTAGAGATGGCGCACTTAAAATCACCGGGCCGTATCGAGGCAATTGCCCGGGATAAATTAAAAATGCAATATCCTGACAGGGAACAGATTATTTATCTAAAATGACTAGCCGATCAAAAAAATTCCTGAAGTTCAGGATCATAACAATGTTAGTTTTTTTTCTGGTGTTGTCTGTCGCTTTGCTATCGAGAGCATTTCAACTTCAGGTTCTCTCCGGAGAGTCGCTCAAAGCGAAAGCTGACAGGCAGCACACGAGAGTCCTGAAACTGCAAACAGAAAGAGGGCGGATACTCGATAGAAATGGGAGTGTGCTTGCAGCAAGTCTCATGGTTGATTCGGTTTATGCCGATCCGTCACGGATAAAAAATCGCGCTAAAGTTTCTGCCAGGCTTTCGTCTATCCTCGGGTTAAATAAAAGAAAAATATTAGAAAGACTTTCGCGCTATGAACGTTTTTGCTGGATTGCGAGAAAAATTTCTCCGGGTCAGTCAAGCGCTATCAAGGCTTTGAATTTTGATGGTGTTCACCTTATCAAAGAGCCGAAACGCTTTTACGCTAATAGAGGGTCGGCAGGTCATGTCCTCGGATTTGTAGGAATGGACTCGGATGGATTGAGCGGCCTTGAGCTCAAATATAACAAATATCTGAAAAGGGTTCCAAGGAAGGTTTTATGGGGTAAGGATGCAAGGGGCCATAGATTTTATGTGAAAGCATCCGCCGATAGCAAAAAAGAAGAGGAAAATTGCAACCTCATCCTGACCATTGATAGCAGGATCCAACACATTGTTGAATTACAATTAAAACAGGCTGCTGAAAAAACCGGTGCGAATGGGGGAACTGTTATTGTTATGGATCCACATACCGGGGAAATCCTGGCCATGGCAAATGAACCTGCGTTTAATCCCAATGTTTTCTCGAAATATTCAAGTGAGCTGAGGAGAAACAAGGCGATTACTGATTGTTTTGATCCCGGTTCGACTTTTAAGCCATTTTTGGTCGCTGCTGCCCTGGAAGAGGGAGTTGTCAAGGAGAGTGACAATATTGATTGTGAGAATGGAAGCTATTTTATTGGAAGAAAAGTTATACATGACGCGCAGGGAGAAAAATACGAGAAACTTTCCTTGAGGGATGTTCTAAAATATTCCAGTAACATAGGTTCTGCCAAAGTGGCGGAAAGGCTTGGAAAGGAAAAGTTTTATCAATATATCCGGGCATTTGGGTTTGGTTCCAGAACAGATGTTGATTTGCCCGGTGAATCCTCGGGGATCCTGAGAAAACCTCAAAATTGGACTGACTTTGATTTTGCGACAATAGCCTTTGGGCAGGGAGTATCAGTCACGGCAATCCAGGCGATCACTGCTATGGCGGCTATCGCAAATCAGGGGGTTTTGATGAAACCTCACATTGCTCGTGGTTTGGTGGACAGCAGGGGAAGAGTCGTAAAGGAATTTACACCAACCGTTGTGAGGAGGGTTGTTTCATCTCTCACTGCCCAAAGGGTTACCTCTATGATGATTGATGTAGTTGAAGCAGAAGACGGTACCGGTAAAAATGCCCGTATAGGGGATGTTACCGTTGCAGGAAAAACAGGAACATCTCAGAAGTTTGATTTTGGTACGGGTCGTTATTCATCGACAAAAGTGCAGGCTTCTTTTGTCGGCTTTTTCCCCGCCGAAGATCCCCGAATAGTCATTTTTGTTATACTGGATGAACCCAAAACGAAAAGATGGGGAGGGCAGGCGGCGGCGCCGGTCTTCAAAAATATTTCTGAGCAGATATTAAGGTGTTTCGACAGTGATGTAACAGAAAGAGAAGTTGTCACAGAAGAAGGGAATATAGAGATTAAGAACATTTCCACCCATGAAATAAATAACAGCCATGCTGAAATTGACGGACCGGTTATGCCTGATTTCACGGGCATGACAATGGGGAATGTTTTGGAAATTGTCCGGGAAAAAGGTTTGCATATCAAAATTACTGGTAGTGGGTGGGCAGTAAATCAGAAACCTGCCCCCGGATCACCGATTGAGGGCCGGTTGTGCTGTAGTGTCTTATTCAGTCCGAGGTATTAGGGGCGAAAGGTACAAGGATCAAGGTACAAGGTACAAGGATCAAGGATCAAGGAAATAAAAGCAATTTTGAATTTTGAATTCTTAATTTTAAATTATGAGACAAGGGACAAGGGACGACTTTTAGCACTCATTACTCGTTGCTCGGTCCTCATTGCTTAGCTCTTTGCCGCCTTAGAGAGGTTCTTGTGAAGCTACTTCAATTGCTGGAAGGAATAGACGTGCTGAAAATTTCCGGAGAGCCCGGAGGAGATGTCTCTGATATCTGCTATGATTCCAGACGGTGTGTGAAAGGTTCTCTTTTCGTAGCCATCCCCGGGCTGAAATTTGATGGTCATGATTTTATATCTGATGCCACAAAAAAGGGTGCGAAATATGTTATCCATGAACGGGATATTCCCCCGGAGCAGGGAGTCGTATTTATCAGAGTGAAAGACAGCCGGAGCGCTCTGGGTAAGTCAGGGAAAAATTTCTTCCGCAATCCTACAGCCGAACTTTGTTTAACAGGTGTTACGGGGACAAATGGAAAAACAACAGTCACCTACCTTTTAGAATCGATTCTGAAAGCAGCCGGGATTCGTGTAGGTGTCGTGGGAACAATCAATTATCGATATAATCAGCGTGTATTTGAATCGGTCAATACAACACCGGAGTCTGTTGATCTGCAGAGGATTTTCAGGAGCATGGCGGATTCCGGAGTGACCCATGTTATTACGGAAGTGTCCTCACACGCTCTTGATCTCAGGAGAGTGGATGATTCTGAACATGACATTGGAATATTTACAAATCTTTCTCAGGATCACCTTGATTATCACCATACAATGGAAAATTATTTCCTGGCAAAGAAAAGGTTTTTCCAGGGAATCCTGAAAGAAGGGAAGATAATGATCGTAAACGGAGATGACCACTGGGGGAGAAAACTGGTTCTCGATATGAAAAGACCGGCGATAACATTTGGTATTGAAAATTCATGTGACATCTCAGTCAACAGGTTTGACATTTCCATACATGGAATACACGCAAACATAACAACGCCGGATGGAAATTTTCCCATATCATCTCCCCTGGTCGGCAAATTTAATCTGTATAACATTCTTGCGGCTGCGGCGGCAGCTGTTTCTCTCCATGTTCCGAAGGAATTTATTCAATCAGGCATAAAGGGATTAAAGAGGGTTCCCGGTCGCCTTGAGAGAGTAAGCAATGGTGGTGAACCTCTAACCTTTGTGGACTATGCCCATACGGAAGATGCATTGAAAAGAGTTCTGGAGAATTTATCCGGGTTTAAAGAGAAAAGGATCATTACTGTTTTCGGCTGTGGGGGGGACAGGGATCGCGGGAAAAGGCCACTCATGGGGAAAGCCGCGACAGAACTAAGCGATCTGACCATTGTTACTTCGGATAATCCAAGAACAGAAGATCCTCTCAGAATCATAAGCGAGATAAAAATGGGAATAAAAGAAAATCTTCTAAGGAAATATGTTCCCGATGAGTTAACCGGAGGTTTTTTCGAAAAAGGATACGTCATTATGCCCGATCGCGGAGAAGCTATCGGTCTTGCAGTATCCATTGCCGATAATTCAGATATCATTCTTATTGCAGGAAAGGGGCATGAAGGCTGCCAGATCATAGGCAAGACGCGGATTCCCTTTAATGATGTGACAATTGCCAGGGAAGCCCTCGCAAAACGTCGGATGAGGGAGGCTTAATTGTGAAAGATTTACGACTTCCCGATTTTTCTGTAGAGGATATCTTGAAGGCGACTGGAGGAAGGCTGATCCAGGGCGGACATGAGAGGATATTCAGGGGGATATCGACAGATTCAAGGACACTGATAAATGATAATCTTTTCATCCCCATTGCGGGTGATAAATTTGATGGACATGATTTCACAGGAAGCGCTCTGAAAAATGGGGCCGCGGGTTTACTCGTACAAGCGGGAAAGGAAGAAAAATTAAAAAATGTTCCTGAAAATGTTTCTGTAGTTCTTGTAAACGACACAGTTAAAGCCCTGGGAGACATTGCTCATTTCTGGAGGAAGCGGTTTGATATACCTGTTATTGCCGTAACGGGGAGTTCAGGAAAAACAACAACTAAAGAGATGATAGCATCTATAGCGGGGTTGTCAAAGAATGTATTGAGAAACTATGGTAATTTTAATAATTTTATAGGATTGCCGTTGACTCTTCTGAAAATAAATTCCGATCATGAAGCAATAGTCATTGAAATGGGGGCAAACAAGAGGGGGGAAATCGCCAGGCTTGCAGAAATTGCAAAACCTGACATTGGGGTCATAACCAATGTCGGGCCGGCTCATTTGGAAGGGCTTAAGTCATTGGAAGGAGTAAGAGAAGAAAAGGGAAATCTTTTTTCCAGTATGAAAGACCGCGGGGTCGCCATAATCAACAATGACGATAAGGAAATAAAAATATTGGCGGAACGCTGGGGAGGGAAAAGCATCACTTTCGGTATAGGCAGCGATGCCTTTATCCATGCGGAAAATATAATTAAGAAAAGAGATATGGGGGTAAATTTTACCCTCAGGATTGGTAAATTTAAAAGAAAGATCAACTTGTCAACCCTGGGTGAGCACAATATTTATAATGCCCTTGCAGCGGCTGCATCCTCATGTGCCTTAGGCATAGATTATAATTTAATATGCAAAGGCCTGGGCGCCTTTAAACAGATTGGCGGGCGGATGGATCTTCACAGGTTAAAGAATGGGGCCTATCTGATTGACGACACGTACAATGCCAATCCCGCATCTGTGATGGAAGCGCTCAGGTCTCTAAAGGAGTTAAAAGGAAGTTGCGAGAGCACAGTTGTTTTAGGAGACATGCTTGAACTCGGGGAACAGGCGGAAAAGATACATGAAGATATCGGGATGCGCCTGGCGGACAGGAGTATAGGCAAAATCTTCCTTATGGGAAGATTATCTTACTCGGTTGCTGCAGGGGCAATACAAAGTGGATTTAAAAGTGATCAGATATTTTTCATTGATAATCCTGTAAAACTGGCCATGTGTCTAAAATCATATCTGAAAAAGGGGGACTGGGTGTTAGTTAAAGGGTCCAGAAAGATGAAGATGGAAGATATTGTCATGGCAATTATTAAAGTGTTCGGAGAACAAAAAGGGAGATAAAACAATTTTGAATTTTGAGTTACGGACAGGGGGCTGAAAGTGATTTATCATCTCTTATATCCATTAAGCGATACATGGTCGTATTTTAATGTTTTCCGTTACATAACCTTTCGGACGATCTATGCGACCATAACTTCCCTTGTTATCTGTTTTGTGCTTGGTCCATGGCTCATAAACAAACTACAACTGCTGCAAATAGGTCAGCCTGTCAGAGAAGATGGCCCTGATTCTCATTTGGCGAAAGCCGGGACCCCCACTATGGGCGGTATCCTGATTATTTTTTCTGTTGTTATATCTACACTTCTGTGGGCGAGGCTTGATGTGGATTATGTGTGGTTCATTCTCATGATAACGGTGGGATATGGCCTCATCGGTTTTATAGATGATTACCAAAAGCTTAAAAGTGCAAGCAGCAAAGGGGTTCCGGGAATTATCAGATTGTTTGTGGAAATAGCCCTGGCTCTTATTATCGGTATCTTTTTGTATGCAAAGCTGGATTTCAGTTCATACGTGGCCATACCCTTCTTCAAGAAGATTTTGCCTGATCTGGGATGGGGTTACGTTATTTTTTCTGTGTTTATCATTGTAGGTGCAGCTAATGCGGTGAATCTTACGGATGGGCTGGACGGTCTTGCCATAGGACCTGCTACAATTTGTTTTGCAACCTATCTTCTTTTTGCCTATATTTCTGGAAATATCAAAATATCCAGTTACTTACAAATTCCCTATGTAGCAGGTACCGGAGAACTGGCTGTCTTTTGCGGGGCTATGGTGGGCGCGGGTATCGGTTTCCTCTGGTACAATACGTATCCGGCACAGATCTTTATGGGTGATGTGGGATCGCTTTCACTGGGAGGCGCCCTGGGAACTTTAGCCGTTTTGACAAAGCAGGAAATTCTTTTGGCTATAGTGGGCGGAGTATTTGTGGTTGAGACTATTTCTGTCATATTTCAGGTTGGGTGGTTCAAAGTGTCCAATGGGAGACGCATATTCAGAATGGCTCCGATTCATCACCATTTTGAGCTGAAAGGATGGGCTGAGCCCAAGGTAATTGTGCGATTCTGGATTATTACCATTATCCTTGCCCTTGTTGCTGTAAGCACATTGAAGTTGAGATAGGATGGTCGTATGGATTTATCCGGTCGCAGGGTATTGGTTGTCGGTCTGGGAAGAACGGGGGTGGCAACAGCCAGGTTTTTGGTGAAGAGAGAAGCAAAAGTCATAATAATAGATGAAAAACCAGCTTCTGAATTGGAAAGCGCAATTCGTGACATCGGAAGTTTGAACGTAGATCTACAATTGGGAAAACATAATACTGATATTCTGCCACGATTTGATTTAGTCGTACCTTCTCCGGGCGTTCCCCCCTTTAATTATTTACTTGCCGGAGCGTTAGAGAGAGGAATCCCGATTATAAGCGAGATAGAACTTGCTTCCGGATTTATAAAGAAACCGATGATTGCCATTACCGGAACAAACGGTAAGACAACAACAACAAAGCTGGTTGGAAAAATGCTTTTGCAATGGGGAAAAAAGATCTTTGAGGGGGGGAATATAGGGAACCCCCTGATAGCTTTTGTTGATGGGAAACAGAGAGAAGATTATCTGGTTGTGGAAGTGAGTAGTTTTCAGCTCCAGTGGGTTGATTCTTTTCACCCTTTTATATCGGTTCTTTTAAATGTGAGTCCCGATCATCTCGACTATCACGGCACTTTTGATGAGTATCGAAGAGTAAAGGAAAGACTTTTTACAAATCATTGCGAAACTGATGTTGCAGTTCTCAATGCAGATGATCCTGTTACTGAATCACTTTCTGAGAAGATTGCGGCAAAGGTGAAACGCTTTAGTTCTTCCTTCAAACTTGAAGAGGGGATTTTTATAGACGGCTCTGTTCTGCGATATCGGGATCGGAAAGGGAGAAATGAGGAGTATCCTCTTGAGGGTATAAAATTGCCGGGGAATCACAATTTAGAAAATATTATGGCCGCAATTCTTGTTTCGAGAAGTGTGGGATGTCCCCGGAACAAGATTATCGATGCTCTCGCGGACTTCGAAGGAATTCCACATAGAATGGAATTTGTTGGAGTAAAAAATGGTGTGAAATTTTATAACGATTCAAAAGGAACCAATGTAGATGCAGTAGCCAGAGCGCTTGAGATATTCCCCAGACCGGTCATTCTTCTTTTGGGTGGAAGAGACAAGGGTGGGGATTTTACTGTTCTGTCCGGTTTGATATTGGAAAAGGTCAGGGAATTGATTTTCTTTGGCGAGGCAGGAAAACAGATTAATTCACTGGTTGGCGGAATTGTAACAACAAAAATTACAAAGAATCTTAAAGAAGCCGTTACTATGGCATGGAACGATTCTGTCTCCGGTGATGTTGTTCTGCTTTCGCCGGGGTGCGCAAGTTTTGATGAGTTCGCCAGTTATGAAGCCCGGGGAAACTTTTTTAAGGATTTTGTTAGGAGCAAGGTACAAGGATAAAGGTACAAGGAGCAAGGAGCAAGGTACAAGGATAAATATAATTTTGAATTTTGAATTCTTAGTTTTGAATTAACAACCAAGGTGGATGGCATGGACAAACTCGTTTGTCCGTGGATGTTTAATTTTGAATTGGGGGCAAAGGAGCGGGGCGTTGGAAGAGAAGAGGTGTGATCTCGTTATTTTGCTCGTTACGCTGATTTTGGTAACGATAGGCACGGTGATGATATACAGCTCAAGCTCCATCATGGCTATGGAGAAGTTCAATGATGAGTACTATTTTCTGAGGAAACAAGCGTTTTTCGTATTTCTGGGATTGGGCACGATGATTATGATGTCTAAAATTCCTTATTATCATTTAAGGAAAATTGCATATCCTGCTATTTCTGTTTCTATTGCCCTTCTTTCTTTGCTTTTTGTACCTGGGTTTGGCGTCAAAGTTGGTGGGGCTACACGATGGCTTAGAATAGGTGGCTTTACGTTTCAGGTAACTGAGTTGGTGAAAGTTGCGATAGTTCTGTTTTTAGCCCATTTTTTTACGAAAAAAATAGAATACATTAAGGAATTCACCCGGGTTTTTCTCGTACCGCTGTCTATTGGCTCCGTTATTGTGGGCCTCGTATTACTGCAGCCGGACTTTGGCACTTCCGTAGTCATAGTAATCGTGATGATGTCTATGCTTTATCTTGCTGGTTGCAGAATTGTTTATATGACGGGACTTGCATCTGTATTTGTTCCCGTGGGGGTGGCTTTAATCATTTATAAGCATTACCGTTTGGAAAGATTGCTTTCATTCATCGATCCATGGAAAGATCCGAGTAATTCGGGATTTCAGATTATCCAGTCATTCATTTCCTTTGGGTCAGGAGGCACCTTTGGTGTTGGCCTTGGAAATAGCGTGCAAAAATTGTTTTATCTTCCCGAACTTCATACTGATTTTATTCTTGCAGTCATTGCCGAGGAAGGTGGCTTTGTTATGGTTGCGATAGTTATTATCTTATTTGTTCTGTTGATTATCGGGGGATTTATGGTGTCTATTCGGTGTCCTGATTTGTTTGGAACTCTTTTAGCAGGGGGTTTAACTATTGTTATTGCAGTGGAAACATTTATTAACATGGGTTGCGTTATGGGGCTTCTGCCAACAAAGGGATTAGCGCTTCCTTTTTTAAGCTATGGTGGAACGTCGTTGATTGTGAGCATGGCATCAGTGGGGATTCTTCTAAATATATCGTTATATTCGCGCGCGGATAAGGGCAATGAGTAACAAAAATCCATTCATGTATAAAATTAGTAAATGTGCCGACGAAGAAGATTAATATGATCCGGTTGATATTCATATGGATGGGAATAATTGTCTTTTTTACCATTTCGATGTGTAAAGTTTCTAAGAAAGTGGACCCTCCTGTGATATCCGGGAAAGTTAGTAAGCGTTCACTGAACGTCAAAATTAGAAAATAGAAATTGGAAATTTGGCCTCATGCTTTTCTCCCGAATTTCTAATTTCCAGTTTATCTGGGTTAGGGGCAGAGGCACAAAGAAAAAGTGGATATGAAGATAATTATAGCAGGCGGAGGCACAGGCGGGCATTTGTTTCCAGGAGTGGCAATCGCTGAAGAGTTCATAGGAAGAAACCCCATGAACAATGTTCTTTTTATCGGAACTGAGAAAGGTTTGGAGAGAAAAATATTAGGGGATATGGGATTTCAACTTCGTACAATCAACGTTGCGGGAGTAAGGGGAAAAGGCCCCGTCAAAACTTTTACAGGTTTGATCAAAATTCCCATGAGTATAGTCCAATCCTACTCCATTATCCATGATTTTTGTCCCGATCTTATTATAGGTGTTGGTGGCTACGCATCGGGACCGGTTGTCATGACAGGCCACTATATGGGAAAAAGAACGGTTATTGCCGAACAAAATGCTGTTCCCGGTCTTACAAACAGGATTCTGGGAAAGTTTGTGGACAGGGTTTTTGTAACCTTTTTAGAAACTGAAAAATGGTTTTCAAAAAAGAATATTGTTGTAACAGGAAATCCCGTGCGGGCCGGATTTACCGGGGAAGAAACAAAGTTAAGAAAAACGGAGGATAAGTTTACTCTTTTTATATTCGGGGGAAGCCAGGGCGCCTCCGCAATTAACAACGCTGTAGCGGATGCCTTAATTTATTTGGAAAAAATCAGGGATGAGATTAAGATCATTCATCAGACAGGAAGAGAGGATGTTGACAAACTAACAAAGGCTTATATGGATCATCGTATAGATGCCGATGTATTTCCCTTCATTTATGATATGGCTTCTGTTTATGATTCGGCAGATCTTCTTGTATGCAGAGCGGGGGCAACAACGATAGCCGAAATAACGGCAAAGGGGAAAGCGGCGCTCCTTGTACCTTTCCCATTTGCGGCAGGTGATCATCAGAGATTAAATGCTCAGGTACTGGTCAATGCTGGAGCAGCTGAGATGATGCTTGAAAAAGATCTGGACGGTAAAAAACTTGCTCATGTTATCAGGCAACTTTTCCATAATCGAGAAAGGCTCAGACGGATGGAGGAGAAGTCCCGCACTTTAGGTAATATAAAAGCTGCTGCCAATATTGTGGATGAATGTTTGAAATTGATGCGGCAACGCCGCAAAGGCTAAAGGGTCCCTTAATTGTAAAGTTCGTGCCTGCCTGTGCGTGTCCGCACCTGTCTGCCGTGCAGGCGGCACAGGCAGGCGCAGACAGGCAAAAATGGCAAAAGAATTTCTTTATGGCTGATAAGTCCTTGCAAAACTTAAATCCGAATATCGAATTTCGAAACTCGAAACAATATCGAATGACAAAAATACA
>Ga0164318_10002642_pt1 | contig 16729 bp, 14 predicted proteins | sample GuaBasSedimGuay9_FD_113734 | JGI IMG/M metagenome (GOLD analysis project Ga0164318, IMG submission 113734) | Subseafloor sediment microbial communities from Guaymas Basin, Gulf of California, Mexico - Guay9, Core 4571-4, 0-3 cm | ecosystem: Environmental > Aquatic > Marine > Hydrothermal vents...
ATAATTATCTACTGTATTTCACTTTTCTATTTTCTCGGGTTTCCTAATTAATTTTTCTTTATTTAGCCAGTTCTTTTTTCTTGACATAAGGAGGTTTTTTTCCTAGAAGTGTCACGAAGTGTCTTAGAGTGGTGCATAGTGGTAGAAAAGGGGCTACCGGGTGTTCAGAGGGCGGTCAAAACACACCTTGGACGCCAAAGGGCGTCTAGCAATCCCCACGCGTTTCAGGGAGGTTCTGGAGCGGAGGGGAGAAAATACACTGGTAGTCACCAACCACGACAATTGCCTGTGGGTCTACGCCAGACAAGACTGGCTAAAAATAGAGCAAAAGGCTATGGACTTGCCGGAATTTGACCTGGATGTAAATACATACCTCCGATACTTCATTTCAGGGGCCAAGGAATGTCCCCTCAAACAAAACAGAATCACAATTCCTCCGGATCTCAGGGAAATCGCTGGGCTTAATCGAGAAGTGATGGTTGTTGGGCAGTTGAAGAGGTTTGAAATATGGGACAAAACCAAATGGGAGGAGGCATTTAAAGAGGCCAGAGAGCGTTTTCCAAGGGCTAGCCAGTCCTTAAGGGAGTTCGGGATATAAAGGAATTGGCCTTGGGGCAATATCACGAACCGGTTCTGCTCGATGAGGTTTTGTTGGCCTTGGATATCAAGAAGGAGGGAGTGTACGTAGACGCAACCCTGGGAACCGGGGGACATAGTTTGGCAATAGGCCATAAGCTGGGGCGGAACGGGTTGTTGGTGGGCCTCGACATTGACCCTGCCGCCATTGCCCTGGCGAAACAGAGGCTGGCGCCGCTCAAATGCCGCTCCGAGGTGATTAAAAGAAATTACGTGGGACTGGACTCGGTGCTTGCGGATCTGGGTATTCAAGGGGCCGATGGTATATTGCTTGACCTGGGGATGTCTTCATTCCAGCTAGAACACTCGCGAAGGGGCTTCAGCTTCTTACGAGATGAACCCCTAGATATGAGAATGGACCCTGAAGGCCAGGGGCCGAGTGCGGCAGATCTGGTAAATACCCTCAAGGAGGATGAGCTGGAGGATTTGCTCAGACGATATGGCGAGGAAAGGCGAGCAAGACAGATATCTAGAGCAATCGTTAGGGCTCGGGTCAAGGCCCCCATTACGACTTCCTCGCACCTTGCGTCACTGGTGTGTGCAGTTTGCCCTCAATCCAGAAGAGGAACGCTGAGGCACCCGGCGACCCGTACATTTCAGGCTCTCAGAATTGCGGTTAATAAAGAATTGGACAATCTGGAGATATTTCTCAAGAAGGTGCCTGATCTTCTTAGGCCCAAAGGCAGGCTGGTGGTTCTAAGCTATCATTCGCTTGAAGACAGGCTCGTAAAACAAGCAATGTCTGCGTGGGAAAGGGGTTGCACCTGCCCCCCGGATTTCCCTCAGTGCGTTTGCGGCAAAAGGCCGGTAATGAAGCGGGTCTACAAAAAGGCCAAACGGCCAGGAGAGAAGGAGAAGGCTAGAAATCCGAAGGCAAGAAGCGCCATCTTGAGGGCGGCGGAAAGGATTTGACCATGCGAGGCAGTGACAGGGTGAGCAGGATGGTGAGGTCCAGAAACGCCAAAACAGGCATTAGGATAGTAAATTCAAAAAAGAAGAGGAAACCTTTGGGCTTGTCCGCAAAACAGTTGTTCTTGGTAATGTTGATGGTTTTCTTGCTTTTGATAACCGGCATCGGGTTCGTGTGGTCAAACTTTGAGACAACTCAGCTTGGCTATAATATAACCCAATTGAAAAAAGAGGAATTAAGGCTCAGAGACCTTAACAAAAAATTAAGGCTGGAATTAGCTTACTTGAAATCTCCTCAAAATCTTCATGCCCGTGCTACAAGGTATCTCGGACTTCGCCAGCCTGAACCAAACCAGATTGTAATTTTACCATGAAAATAAAGGAGAAGAAGTGGATTCGATTCCGAATAATATTGGTCGCATCGGTTTTCGTATGCGGCTTTGGGGCAATTGTGGCCCGCGCCTATCAATTCCAAGTCATAAAGCGGGACCGCCTGCAGGCCATGGCCCAATCTGGATACACAGGAGTGGTAAAACTTCCTCCGGATCGGGGCACCATATATGATCGAAGCGGCCATGAGCTGGCCGTGAGTACCAACGTTTCATCTGTTTACGCGCATCCCAGACACATAAAAGACAAACGTAAAACCAGTCGAATTCTTGCCCGTGTATTGGGCCTTTCCAAGAACAAGATCTACAGGAAGTTGTGCTCAAGGCGCTCTTTTGTGTGGGTGAAAAGGAAGGTTGACCCGGCGAAGGCTGCAGAAATAAGGAAGCTGAAACTTACGGGGGTGGGAATTGAGAAAGAAAAAGGGCGTTATTATCCAGGGAAGGAGTTGGCTGCGCAACTGCTCGGGTTCGTTGGGATAGACAACAACGGTCTGGAAGGTCTGGAAGCAAAGTATGATGATATCCTCACCGGACCTGGATATGAGCTTATCCAAATGAAGGATGCCCTCGGCAGGCCATTTTTTATTCGAAGGGAATGTTCAGAGTCGAGAAGCGCTCACAATTTGGTGCTCACCATAGACAAGGACATACAGTACAGGGCAGAGAGGGCGCTTTTGGCCGCTGTAAAGAAGACGAGGGCAAAAGGGGGACAGTGCGTCGTATTGGATCCTGCTACCGGTGAGATCCTGGCCATGGCCGTAGTCCCTAGATTTAATCCCAACATCTTTTTCCGGTATCCACGATGGTACTGGAGAAACAAGGCAGTCACCGACTGCTTTGAGCCTGGTTCCACGATTAAATCATTTTTGCTGGCCGCTGCCTTGGAAGACGGGGTGCTTTATCCCAACAGCAGGCTTTACTGCGAAATGGGTAAATATAAAGTGGCCGACAGGGTAATACATGACACGCATAAATACGGCACCTTGACAGTGGCTGACATTGTTGTGCTTTCCAGCAACATAGGCGCCATCAAAATTGGCCAGCAATTGGGCTATGAGAGATTTTACCACTATCTAAGACGATTCGGGTTTGGCAGTCGAACGGAAGTTGATCTATTGGGGGAAAGAAACGGGTTCGTGAGGCCGCCTGGAGAGGCCAGGCCGGTGGATCAAGCAAATGCCTATTTTGGTCAAGGCCTAAGCGTCACTGCACTGCAGTTGGCCACGGCTATGGCCTGCATCGCCAATAAGGGCATCTTGATGAAACCTTTCGTATTAAAAGAGATTACTGATTCCCATGGCCGGGTGTTGAGGCTGTTCAAGCCTAGGACCGTGAGGAAGGTGATTTCACCTGAAACCGCTGAGAAAGTCACCGCGATACTCGAGGGAGTAGTTACCGACCATGGTACGGGCCCTCGAGCTGCCATCGCAGGCTACAGGGTGGCCGGAAAGACAGGAACAGCGCAGAAGGTGGACGAAAAGACGGGGCGGTATTCAAGGACTAAGTACGTTGCGAGTTTCGTGGGATTTGTGCCAGCCGAAAATCCAAGGCTTGTGATTGCAACGGTCATTGATGAGCCAAAGGGGATAGTTTATGGCGGCGTGGTTGCAGCTCCAGTTTTCAGTGAGGTTGGACGGTGGGCACTAAATCATCTCAAAATCAACCCGTCCACAAGGCTTGCCGAGAAAAGACAAGTGTCTCCGGAGCCTGCAGGTTCCGAAGCCTGTAATCCCAAGACGGTTCGCCACACATCAGGAATTGGAAGGCGGGACACGGTGTCCGGCTCTGGATGTCTCCCTGATTTTGCAGGTATGGGAATAAGGGAAGTGCTTTGTGAAGCCGTACGTTTAGGCATCAAGGTGAGACTGGAGGGGACGGGTTTCGCATACAGGCAGACCCCTTCCCCGGGGGTACCGATCAAGAAAATCAAATATGTAAAGATTATTTTCAGACCGCCCAGGTCTTAGTGAATAGGCTATGGAAAGGGTTATAAGAGTTTCTCTGAGACAACTTTTGAGCCAGCTTCCAGGAGCCGAAGTCAGGGGAGATATTGAAACAACAATCCAGGGTATTTCCTATGATTCAAGAAAAGTAGAACCCGGATTCCTGTTTGTGGCGCTGAAAGGATCGGCTAACGATGGACACAAATATGTGGGAGAGGCCATTAAAAGAGGCGCCTTATCGGTAGTGGTGCAAGAGGAGATTGATCAGGCTGTGCCGGTGCCGGTGATCAAAGTCCCGGATTCGCGAAAGGCCCTTGCACGCCTTGCCAGCGTTTTTTTTGGCTGGCCCCAAAGGAAATTGGACCTTATTGGCATTACTGGGACCAATGGGAAGACCACAACCAGTTATCTCGTGGAGACCATTTTTGAGGTAGCAGGACTCAAGCCAGCAGTGATAGGTACGATCAATTATCGTTGCGGAAACACCAAGTGCCCTGCTCCTGTGACTACACCAGAGTCCTTGGATTTGATGAGGGCCTTTACAAAGGCGGCCAAAATGGGCGCGACTCATGCTGTGGTGGAGGTATCTTCCCATGCCTTGGATCAAGGACGGGTTAGCGATTGCAGATTTAAAGTGGGAGTTTTCACAAACCTGTCCAGGGATCATCTGGATTACCATGGCTCGATGGAGGATTACTTTCAAGCAAAGAGCCTATTGTTCACTGAACTGCTGGGTGACACCCAGGATAGCGGTTCAGTGGCCGTGATAAACGTAGACAACCCTTACGGCAGAAGGCTTGCACAGATGGCAACAACCTCCATTATCACCTATGGTCTGGATGGTTCTTGTGATGTAACGGTTCGTGATGTGGACGTTTCCGAGGAGGGGATTAAAGGTAGATTGATATCTCCGGCCGGTGAAAAGGAGGTGTTTTGTCCCCTAGTTGGTAGGTTTAATTTGTATAACACCCTCGCAGCCGTGAGTTGCGCATTGTGCCTTGATATCCCGCTGGAAGCGATCCTGGAAGGTCTTTCAAGTATTGTTTCTATTCCGGGCAGGCTGGAGACAGTGAAAAATAGCGCCGGCATAACGGTATTGGTTGACTATGCGCATACGCCTGATGCGCTTGAAAAGGTATTGCGGGACCTGAGATCTGTGGCCAGGAAAAGGATAATCACGGTGTTTGGGTGTGGAGGCGACAGAGACAAGGGTAAGCGACCGGAGATGGGGCGTATCGCTGTGGCCATGAGCGACCTTGTGGTCATTACCTCGGACAATCCCCGAACTGAAGATCCACAACTTATAGTTGAAGATATTATCAAGGGGGCTAGGGAAGTAAAAGGAGGGGCTTCCTATATGGTGGAGCTTGACAGGGAGAAGGCCATCGAAGCTGCTCTAAGCCGCGCAGGCAAGGGGGATGTGGTCCTGATCGCTGGCAAGGGACATGAAGATTATCAGATAGTGGGAACTCAGAAAAGGCCTTTTGATGACCGCAAGGTTGCTGCACAAATACTGGCACGGATTGGTTGAATGGCAGGGGGGTTGAAGGAAATAGGCTGCGTTCGGTTAATGGGAGTGATTGATGCCATACTCGTTGCCGGAAATGAGGACATAACATTCAAGGGCATCAGTACAGATTCCAGGACGGTGCAAGAAGGGCAACTTTTCTGGGCTCTCAGAGGCGAGCGGTTTGACGGGCATGATTTCGTTGAAAAAGCACTCACTCAGGGGGCTGTTGGGGCAGTAGTGGAAGAAGGGCAGGCGGGACGATTTTCGCGGATGTCTGCAACGATACTGGCTGTCAGGGATACGCTTTATGCCTTGGGTGAACTTGCTCGTTGGTGGAGGAAAGAGCACCAAGTAATGGTTGGGGCGATCACTGGCAGTGTGGGAAAAACCACAACCAAGGAGATGGCCGCAGGAATTCTTAGCATAGGGCATGAAACATTAAAGACCGAGGGAAATTTTAACAACTTGATCGGGCTGCCTCTGACGCTCCTGCGCCTTGAAAAGCGTCATGGCCGGGCCGTGGTGGAGCTGGGGATGAATCGGCCCGGGGAGATTGCCAGGCTAACACAAATAGCTGAGCCACATGTTGGGGTTATAACAGAGGTAGGAATTGCGCATTTGGAAGGCCTTGGCAGTCTCCTCGGGGTAGCCCGGGCAAAACTGGAGATGGCTCAGGAGATGAGGTCGGACGGCTCATTGGTAATCAACGGCGACAATGAAATGCTTAGGGACATGGCGGCACAGTACGGCAGGAGCATGTTGACCTTTGGTCTTGGCCGCGACAATGATGTCAAGGCGGTGGATGTAAGGGAAAGGTCAGAAGGTGGCTCGAGTTTCACCTTGGTTTACGGAGACCTCCAGTGCATGGTCAACCTGGTGGTTCCCGGCCTTCATAATGTAATGAACGGACTCGCGGCCGCCGGACTATGCATTGCAATGGGGGAAAGATTGGATGCCATCAGGCAAGGGCTTGAAGCCTTTACTGGCTTGAGAGGGCGGTTCGAGATAGTAAGACTTGGTTCCCGAGTGACCCTTGTGGATGACACCTACAATGCTAATCCTGTCTCGTTAAGGGCTGCTTTGGATGGTGTAAAAGGAATGGTCCATAGTGGAAAGGGCTTGATAGTGGGCCTTGGAGACATGCTCGAGCTCGGGGAGGAATCTGAAAGAGCTCACATGGAGGCGGGGGCATGGGTCGGGGAACTAAGGCCCAAGTTGTTCGTATGCATAGGGAGATACGCCGAGAACATGGCTGAGGGGGCCCTAGGCTCGGGGATGGCAAGGCAAAACGTAGCGCTGGCCAATGATACAAATGAAATGGCCGATCGGATTGAGGCATGTCTCCGAAAAGGTGACGTCATATTGATCAAGGGCTCAAGGAAAGTGGGACTCGATAAGGTAAGAGAAATGCTGGTCCAGCGGATGGGACAGGCTAGCGGTGAGAAGGGCATCTAGAGGAGAGATCGAGGAGATTTAAGTGCTTTTCAAACTAATATATTCTCTACATGTTCATTTTTCAGCCCTGAACGTGTTTCGATACATCACCTTCAGGGCCATACTTTCAACACTTACGTCCCTACTTATCTGCTTTATCTTTGGGGCTTGGCTGATCTCAAAGCTGAGAGAGATGCAGGTGTCTCAGTATATAAGGGAAGAAGGCCCTCCCAATCACAAGGCAAAGGAGGGTACGCCAACAATGGGAGGATGCCTTATTCTTCCAGCTGTGATTTTATCTTCACTGGCCTGGGCTGACCTGCGCAACATTTATGTATGGCTGCTAATATTTATTACGACAAGTTTCGGGGCCATAGGGTTCCTGGATGATTATTTGAAGATCAAGAGGAAGACCAATAAGGGCCTCAGCGGCAAGGTCAAGTTCGCCCTCCAAGTCATATGCGCCCTGGTTTTTGGTACGGTTTTGTATATGTATCCTGAATACAACCAGAAACTCAATGTTCCGTTTTTGAAGCAACTACATCCTGATCTAGGACCTTGGTACATTGTAGTAATTGTTTTCATCGTTGTAGGTGCCTCTAATGCCGTGAATCTTACTGACGGCTTGGATGGCCTAGCCATTGGACCGCTAATAGTTGCATTTGGCTGTTATCTCGTTTTTGCTTACTTGGCCGGACACGTGGAGATTGCCGGGTATTTACAAATTCCCTACGTATCCGGTGCTGGTGAGACGACTGTAATTTGTGGCGCCATAGTGGGAGCGGGTTTAGGATTTCTTTGGTTCAATTCCTACCCGGCGGAGGTGTTCATGGGTGACGTGGGTTCTCTTTCCTTGGGCGCGACGCTCGGTGCCGTATCAGTAATCACTAAACAAGAGATTATCCTGGCAATAGTAGGCGGCCTGTTTGTATTCGAGGCCTTGTCGGTCATATTCCAGGTAGGGTATTTCAAGATTACAGGAGGCCAAAGGATATTCAAAATGGCACCGATTCATCATCACTTTGAACTAAAGGGATGGGCCGAGCCGAAGGTTATCGTTCGTTTTTGGATCATAGCAATAATCCTTGCCCTTATAGCCATGAGTACTTTGAAGTTAAGATGAAAAACTACCTGGAGTTAAAAGGAAAAAATATCGTTGTTGTCGGGCTTGGTGTGTCGGGTTACTGGGCAGCTAGGTGGCTTGCCTCCATTGGTGTCAGGGTCACGGTGAGCGAGGCGAAACATGACAGGGAGCTAGACCCAGCAGTGTTGGAACCTCTTCTTCATATGGGTGTCAAGGTGGAGACCGGAGGGCACAGAAAAGACACCTTTGAACGTGCTGACGCTGTAGTCATCAGCCCAGGCGTACCACATGAGATGGACGTGCTTGACAAAGCAAGAAAAAAGGGCGTCTGGGTTACCGGGGAGCTAGAACTTGCCTCAAGGTTTATACAGGCGCCGATCGTGGCTGTTACAGGTACGAACGGAAAGAGTACAGTAACCTCAATGATTGGGCAGGCACTCAAAATGGGGGGATTGAACACCTATGTGGGAGGAAACATCGGCACCCCTTTATCTGCGCTTCTTGCCCAGGGGCTGAACCCTGATGTTGTCGTGGCCGAGGTAAGTAGTTTTCAGTTGGACACCATAGAGAGCTTTTGTCCAAAGGTGGCCCTTGTCCTGAATATAACAAGGGATCATCTGGACCGCTACAAGGGCTTTGGTGGATATGTTGAATCAAAGCTGCGGATCTTCCAAAACCAAGAAGAAGAGGATTGCGCAATCATTTGTGACGACGACCCCATTCTCTCTGCACTTGAACTTCCCCGGACGCGACGGTTGCTTCGCTACGGGATAACAAAGAAGAGGGACAGAGATGCATATGTGCACCAAGACAGCATATTGGTGAGAAATGGAAAATTTCATAAATTTTCCACCAAACACTATAGGCTGCCAGGCATTCACAACATGCAAAACCTGTTGGCCGTGGGGCTTACGTGCACATTTCTAGGAGTAGACCCTGAAATTTTTCAGTCTGCCATAAGGCACTTCAAGCCTCTTCCTCACCGCATGGAATGGGTGGGCGAGACGAATGGCATCAGTTTTTACAATGACTCCAAGGCCACCAATGTTGATGCTGTTGTTCGAGCCATTGAAGGTTTTGAGAGACCCATTATTCTAATAGCAGGCGGAAGACACAAAGGTGCAAGTTATGAGCCCTTGGCCAAGGTAGCGAAGCAACATATAAAAGTCGCCATACTTATTGGTGAGGCGGCGGAATTGATAGAAGAAGCCCTTGGAAGGGTTGTGCCATGTTACAGAGTGGAATCAATGGACAAAGCCGTGATGGAGGCCTACCGCAAGGCAGACCCGGGTGACATTGTCCTGCTTTCACCAGCTTGCTCAAGTTTTGATATGTTTTTGGACTATAAAGACAGAGGGGAGAAATTCAAGGAGGCAGTAAGGCGGATAACCAATGGCCAAGAGTAAGGCAAGTAAGATAACATATGACTACCCTCTTGTCGTGACAGTGCTGGCGCTGGTGGGTTTTAGCCTTGTGATGGTTTATAGCGCCAGTTCTCACATTGCCGCATACCACATTGGTGATAGCAACTACTACCTTAAAAGGCATGCGGTATTCTGCCTTCTGGGCCTGTTGGCAATGCTGGTAGCAAGATATATTCCCGTGCAGGTTTACGGAAAGTTGGCCTACCCCATCTTGTTCTTGGCTTTGACCCTCCTGGCCATGCTTTTTGTTCCAGGATTAGGCAGGAGGGTAGGGGGCGCGTTGCGGTGGCTCAAACTAGGGCCGCTGAGCTTCCAGCCGGCAGAATTTGCCAAGTTTGCCCTTGCGATCTACATGGCATATTCGATGGCAAAGAAGGGCTCTCAAATGGCCTCCTTTTGGAAGGGGCTTTTCCCGCACCTTGTGGTGGGGGGTGTTGTGATGGGGCTATTGGTTGCCCAACCTGATCTCGGCACAGCAGTTATTCTCGGGGGATGGCTGTTCATCATGTTGTTCATAGGCGGGTGCAGGATACACTACCTGCTGTCCCTTGTAATTTCCGCCCTCCCTTTTCTTTACCTCTTGATAGTACATGCGGACTACCGCCTCAAAAGGTGGTGGGCGTTCCTGAACCCGTGGAAGGATCCTACAGGGGTCGGTTTTCAGATAATACACTCTTTCTTTGCGTTTGGCTCTGGCGGGCTTCTGGGGGTAGGAATCGGTGCGAGCAAACAAAAACTTTTCTACCTTCCGGAGCCCCATACGGATTTCGTATTCTCCATAATTGGGGAGGAATTGGGTTTTGTCGGTGTTTGCGGTGTGGTGGCAGCATTCTGTTTCATCATAATACGGGGAATACAAATCTCCCTCGAAGCGAAAGATCTTTACAGTACGTACCTGGGTTGCGGGCTCACTGCCCTTTTGGGCTTACAAGTGCTAATCAACATGGCGGTTGTGCTAGGGCTGCTGCCGACCAAGGGGTTGACGTTGCCATTGCTGAGCTATGGTGGGTCATCCATGGTGGTTACACTCCTGTCGATAGGAGTATTGCTTAACATTGCATCACAAAGGGCATAGGTAGGCAGGAAGCAGTGCTATGTCGTCAATGGTTCAGAAGGCGCCTGAAGAACTGGGCATAATTGTCTCCGGTGGAGGGACCGGGGGGCACCTGTTTCCGGCCATTGCAGTTGTGAGAGAACTGGAAAAGCGCGTGAGTAATTGCAGGGTACTGTTCATAGTGGGGAAAAGGGGGAGAGGGGTAGAGCTTATAAACGGACAAGGATATCCAGTTGCAATGGTAGATGTTGAGGGCATGAAAGGTAGGGGTTTGGTGAAAGTACTATGGGTTCTTTTTAGGCTTCCGTGGAGCATCTTACAGTCCATGGGGCACATAAAGAGGTTTGCCCCTGACATTGTTTTTGGTGTTGGAGGATATTCGGCTGGGCCGGTATGTATCGCCGCCAGATTAAAGGGGATCCCTTCGGCGATACACGAACAAAACGCCGTGCCTGGGCTTACAAACCGGATGTTGGCCAGGTTGGTGGATAGGGTATTCGTCTCGTTTGAACAAACAAGGGAATTGCTAGGCGGTAGCAAGGCAGTGACTACCGGTATGCCCATTCGCGAGGAGCTACTCACCGCCTCCGAGGCCAAAAAAGAAGAAAGGGGCAAGTTTACAATCCTGGTGGTAGGGGGGAGCCAGGGGTCGGTGGCCATTAATAAAACCTTCGTAGAGGCTCTCCGGATTCTTAAATCCAAGGGGAAAGAAGTTGATGCAATTCATCAGACCGGTGAGGCGGATTTTGAGAGAACCAGCCAGGATTACGCGGCAAAGGGATTAGAGGGCGAGGTGTTGCCATTTATCAAAGACATGGCCGGGGCCTATTCGCGTGCTGATCTAGTGATTTGCAGGGCCGGGGCCTCCACCATATTTGAGCTTGCCGCCGTGAAGAAACCGGCCATCCTTATCCCTTACCCGTATTCTGCCAATCACCACCAGGACTTAAACGCACAGGCCCTGGCCGATACCGGTGGTGCAATCGTCGTTCTGGAAAAGGATATGACCCCGGAGCTTCTGGCGGATCACATAGGACAGGCTATGGACAATAAGGAGTCATTGAAGCAAAGGGCAGCAGCCGCGGGAAGCTTTGCAAGGCCCGATGCGGCGAAGGTAATAGCGGAAAATCTATTGGACTTGGTGGCCAAGTGAAGAGATTCGGAAAAATAAAGCATATACACTTCATCGGCATCGGCGGGATAGGCATGAGTGGGATCGCCGAGTTGCTGGTGAATCTGGGCTACCAGGTGAGCGGGTCTGATTTGAAGGAAAGCTCAGTCACAAGGAGACTGGAAAAGCTTGGGGCCAAGGTCTACCTTGGGCACAGTCCCGAACAGGCCGAGGGAGCGGACGTGGTGGTTTACTCCTCGGCCGTTAAAGAAAACAACCCTGAGATCCAGTATGCGAGAGAGCGGGCAATACCGGTAATTCCCAGGGCCGAAATGCTGGCCGAATTAATGAGGTTGAAATACGGAGTAGCCATAGCCGGAGCGCATGGGAAGACTACCACAACTTCAATGGTGGCCTCCATCTTGACCAGAGGAGGCCTTGATCCCACGGTAGTAATCGGCGGAAGGCTTGACATATGGGGAGGATCTAACGCCAAACTGGGAGAAGGGGATTTTCTGGTCGCAGAAGCAGATGAGAGTGACGGGTCTTTCCTAGCCCTTTCCCCAACCATTGTAGTGGTCACCAACATAGACCGTGAGCACATGGACCATTATGGCGATATGGATTCTCTGAGAGATACATTTGTTCAATTCATGAACAAAGTCCCATTTTACGGTGCGTGTGTCATTTGCCTTGATTGTGAGGAGATACAAGGCATAGTCCCCAGAATAAGGAAGAGGTATCTATCATACGGTTTGTCATCACAAGCCGACCTTAGGGCCACCGCCCTGCGCAAGACAAACTATGGATCTGAGTTTGAGATCCTGTACCAGAGCAAGTCCATGGGGCTCATACAGGTTGGAATGCCTGGTGAGCACAACGTTCTCAATGCCCTTGCCGCTGTCGGGGTAGGCCTGGAACTGGGGTTGGATGTAGATGTGATCAAAGAAGGGCTGAAGGATTTGGGAGTACTTGGTAGGCGCTTCCAGATAAAAGGGAACGAGGCTGGCGTGACAGTGATGGACGATTACGGGCACCATCCCACTGAGATACAGGCCACGTTGAATACAGCCAGGGAATGCTGGCCAGACAAGAGGCTTGTTGTTGTTTTTCAGCCCCACCGATACACCCGAACAAAGGATCTTTATGACAGATTTGTAAAGAGTTTTAACCAGGCTGATGTTCTTGTGCTTACGCCTATATACCCTGCAGGAGAGGATCCCTTGGACGGTGTTGACGCACAGTGGCTGGCAAAGGGAATCAAGGAGCATGGACACAAGGACGTAACCACTGTGGGCAATAATGAAGCTGCAGTGGCTGAACTTGTCCGAAAGGTAAAAAAGGGCGACATGGTCATTACGCTTGGTGCAGGGGACGTGTACAAGGTTGGTGAGAGGCTGCTAGAAATACTGAGGGATGCTGGATTTCAATGACGCCATTGCAACTAGAAAACTTGAAGAAGATCGGCAATGACAGGGTACATGTTGGGTATCCCCTCGGCAAGATGAGCACGTTCAAGGCAGGAGGAAGTGTCGAGGCATTGTGCGAGGTGGACTCTTCAGCAATGCTGAAAGAAATAGTGGAATTCCTAGTGGGAGAATCCATTCCTTACACCGTGATCGGTAGGGGAAGTAACATCCTTGTGAGAGATGAAGGTTTACAGGGTGTCGTGATCTTGCTTGAGGGTGAGTTTGAGAAGATTGTGAAGGAGGAGGGACAAAGGTATCAGGTCATAGTAGGGGCAGGAACCTCGTTGTTTGATCTGCTTTTGTATTGCAGGGACCAAGGTCTGACGGGGTTGGAGTTCCTAGCTGGCATTCCGGGCAAGGTTGGCGGAGCAACTTGCATGAATGCAGGGGCCTTCGGAGGGCGAATAGCTGATCACATATCCGCTGTGCAGATGATGGACAGAGATGGGACTGTAAGGTGGGTGGGAAAAAAGGAACTTCGGTTTAATTACAGATCTTTCAGTAGGCCTATCGGGTCCGTTTTGTTGAGGATTTTGATATCACTAACTCCTGATAGTCAAGAAGCAGTCAGGCAGCGCATAGTTGAATACCTGAAAGCCAAGAAACAGCGCCAACCCCTTGATCAACCCAGTGCGGGGTGTGTGTTCAAGAATCCCCCAGGCGATTATGCAGGTAGGATGATAGAAGAGGCGGGGTTAAAGGGGAAAACGATTGGTGGGGCAAAGATATCGGAAAAGCATGCCAACTTTATCGTAAACACAGGTGGGGCTACGGCGCGGGACGTTCTTTGCTTGATTGATCTTGTCAAGGATGAAGTGAGAGATAAGTTTGGCACAGAGCTAGAGCTTGAGATAGAGGTGCTGGGTTGAGGGGCAAGAGGGGCATCAGAAAAAAGACACTAGGCAAGCAACGGGTGAGGCGAAAAAAGAGGTCGCGTGTATGGGTAATGACAGCGAGGGTGTTGGGTTCGACCATTCTAAAGATAGGCCTCGGGTTTGCTGTTGTGGTTCTTGTAAGTCTTGTTTTCATTTACTCTTATCATTATGTGCTCACAAGCCCTTTTTTTGGACTCAAACAGCTCAACATTACGGGCCTTGACAGTAAGGAGCAGGAGAGGCTCGTGAAGGTGTGCTGCCTTAGGGAAGGACAAAATATTCTTGCACTTAGGCTGGGCGAGCTCAGGAAAAAGATCGAGGCAGATCCATGGATCCGTTCGGCGCGGGTAGAACGAAAACTTCCTGGTACGCTATCCATATCAGTTGTGAAGGAAGAGCCATGGGCAATTGTGGTCTCCGAGGATTTTTATTTTATGAATCGATGGGGAGAGATCTTTAAAAAGGTCGAAGGCCAAGACCCTGTCAACCTACCTGTCGTTACCGGACTGTCTGATCTGGGTTCCGAAGCAGGTGAAGAACTCAGGCAAGTGGCCTCACTACTCAGTATTCTTAGTGCGGAAAAGGGAGCAATTGGCCTCATGAATCTATTGGAGATTCACATAAATGACAGCAGAAACTTTTCGCTTTATTTCAAGGGAATACCAGCAGAGATACAAATGGGAGCGATGGGATTAAGGATCCAGGTTGCAAAACTCCGTAGGCTCCTCAGGCATCTTAAGGATACCGGCCGAATGCAGGAAGCAAGGAGGATTGATTTACAGTATGCCGGCGGGGCAGTGGTTTCGTTCTACCCTCCCCGTCGAATAAACGGACGAACTGGTAAGAATGCTGGTAATGCCTGATGGCCGCGGGTTAGGAGGATGTGAATATGGCCGCAGAGATCATAGTGGGATTAGACATAGGAACCACCAAGATATGTGCGGTGGTGGCGGAAGCAAGGCCTGACGGCGTCGAAATCATTGGTATGGGGACACACCCGTCTGAGGGACTGAGGAAAGGCGTGGTTATCAATATAGAGCACACAGTAAACTCCATAAAGGAGGCCGTGGAGGAAGCCGAAACCATGGCCGGCTGCGAGATAGGTTCCGTGTATGCAGGTATCGCGGGTGGCCACATAAAAGGATTTAATAGCCACGGGGTTATTGCTCTTAAGGACAAGGAGGTAACCCAGAAAGATATTGATCGGGTCATTGAGGCTGCCAGTGCTGTTGCCATTCCAATGGATAGAGAAGTGATCCACACGCTTGTGCAGGAATTCATAGTGGATGACCAAGACGGAATCATGGATCCCCTTGGTATGTCAGGTGTTAGATTGGAGGCGAAAGTCCACATAGTAACGGGGGCTGTTACATCAGCCCAAAATATTATCAAGTGTGCAAACAGGGCGGGACTAGACGTCTGTGACATAGTGCTTGAGTCCATCGCCTCATCAGAGGCGGTCTTGAACAAGGAGGAAAGAAATCTAGGCGTCGCCCTACTGGACTTTGGCGGGGGGACGACCGACATGGCTGTTTTTTCAAAGGGGAGCATTAAGCACACCTCAGTACTTGCGCTTGGTGGAGATAATCTGACCTATGATATCGCCGTTGGTCTGAGAACACCAAAGGCGGAGGCGGAAAGGATAAAAATGAAATATGGGTGTGCACTGTGTAGTCTCATCGGCAAAAACGAGACCATAGAGGTGCCTGCGGTAGGAGACCGCAAGCCAAGGGTGCTGTCACGCCAGATACTGGGAGAGATTTTGGAGCCACGGGTGGAGGAAATCTTTTCCCTGATTCGCGGAGACCTGATTCGTTGTGGGTATGAGGACAAGATAAGCTCAGGGGTGGTAATCACGGGCGGGTCGGCTGAGCTACCAGGCGTGCCTGAAATTGCGGAACAAATATTTAACGCGCCGGCGCGCCTCGGGTATCCAAAAGATATAAATGGTCTCGTAGAGATAGTAAATAAGCCCATGTATGCCACGGCGGTGGGGCTCGTACTTTACGGGGCCAGGAGTCAGAAGAAGGCCAAGAAGTTTAGGATAAGAGATGGAAACATATTCAACAGAGTCATGGGGACCATGAAAAGGTGGTTTAAAGAAGTAATTTAAGGGGTAAAGGAGGGACAAGATGAAATTCGAGTTTGTAGAGGAAAAACAGAGGTACCAGGCCAGGATAAAGGTTCTTGGTATCGGGGGAGCAGGAGGCAACGCAATAAACAACATGATTGCCTCCCAACTTAAAGGGGTGGACTTTATCGTAGCCAATACCGATAGTCAGGATTTGGAACGTTCCACTTGCGCCTGTCGTATCCAGCTCGGGGCAAGTGTAACAAGGGGGCTTGGGGCCGGGGCAGACCCGGAAATAGGAAAGCAAGCCGCAGAAGAAAGTATCGAGCAGATTAGGGAGGCAGTGGAAGGCGCTGATATGGTATTCATCACTGCAGGCATGGGCGGAGGCACAGGTACTGGAGCGTCGCCCGTTGTGGCTAGGGAAGCAAGATCCTGCGGTGCACTTACTGTTGCCGTGGTGACCAAACCCTTCAAGTTTGAGGGTGACAAGCGTATGAGAAGGGCGGTCAATGGAATAGAAGAGCTGAAAAAAGAAGTCGACACCCTCATTGTTATTCCTAATGAAAGGCTTAAGAGTATAAGTACCAAGTCTGCTACTTTTAAAGAGCTCATAGCCCGGGCTGATGAGGTTTTGCTTCATGCTGTGAAGGGCATTTCAGACTTGATCATGAGCGACGGTTTCATCAATTTGGATTTTGCAGATGTTAAGAAGGTCATGGAACAAATGGGCACTGCTGTTATGGGCACTGGCCGAGCCAGAGGTGAGCGTAGAGCGTCGGAGGCGGCCCAGATGGCGGTAAGCAGCCCCCTTCTTGAG
>Ga0164318_10002643_pt1 | contig 16719 bp, 16 predicted proteins | sample GuaBasSedimGuay9_FD_113734 | JGI IMG/M metagenome (GOLD analysis project Ga0164318, IMG submission 113734) | Subseafloor sediment microbial communities from Guaymas Basin, Gulf of California, Mexico - Guay9, Core 4571-4, 0-3 cm | ecosystem: Environmental > Aquatic > Marine > Hydrothermal vents...
GGTATCAAAACTATTTTTATTAGTGATAGTAATTAATTTATTTAAAAATATTTTGCTTTTTTTTGGATAATAATCAAAAAGTATGGGGTCAGGAACTAAAAATCATTTATTGTTTAAAACGATTGGATTCATTTGTGTTATTGTGCTTACTCTCCATGGGTGTATAACTCATGATCCAATTCCGCTAGTTATAAAGGTTCCTGCATTTTATAAAAATAAATCCACAAAAGATGGATTAATTGTTATTGCTGATCCTTATAACGAAAGAGGCAAGGCTCGTTATATTTTTGGAAAAGATATCAGAAAAAAAGGTGTTTATCCAATACATCTTATATTCCAGAATCAGGGAGACAACTATTTCGATATAACTAAAGTGGAAACAACACTAATAAGCGAGGCAGGCATAGAATATAAACCTATTACTCATGAAGAAGCTTCATCAACAATTTTGAAAAATACACCAATTCGAGTAGTTGCATATGGTCTCCTCGGGAGTGCATTTCTTGTTTTAACCGTTCCTTTTGCAGTTTCAGCTGGGGTTAGCTCATACCGGACAAATAAAACCATAAAGAAGGATTTTAATGAAAAACAGTTTGCCAAGGAACTTATAAAACCACATGAGATGAGCCATGGTTTTATATTTTTCTCATTAAAAATTGACGATAAGAAAATATCTATTGATGATTTTAAGGAAAGATATTCTATAAAGTTGCGAAGTTTAAATAATATTAAAACTGGAGAAACTTTTGATTTAAATATACCAATAAGTTGAGACAAGAAATTATATTAAAAGAAATTGTATTGTAGGGTTAGTTTTTTGTAGAAATGTTATTGTTGCTTTGGAATCATATCGACAAGACGGTTAATCTTATCAGCTAAACTAAGAAAACTGTCGTTCTTGCGGAATTGAATTTTATTTATGGTTTTGCCGTCTATTATTTTATCCAGTTCTTTTTCGAGACGAAAGAGCGGACCGACTATTCGGTGTATAAAAATTAAAGCCCATGTTAGAAGAAGGACGGTTACAACTGAAAACCCTGAAATAAGTATTATATAAACTTTGCGGCTTAAGAAAAGTAGTGCATTATAAACAAGTTCGTTATTGATTTGAGCCTCAAGTAATATTGACCGTATAAGAAAATAAAGGCTCATGAAGGTCAGAAGCGTAGGAATTATAATTGAGAGTATGATTAAAAATAAAAGCTTATACTGTATTGCTGGATTAACAATAAATTGTCTGCGTCGTCTTTTTTTCATTACTTTGTTATCCTAATTATTTTCGAATTTTAATTGTACTCTACTTTTTTGATACGGTCAATTAAATATTTTTACTTTCATAGATTTGGGGGTGGTGAAGGTGCTCCGAAATATTATTATTTTTTCTATTGCTATATTAGTAATAATTGGCTCTAATAGCAAAATAGTATTTGGAATTTTTGAAGGTGATGAGAACAATTTCAAGGATGTTGCCAAGTATTTAGAAGGTAATATGGATGAATATCTTTGCGATTTATCAAAAATTAAAAGTTCAAAGGAAAGGCGTGAGATTATAAGATTACGTAAAGAAATGGAACGTTTGGCATTGAAAATTGACGCCGGAGATATAAAAGATGATGAATTAAGAAAAAAAATTGTCGCCTTGCGACGTAAGGCATTTAAGAAGATAAATCGAGATGAATTTGTAATAAATAATTTTGACCGCCACGGGAATAATAGATTAGGAGGTGAAATAGGCACAGAGTTTAGCGGCGAATATTTATACAATTCTCCATGGCTTAATTATTCCCTCGAAGATGAAGAAAATAGAGTTGGGAAAAAGGTAATAAATTTTGAGTATGATATAAACGAAGGACCTGTTACATTTTATAGTGAGGTTAAGTTGCACCAACAGTTTAAAAAAAATAATGCTATTGGATTTAAAATTAAAAGCGAAGCTGACGCTATACTAGTTCAATTTGAATGTGAGGAAGGCTTAAGGCATGATTATGTAGTTACAAAATTGAAGAACCAATGGAAAACAGTTGTTATACCGTTTAAGAAATTTAGTAACTATGAAAATTTTGATGCAAGGAAAATAAAAAAAATAAATTTTATTTTAAATGATCAAATAACATATCCCTTAACTGGCATGTTCTCGCTTAATGATCTTATATTGAAAAATATTGGTGAAAAAGGTGTACAAGTTGTACCAAAACATGTTATTAAATATGAAGTTGAAGGTACCGTGCCATTGGGTTCTAATAAGAGTTTTTTTCGTAAGAAATGAATATTTTTCGGAATAATTTCAATTTAATTGCCTTATTTTTGAATAGTGCTAAAATAATAAAGGTTAAAAATTTTTAGGGCCGATAGCTCAGTTGGGAGAGCGCTACACTCGCATTGTAGAGGTCGGGGGTTCTCCGCCGTCACTACGTGGTGCCTGCCTGTCGATACATTAAAATAATAATGAAACGGCAGACAGGGATTCGCCAAATCACACGATGTGAAATTTGGCGAAGAATCCCCTTCGGTCCAGATGGAAAATTGATCATTTAATTAGCAATTAAAAAGGAAGGAATGCTATGAAAAGTAAATGTGTCGTTATTTTGTTTGTTTTTATTTTAATGACATTCACTGAACTTTATGCACAGCAGGATGTAATATGGAATTATAAAGAAGGTAAAAAAGATGTACTTGATGTTGCATTGGCCCATTATAACCGAGGATTGTATCTTGAAACAAAGAAGAGCACTGAAGAGGCGGTAGATCAATACAGAAAGGCATTGCTTATAACACCTGATTTTCCTGAGGCAAGGAACAATTTAGGAGCACTTTTATATGATCTAAAACAGTATGATAATGCAATCATAGAATTGCGACATGCAATAACATTGCGGCCAAATTTTATTTCAGCTCATTATAATTTAGCTACTGTATACTTTGCGTTGAGTAGATTTTCTGATGCTGCAAAGGAATATGAGAAAGTTATAGATCTCATGCCGGAATTTACAGAAGCATATTACTTCCTTGGACAGTGCTATAATCAGTTAGGAGAATATACACCAGCCGTAAAAAATTTTGAAAAAGTAATCGATCTTGAATCAGATAACACCTATGCGCATTATTATTTAGCGACAAATTTGTTTGCCTTGAGGAGAATGGAAAGAGCACTTTATCATTATAAGAGGGTGCTGGAGATCGACCCTGATTTTCCTGAAAAAGAAGAAATTAACAACATGATATCCGAAATTGAAAGTTTAAACGTCTAGTAAACGGAGATCATTGTGAAGGTAGTAATCCAGCGTGTTAAAGATGCAAAGGTCGTTTCTGATAATAATGAAATTGCAAAAATTGGCAAAGGACTTGTTTTGCTGGTAGGTTTTGAGAAAGGGGATGATATTAGTTCTATTTCACAGAAGGTGAAAAAGATACTTAATTTTAGAATATTTGAAGACAGTTCTGGTAAAATGAATTTATCTGTATTGGATATAAGGGGAGATATAGTGGTTGTTCCAAATTTTACCTTAATCGCAGATTTAAGCAGGGGGAACCGGCCTAGTTTTGATGGTGGTTTAGCTCTAAAAGATGCAGAAGTCTTATTTGATCAATTTGTAGAATGTATTGAATTAAGTAACCTTTTGGTAGGAAGAGGGAAATTCGGTGAAAATATGGTTGTTTCTTTATCTAATGACGGACCTGTAACATTTTGTATAAATTAAGAAACAAGTAAAATTCATGTAATGAAGCTGGAGAGAGAATATGATAATCAACAAAAAAGTAGTTATGATTATAGCACCGAGCGATTTCCGTGATGAAGAATTATTTGAACCGAAGCAAATATTAGAGCAAGAGGGTGTTGAAGTAAAAATAGCTTCAACAGTTATGTCCAATTGCATCGGTATGCTAGGAGGAAGCATAACACCTCATATGCTCATAACAGATATCAAAGCCGAGGAATTTGATGCCATCATTTTTGTGGGAGGTAAAGGAGCTATATGCTATTTTTATGACTCAATTGCTCATAAAGTTGTCAATGACGCATTAAAATTTAATAAATTAATATGCGCTATATGTATATCACCAGTTATATTAGCTAATGCAGGAATCCTTGGCGGGAAAAAGGCAACAGTTTGGAAGACCGAGGGACCTAAGTTATTAGATAAAGGTGCCATTTATACAGCTAACAGGGTTGAATACGACGGTAAAATAATAACAGCCGATGGTCCTACAAGTGCAACACAATTTGCCCGTTCAATCATAAAAGGACTGAAGACGGAATAAGAAATATATGTCTCATGAGTTTAAAGTTAGAACTAAATCAAAAGAAGAATTTATTGACATAACCTCGCAGATATCTAGTATTTTAAAGTCACAAAATGTTAGAGAAGGCTTAGTTCATATTTTCATTCCACATACAACCGCTGCTGTTACAATTAATGAAAACGCCGATCCGGATGTTGTTCACGATATTCTAAAAGGACTTAAAGATATAGTACCTCGCAGTGGTTTCCGTCACATGGAAGGTAACTCCCCAGCACATATCAAATCTTCTATTATAGGGCCATCATTATGTATTAATGTGAAAAGTGGTGAATTAATGCTCGGCACCTGGCAGGGTATTTATTTTTGTGAGTTTGATGGTCCCCGTGAAAGAAAAGTATGGATTGCATTTTCGAGTTGAATAGTATATCATAATACTTCTTTAACCTGCTGCTAACTATCCAGTAATAAAGAAATTATGACAGAAAAAGCATTTAAAAAAAGACGTTTGATTGTTGTTTCTAATAGGCTTCCCTACTATCAGACTAATACCGAGAACGGAAAACCCTCGTGGAAACAAGCAACAGGTGGGTTGGTTACTGCCCTAGATCCTGTTCTTCGTAAAACTCACGGTGTGTGGATCGGATGGCAGGGGGCTCCACAAGACGATTTCCATAAAGAGGATTTTGAACTTATTGACATTCGTTCCTTGGGTATATCGGGTGAAATATCTGGTGAAACGGGAGGCTATTATTATATTGCAAATGTTCCATTAACAACTAAGGAAGTATACGAGTATTATAACCGTTTTTCGAATGGAACTTTATGGTCATTGTTTCATTATTTTTTTGAGAAAACATTGATCGAGCCGTCCTCATGGGAATCATATTTCACTGTTAACAATAGATTTGCAAATTATATTCATAAAATTATTAAACCTTCAGATATTATTTGGATTCAGGATTTTCATCTGTTTTTGGTTCCATATTTTTTGAGAAAAATGCGTCCTAAACAGGATATTCATTTTTTCCTTCATATACCGTTCCCTCATTTGGATATATTTTCGATTTTACCTTGGAAAGATCAAATTATAGAGTCACTATTATGTTGCAACACTGTGGGTGTCCACCATCGACAATACAGGAGAAATATAATTGAAGCAGTCAATTTTTATCGCAGTCAAGTAAAAGGAATAGGTGAAGGATTAGATAAGAGTAATATTGAGACAAAATTTTATGTAAATCCTATCAGTATTGATTTTGAGAAGTTCGATAAAACTTCACGTAAAACTGAAGTAATTGCAAGAAAAAAAGAAATTAAATCTCAGAGCGGCTGTCCCAAACTTATTCTGGGTGTTGATCGTTTGGATTATTCCAAGGGTATTAAGGAGAGGTTGTTAGGAATAGAACATCTTTTAGAAAGACATCCTGAACTTAAGGAAAGATTTAGTTATTATCAACTTGCTGTTCCATCAAGGGAGAGTGTTGAGGCATATCAGATACTTAAAAAAGAGATAGATGAGATAATAGGAAGAATTAACGGCAGATTTTCTACAGGGACATGGTCTCCAATACATTACATTTACAGTTCCGTACCTTTTAATGAGTTAGTGGCATTTTATGCAGCAGCTGATATTGCATTAATAACTCCTTTGCGTGATGGAATGAATCTTGTTTGTAAAGAATACATAGCGTCTCATTCCGACGGTGAAGGTGTTTTAATATTATCAAAGTTTGCAGGTGCGATATCAGAAATAAAAAATTGTTTGTCTGTGAATCCATACGGAGTTGATGATATTGTTAATACTTTATACTACGCCCTTCATATGGATGGGGCTGAACGCAGGATGAAGATGTTGAGGATGAGAAAAAATATAAGATCAAATAGTATAAATTCCTGGTTAAGTAAATGTTTTCAAATGTTTAATCAAAAAAAGGAAGGTTTATATGATACGGAGTCTAGATGATTATAGAGGCATTGTTGATGATGCGGTTTTGAGTGAAATTTATAAAAAGGCTAATAAACTCAGCAATAAGCATATTGTTAATATAAATTCTACCTATCAGGGAGGAGGTGTGGCTGAAATACTCCATAGTCTTGTTATTTTAATGAATGATGTTGGTGTGGATGCGGGATGGAGAATATTGCCCGGAACCCAGGGTTTCTTTACTACCACAAAAAGGATTCATAATGCCTTACAGGGAGAGGCCGTTGAATCAGATTTAATTAATAAAGAATATTATATGGATACTAATCATAGATTCGCAAAATTTACTCATATAATTCATGATTGTGTCTTTGTGCATGATCCACAACCGTTACCATTTATTAAATTTTGTGATAAAAAACAACCCTGGGTATGGAGGTGTCATGTTGACCTTTCGAAGCCTCAGGGTGAATTATGGGATTATTTGAAGGCGTTTATACTTAGGTATGATATTGTCATTGTTTCTGATGAAAGATATAAACGGCGGGACCTTCCTGTTGAACAAAGGATTATATATCCCTCGATTGATCCACTATCGTGGAAAAATGTTGATTTAGACCAGGAAACTATTGATTCTCATTTACATCAGTATAATATTCCTACTGATAAACCTTTGATTACTCAAATATCTCGTTTTGATAAATGGAAAGACCCGGAAGGTGTGATACAAGTATTTTTGAGAGTTAAAGAACAGGTCGATTGTAGATTAATATTATGCGGCAGTGCAGCAGGCGATGACCCAGAGGGGGTGGAGATATATACGAATGTAGTTCAGAATTATCATGATTATATAGAAAAAGGAGATATCTTGGTTATTACTGCCGAAGATAATATTATGGTCAATTCATTACAAAGAGCTTCAACGGTTATTCTCCAGAAGTCAACAAAGGAAGGATTTGGTCTTACTATAACGGAGGGTTTATGGAAAGGTAAAGCTGTTGTTGCATCAAATGTCGGCGGGATACCAAATCAAATAGAAAATGGGAAGAATGGAGTGTTGGTGGATCCATTTGATTTTGACCAATGTGCTGAGAAAATTATTCATCTTTTGGAAGATGAAAAATATAGAGAAAACATAGGGAAAAAAGCAAAAGAATCTGTAAGGAAAAAATTTCTTATTACACGTCATTTGCTTGATTATTTGAATTTGTTAATTGATATTTGTTAGATATTAGAAAAAAAGGGAGGGCAATTTATGAATGAGATAACATTATTCGGATTTACTATTTCACCATGGTTTTATGCACCGGTAGTTTATTTTATATGGGTGTGTGTTTTTCTTATAATTAAAAAAATAGTATTTGTTCAAATTTCTAAGTTTGCAAAAAAGACTAAATCAAAAATTGACGATGTTCTCCTTGACTCACTTAATTTACCACTTATTTTATTGGCTTTTGTCAGTGGTTCTTTTATTCTTAACTGGCTCACCCCAGTCGATGAGACAGGGGAATTAACTAAATGGTTTTTTATTTCGTTGAAAGCAACGTCTATAATTGCGATTGTCATATTTTTTGATAGACTTTTAAGAAATCTTATACGAATATATGGCGATAAGATAGATATATTGAAATCCGGAAGCGGAGTCGCGGTAGGTATTACCCGTTTTATTGTTATTGGGTTAGGTATCTTAATTTTGCTTGATAGTTTCGGGATATCTATAACACCAATTATAGCATCTCTTGGTATTGGTTCACTGGCTGTCGCTTTAGCGCTGCAGCCGACGCTTGAAAATTTATTCGCTGGAATTCAAATTATGGTTGATAGGCCTATTATGAGGGGACAATTTGTAAAACTTGATTCTGGAGAAGAAGGATATATACATAAAATCGGATGGCGTTCCACATGGGTAAGAATGTTACCTAACAATGTGGTAGTTGTCCCGAATAAACAACTAATTACTTCAAAAATTCTTAATTATTATTATCCTGATAGGGAAATGGCCGTACTTGTTCAGGTTGGAGTTCATTATGATAGTGATCTTGCAAAAGTTGAGAAAGTGACCATGGAAGTCGGTGAAGAAGTTTTGAAAACAATCCAAGGTGGTGTTAATAGTTTTAAGCCATTTATCCGGTATCATACATTCAACAACTTTAGTATAGATTTTACTGTAATCTTACGATGCCAGGAGTTTGTCGATAATTATCTTATTAAACATGAATTTATAAAAGCCCTTCATAAAAGATTTCGTGAAGAAGAAATTACTATTCCTTATCCTATTAATGCAATTAACCTTTCACAAGAAGGTGTTGAGCTAAGAAAATAATGCTTCTTTATTTTACAGTCTTTTAATAGCTTTTGGATTGATATGAATAAGTTTATTATTTTTGTACTTTTATTAATTATTATTTTATTTCATGTTATTAATAATTATATCTGGCTTAGAAATGATACTTCATATCTCATGCATGATTCCCACCACCATTTTTTATTCAGCCTAAATGTTTTTAATGAAATGAAACAAAGCATAATTCCGCTTCCTTCAAGGGTTTTTGAAAGAGGTATGATGCATAACCGCTGGCATGGGATATTAGTTGGTTATGTAACAGCACCATTTTATTTTATTACAGGCATGAGCCAGGATATGGGAGTTATGATTAATACTACATTGTTCTTTATAATACTTATTTTATCGACATACGGGATAGGGAAAATTATATTTAATCAACAGGCAGGGTTACTTTCTGCTTTTATAATAGGAATGTACCCGCAAATATTTAATCATTTACGAATATACATGTTAGATTTGCCTTTAACCGCTCTTGTTTGTTTAAGTATATATTTTCTTTTGAGATCTGAAAAATTTACCCGAAAATATTATTCATTCTTATTTTGTTTTACTTTTGTTTTAGGATTTTTAATAAAATTTAACTATTTAATATTTATAATCGGGCCATTAGGAGTAATCTTATTTAAAAAGGTTACAGACCAAAACTTTAACATGAAAATTAAGAAGGATATTGCCTATAAAATATGCATTGGGATAAGCATACTTTTAATTTTATCCTTTCCATTCATGAAATTAAAGTTAATCAGTATTTTAAACCGTATTTATGATTCTACCTGGATAAAACAATTATGCACAGCTGTCTTCATACAAAAAAATAATTCTATTGGGCCTTTTATGTTAGAGTGGTTAGTGGCTATAGGTAAATATTGGCTTTGGTTAGTCCATGAAATGTATAATACAATAATATCTTTTTTCTTCTTATTTATTTTTGTAGTATCTTTGATACTTTTTTTAAAAAGAAAAATTAAGTATAAATCATTAATATTTATGTGGATATTTTTGCCATTGATTATAATGAGCTTATTTATATATTTTTCATATCCATTTCACAGTCTTGATAGATATGTAATGCCTATACTTCCACCTATAGCAATTATTTCTGCTGTAACGATTATGAGCATTAACTATAAAATTATAAAAAAGTTTATTATTTTCTTTGTTCTAACATTCGGAATATTTCAATATTCTGCTATATCTTATAATTTATCTCTCCTGCCTGAGGAAATAGCCTTATATTTACCAGACCGCATATTTGGCGTTAATAATTATTTTTCAAGAATATCATTATTTTCTCGTGATATACCTGTTAGATACAGAAACGACAATGATAAATATTCACATCCTTTTAAAAATAAGTTACAGATTGAACAAATGTTAAGAAAAATACTTAGCGGGGAGGAGGGTTCAAAAAGGAGTTTGAGTGTGTTTTTTCTTGATAACATACCAGAAATTTATGAACCAATTGAATATTTAAGCTATATAAACAACTACCCGATTAATATAATCATAAATTCCTTAAGTGAAGAATTCTTTTATTTAGAAGTAAGTAAGATATCGAAAGAATCAATTGCTTGGGTCGATTATGCAGTTATTGCTGAGGAACCTGTAATATTAGGACTTTCGGTACGTTCACAGAAAAGAGTTATGCAGTCAAGGCACATATTCGGTCAGACAAAAAGTAATTTTCATTTGATAAACAAATTCAGGCTAGGCTCAAAAAATAATATTTTGTTATATAAAAATTCCAAGATCCATCCAGCTAAAGAGACTTAGACTACTGATAAAAATTCAATAAACCAATTATAACGTGAGATTAATTGATGATAAGTGTCATTATTGTTACCTATAATAGGAGAAGACAACTTGAAAGGTGTCTTGATACTATTATGAACCAAAAATATATTAATGGATATGAAACTATTATAATCGACAATTTCTCTTCTGATGATACGGTAGAATTCATCAGGAATAAATATAATGATAAAGTCAAATTAGTGGAAAATAAAGAAAGGGTAAATTTAGCTTTTTGTAAGCACATGGGTTTTCAAAAAACCCTTGGGGATATTATTGCATTTATCGATGGTGACTGTTATGCAACAAATGATTGGCTACAAATTGTTAAAGAATCTTTAGAAAATTATGATTTCGTAGGCGGTCCTGTATTATCGGAACCAAATACAAGATTTCCATGGTGGTGGAAAGATTCATTGGATTGGATGATAGGAATAAACCGTAATTTATATAGGAAGTTTTTACCATCAGGGTGTAATATTGCTTTTAAGAGGCATGTTCTTAAAGAACTTGAAGGAAATAATATATACAAAAGAGACTATGATAAAGATATATTTCCATATCAAGAGGATAATTATAGAGTTAAGAAGGCATTAAAACTTAAGTATTCAATGATGATTAATCCTAATATGATTGTATATCATTGTATTCCGAAAGGCAGGCTGACGGTTAAATATCTCTTGAATAGAAGTTGTACTGAGGGGTATTCGTTAGCAATATGGGAGAGGGAGGTCAAAACGATTGTTGTCTATATTTTAGCAGTTTTGTTGGTTCCGTTGAGATTTTTACTTTTATGGGATATAAATATATTTTTTCGTATGATTGTTTATATAAGCTATTTGTTTCATTGTATTAAATTTGTTGTGGTTAAGAAATAAATGTGATTTTACGTTTAAGGATAATAGATTTAATTATTTTAAAATCACTATTATTAATTCCTTTTATTAAGAAGAGGACGGATATATATATTACCGGAGAAAGAATAAATAAAATTATAAACGGTAGATGGATTATATAGATAAGCATAGCCATTATTAATGAGCTGATGAATGGCTTGAAGGAACATTTTAACATATACAAAGAATAATTTTTAGTTGTATGTATAAAATAACCCATCACAGGCCCCAGAGCTGAAGAAATTACAGTTGCAATAGCGGCCCCATAAACACCAATCCTAGGAATTAAAACTAAATTTAATATTATATTTATAAAAGCAGAAGGCCCGGTAAAAAAAGGGTCGAGTTTTTGATTCTTTGTAGCGATTAAGATTTGTTTATTTATTGTCCCGAAGAAAATAAATATTTGAGACCATATTAAAATGGACAAAATAAGGCTTGATGAAGAAAAATCTGCTCCGTAAACAATAATTATTATTTCCCTTGAAAATAAAGTTAAAATCATAGAAACAGGCATAATAAATAAGGCTAAATATCGGAAACTTGATTGATATATTTTTTCAAAATTTTCCCTGGATGTACTGAAAAAGTTTGTCATTAACGGAAAAATTGAAATACTAAGGGATATAGGAATTAAGGCGAGGGGTTCAATGATCTTTACAGCGGCTGAATAGGAACCAACGGAGCTTGGCCCTAACATTTTATAAATCATGAAATGGTCAATCCGATTGTAAATTGCAATAAAAAATGCCGTAAAGAATAAAGGTAAAGAATTTTTTAATATAGTAACCCAAAGGTTGAATTGAATTTTAAATTGGGGTACGACAAACCTTTTAGAAGATTTTATTAGCAATAGTAAAATTAGAATATTTGTGCAGATTATTGATATCAGGAAGTGGGATATATCCCCTCTGGTGGTAATTATACCTACAGTTAAGGTAATTAGAAGACAGTTTCCAATAAATTCAGATAAAAATACGTACTTCATTTTTAAATATACATGAAAAATTGTTTCGTAAGAACTTATGATGCAGATTAACGGGATAATCGTTAAAACGAGATAAAAAAGATTTGAAGTACTGCTTGTCAATGCGAATTTTATTGGAAAGATAATGATCAATATTAAAAGAGATAAAGCAAGTTTCATTATTATAACATTACCGATTATTACGCTTCTTTTGTCTTGATTGCATAAAGTAAGCTCTCTGATTATTATTTGTTTAAGCCATATGTCATCAATCATTTTGATAAAATATATAAATGCCAAGAGGAAGGAATAATTCCCGAAACCGTAGGTGCCCAAATATCTTGCAATAAACAAAGATATTATAAATGAAAAAGCACGGGCCGTGATATTTCCCAAGAAAACGAATCCGCTATTATTAATTATTGTTTTTGTTGTATCCATTGGTATGTTTATTCTTATAAAATTTAAAATCTAAGAGAATATGGTAAAAGGGGAATAAAATATCTATTAATAAAAGTGAGAAATATTTATTTTTGATGTCGTTGGATAAAAAAGATATAGATTTTCTAAAATTTCGAATTGTTTTTGAAAAAATATTTTTCATCTTATCTGGAACCGGCAATCCCCAAAAAAACCATTTCCAGGATGTGGTAATAATTGAAATAACTGTATCTCTTCTTATGTGTTCTACAATTGCGTTGGGATTATAAATTAAGTTATAACCATTTTTTAATAGGCGCTGTGATAAATCAACATCTTCATTGTTATTTCTGTAAAACTCGTTATAAAGTCCAATTTCTTTAATATGATTTTTTTTAAATATAGTATTACAACCATATAAGAAGGGAGGGTTATATATAATATTTTTACCCCAGTGTTGTTGCAGATGAATTCCTCTCCATTTGTCGGCTGAATTTAAATGATATTTTTCGATAAGCATACCTCCGGAGCCTGTTACTGTCTCGTCCATTAAATCTTTTATAAGTTTTTCAAGCCAATCGGGCTCAGGAACGCAATCGGCATCTAAAGCAACAACAAAATTATTTTTCGATTCTCTAAAAGCGATATTTCTTGATGCTGCCAACCCTTTATTCTCACTGTTAGTAATAAATTTTACCGGGTATTTTGAGGCAATATATGCTGTACTGTCATTTGATCCGTCGTCAATGACCAGGATCTCATCAATAGGGTATGTCTGGTTCATTATACCCTTAAGACATTCATTAATATATTTTTCTGAGTTATAGCAGGGGATATAAAGACTTATTTTTTCTTTTTTCATTATTATCTGTTGCAACCTATAGATGAGTATATTTTTTCGATGTCAGTAATTATATTGTCCCAATTGTAATTTTCCAAAACCCGCTTTTGACCTTTATTTCCTATTTCAGTGACTAATTTGGGGTTATTAATTAAATTTTGTAGTTTGTTTTTGAGATCATGATAGTCATTTGTTTTAAAAGTAACACCGCAGTGGCCAATAACTTCCAAATTTTCTGTTATGTCACTTACAAGAACACAAGTTCTATAGCACATTGCTTCAAGTAAAGATACTGACAAACCTTCAACTTCTGATGGCAACACAAATAAATATGCATTTTGATACAATTCTTCAATTGATTTACCGTCAACAGAACCAAGGAAATCAACTTTATTATTAGCGATAGTTTTAAGGTAGTGTACATATTTGTCAGTAAAACTTGGTTCGCCTGCAATTTTAAGTTTAATATCGGAATTTAATTCTTTGTGAGCATTAATAAGGGTATGTATGCATTTCTCGGGAACTAATCTTCCTGCAAATAAAATATATCTGTTTTCTAAATTAGAAGATGATATTTTGAAAAAATTAGAAGGTGGAGAGATTGCATTAGGGACATAAGAAACATTTTTATTAAATTTGTTTTCGAAATAAACCTTTAATGTTTTTGATACGACAATTATTTGATTAGAAAAAAACATTGCTGAATATTCGCATAATCTTAAGAACATACTGGCTAAAGGGTTCCATTTTTTTCTTTTCCAATCCAAACCTTGGATTGTAACAATTACCTTTTTCCCAAAAATCCTCGGAATGAATGAAAGAAAAGACGGACCAAGAGCATGAAAATGTACAATATCAACGTTAGTTTTTAGTAAATGAAGAATTGATAAAAAAACATGAATGATAGTGCCAAAATGTTTACTATTTACCGTAGGGATAAATATAAGTTTTAAATTTTGTTTTAAATCTTTTTCTTTCGGATCTTGTTTATTTTTTCTGCAATAAACTAGAATTTCGTATCCTTTTGACGCAAGCCTATTAGATAATTCACATAACGATACTTCTATACCGCTGTATCGTTGGGTAATTCCTCTTGTGCCAAGCATTGCAATTTTCATATTTTTTGATTGTTTAATTAAGGATTATTTAAAAATACGTTTTAAATAATAGCCGATTAATTTTGATATATATTTAATGTTACTTATTGGAAAATAAATTAAAGATAGTCTTAAGTTAATTGGGAAATCGCAATAACAATAGTTACATTCCTTAAAGTATCCTTTGTTTAAGAAAAATATTTTTAGTTTTTGTGCATCTTTTTGCCATTTTATAAATAAGTCTTTATCATTAGTATTGGCAATTGGTTTTAAGTTAATGCATGGTAAAAAGTTACCACGGTAGTCAATGTGAATATAATTAAAAACCTTAGAGCATATAATTTTAATTGGCAGCTGATAAAAAAATGTTTTTTGGGAATTCAAGTGTGTAAAATAAGTTGAGGCCCAGAGTTTGAATACAGAAAGATTAGTGCTTAAGTTTTTATTCCTGCAGTAAATAGATAATTGACTAATTTCATCAATAAATTGGTTTATATCAAGATCCTTAATATAGTCATTTTTATCTAATAGTGAAACCTTGTCAGGAAAAATTGTATTTGGACTTAATGGTTGAAAATTAATGTGTTTTATTTTCCAGGAAATAGCTAAGTTTATAATCTCTTTTAATGTTAAATAATTTTTAGAATGAACCAAAACGTTAAAAGAGAATGTGTTTTTGAATTTAGCATGTTTCAAATTGTCTAAAAAAAAGGACTGTATTTGGTGAAAAGTACCATTAACACCCCTCATTTTATCATGTTCGGATTCGTTTGCACTGTCTATTGAGATAATAATGTCGCGAACAACCTTGTTAATTAAGCTTATTTCATAGTCATTAAATTTATACAAAAATGTTCCATTGGTAGTAATGTCATCGATAATGAGGTTGTGATAAATGCATTGTTCTAATAGGTGCCATATATTTTTTGAATTAAAAGGTTCTCCCCCTGTAATATAAAGTCTTTTTATTCCAACCTGTTTACAGAGACTAATAATTTTATCGATTGAATCCTTTGTGAGCTCTATGCTATTTATTTGGGATTTCTGTAAGGTATTTTGTTGCCCAATTTCACAGAAATTACAATGTAAATTACATGCATTAGTTAAGTAAATAGTCATTCCTAAGGGGAAACGGGGAGTAAATAATAAATTATAATATGCTTTTTGTATGTCGACGAATAACTCTGTTAGTTTTAATTTGCCCATAATATTTTATTTTTTCAGATTATTATATATATCTAATATTTTTTGTGAGGTTTGTTCACTATTAAATATTTTTGCCCGAGATAATCCTTTTAATATTAGACTTTCACGTAGCTCTGAATCGGAAATAATTTTATAAATAGCAGAAGAGAGGGCACCAGTATCGGTATTGTCTAAAAGAAGGCCTGAATCAGCTATAATTTCAGATAATGATGAATTGTTAAAGGCTATTATGGGACAGCCGCATGCCATAGCCTCAGCGCAGGGTAAGCCAAATCCTTCATATAAAGAGGGATAAACAAAAATGGTTGCCAGGTTGTAAAAATATAATAGATGTTCTCCGGGGATATATCCTGTAAAAATGATATCGTTATTTTTTTTATGTAAGTCAATTTCTTTACGTATTTTAGTAGGTAAGTAATGATTTTTACCAACAATTACTAATTTGTGAGGAATTTTATGTTTTTCCTTTAGTAATAAAAAAGAATTTATTAATGTAATAATATTCTTTCTTGGATCAATACGACCCGCATAAAGAATAAATTTATCAGAAATGCCATATGAACGGGTTACTTTTTTTGCTTCATCAAGATTATTAAGAGGTTTAAAAATAGGATTTATCGTATTGTATGCCCAGGTAATTTTAGATTTTGGAATTTTGTAGTTTTTAATTATATCATCATAAGAGTGTTTTGAAACGGTTAAAACTCGATTGGCTTTTTTAGTGCTGATAAACGTAAAAAATCTCAGATAAAGTCTTTCAAGAAAGCTAAAATATTTTGGAAAATGAAGGAATGAAATATCGTGAATAGTAATTAACAACTTACCTCTGTGAAAGGGAGGGGCTATATACTGAACATGTAAAACGTCAATATGGTCATAAAATGTTTTTAACCCCAGCAAAAAAATCCTTAAGAAAGGATTATGAGTTTTAATTTGATGCAAACGAACATTTTTAATTGTTTTAAATATTTCATAATATGGATGTTTA
>Ga0164318_10002644_pt1 | contig 16718 bp, 14 predicted proteins | sample GuaBasSedimGuay9_FD_113734 | JGI IMG/M metagenome (GOLD analysis project Ga0164318, IMG submission 113734) | Subseafloor sediment microbial communities from Guaymas Basin, Gulf of California, Mexico - Guay9, Core 4571-4, 0-3 cm | ecosystem: Environmental > Aquatic > Marine > Hydrothermal vents...
ATGTCACCTCCAAGATAGCCTTAGCATTGCTTTGGCTAAATACTATTTTATGGTTCCAAAAAATAAGGTTGTGGGTAACTTTTTTTGGCTAAATTTAGAGCACTCTGCTTATGATAACGTTATTGATTATCTTAAATGGTAAGAGTTGCTAGTATCATAAAAAATTAAGAGAGTTCTTTTGCTTTCTTTACTATTTCATTCGCTTCTGCATGTCGATTTAGCTTCTTCAAGAGCTCTGCAGCTTCTAAATACAACTCTTTTGCTTTGTTAATTTCGCCCTTGCTCCTGTAATATAATGCTAGACTTATAATCAGTGATACTGCACGATTATATTCTTCTGCTTGTATGAAAAAGTCCTTTGCAAGCTCGTTCTTTCTTTCATTTAGTAATTTTTCAGCAATCCACAGTGAAAACTTCTTTCTATGTTGGGCATCTACTCTGTCTAAAATATTAAGGTCTATCTTTCCATGCGCCTTCAAAAATTCATTGTATATCTTAGAATAATCTTTTGTTTTTTGCTGTATACTCTGTTTTAATTCATTTTTCTTTTGCTGTTTTTTTGCTTTTTGTAACTTACCTGTTTTTTGTTTTGTTTTACGTGCGATTAGTGAGATAGATAAGATTAGGAATATTGGTGCCAAAAGAAGCATTAATGTCGTCAGGTCAAAAATGTATGCTCTATCACTAGTAAGCGGATCAGTCCCTAGTTCAAAATATTCATAGCCATCTAGATAGCCATCATCATCGGTATCTGGGTCATGTGGATCAGTTCCAATTATTGATTCAAGGTAATCTGATAAGCCATCACCATCTGAGTCTATTGATAATCGCATAGTAACTACGATTAAGTTATCATAAGTACAAAAACGGATGTCTGATTTAGCATATCTCTGAAGCGATAGTATCAATGTAACGTATATATATCTATTTGAAACATAAAGTGATACGCCACTAACCCAATACATCCAATCTACATCACAAAGAATGCCTCGCGAGTAGAATTCATATGAACTCACCTTAGTGTGATTGTTTATTGAATACAGCTCCAATATAGCACTTGATGTGCTCGCTCCTTCTATGACTGACAATATGTGATCAGATCCATTAGCGTATATATATCCATCATTAATCATATGAAATTTAGTAGGAAATGAAGTATATGTCCCCATATCTCCTTCTGATGTATATCCGATAACGATTGCTTCCGTAAATGATACAATAACATAGAACGTTTTTTCGACTAACATTGTTTCTAAATAATAAATGCTAGTTGTTTCTATATCTTTGTATGTATGCCATAGTATTGATCCATTTAGTGATATCTTTGAGACGAACACATAAGTAGTTACACCGTATGATGCTGCTGATGCGAGATATACATTGCCATAAGTATCTATGGAAAAATCAAAATCTCTAATTCTATAGCTGTTACTATAGGATATATTTTGAAGATAATTAATAATAGAGCTATTAAATGTTGATGAGATGTCGTATTGTATAATGTTAATCTCATTCTCAGTGGTACAGGTCATATATGCGAGCAGAAGTCTTCTGTTGTTAGCATCTATTTTGGTTTTTATGAGATACGGGTTAATTGGGATTGTGCCTATAGTTTTCAGCTCGTGACCATCATAGTATATTAAGAATAACATATTCTGACTGGAACCATCCATCTTTTTAGTGTATTTACCAATGATATATACATAACCTGTTTTATTGTCAGCAGTAACATCGTATATAACAATATTTGTGTATTGGTTATCAAACCAATATTCTTCATCAATTAGATCCCCAGTCGATGAATATTTTAATAGAAATATTGATGTTGACCAGTCGTATTCTCTCGATTCAGTTTGCTCTGTACGCTTACTGGTTTCACCCACTACTATTAAATTTCCATAATTATCTATAGCAATTTTTTTAGGTATGTTAAGTGTGAAAAAGAATGATTTTGTCCATGCAGGTAATAAGCTGTTTCCTAAGATCTTTAAGAAGTATATCATACTCTTAGGATAATTATTGTAGTTAATATAACCACTTTCTAGTTGATATGCTAAAATTACAAAGTTATTTGATAGGATGATGATATCTTGTACATCTACTAAGACATCAAATGTGCATACTCTTTCAGTTAAGGATTCGTTATTCATTGATAAAGATAAAATGCTTAAATTTGAATGAGTGGATCCTAATATTACATCTACTGTTTTGTTAATATTATCGAATAGCAATATTGGCTTAATTGATAAATAGTTATTTGAGATTTTTCTAATCCACGCCATTGAACTATTACTATAATACATGCTAACATAGTACTCATAATCATTTTTAGCCATAGCTATAAAAAGCATATCTGAATTGGGATCTATTGTAATCGACGTGATTGACGTAAACTCTGAGGGTATATATTTAATCCAAAGTGATTTTAAATTATTATCGAATGCAATGACATGTGTTTTTCCAGTAATATATATTTGGTTGTCACTAGCAACTATATCTGAATATATATTCATAACTGTCTTGTTTAATAGAGGTATTAATGCATCTGTGTATTTTACTATAATACATGTATCTATAGCTTGACCAAGGACATAGATGTATTGGCTAGTGATTGCAAGGTTTGTATATGCTCCTACTAACAAGTCTCCTCTAACCGTATCATGGTCTATATAATTGCCATTCAGATCATATTCTAAAATTAAACCGTATTCTCCTGAATTATTTTCGATTTGTCCGACAATGTACAAACGGTTCCAACCCACCTCTGCCTCATAAGGAATTTCTTTGCTTAAGGCGACTCCCCATGTTACATTCCAAACAAGGGATCCCTGCGAAGTATATTTCTTAATGATAATATCATAGAGCTGTGTGTTATTTTTAAACATATATCCAATTGCATAGATGTTCCCGTCATCATCATGAGTTATACTTACAATCTTCTCAGATCGTTCAGGACCCCACGTAGCAATCCAATCTTGAGCATATGCTATATTACCTTCATAATATGTTTGCATTTTGTTAGGATTAGATGGCCTGCTGGTACGTATGTCTTTTACGGAGAGTACTTGGACTAATGGTATAGTAGATGCAACTATTACTAGGCCAACAATAATAAGTATAGTTAGTACTTGGTGAATCTTAAGTCTGTGCAACATTTTTTAAATCCCCCTACAAACAAATCAGAACAAACCAAAAAATTAGTTTTACATTACTTATTATTAACATTTAAGATTTTCTTAATTTTCATAGTTATCAATAAGCAATAATTGATTTATTTCACCGCTAACTCTTAGTCAAGGTTCTGAGAAAAAACTTAAATTTACATAATGTATCGTGTACAATTCATTTTAGTCATTAAAAGTTAGTTCTGCAATCTGGCTAATAAAGTGCAATAATAGTGACTTATTTATATGTCCTATTTAATGTTAAGAATACATTTGTTGCAATATACTTGGAGGATTCGCTAGTGGTACGAAATTACAAATCACCATTGACATTGCGAGCAATCATTATAGGGATTTTTCTTGGTGCGTTGTTAAATTTCTTAAGCATCTATTTATCATATAAAATTGGCATTTCTGCACTTGGTGGTACATTTATTCTTGGATATCTGCTTTTGAGGCTTACGGGTAAGTATAATTACAAAGAAAATGCAATTGTGATTATTATAACTGGTGCAATGATGTTTCCTGCTTTTGGTATAAGTGGAAATATGGCTGCGCTTGTTGTATTTCAGGATTATCTTACATACCCAGTTGAGCTGACGTTACCTTTGTTAATAGCATTATCAGCTATTGGTTCATTTCTAGGATTAATTTTACTTTATCCAATGAAGAGACAATTTCTTGAATTGAAATGGCCTATGATTCTCCCAACAGCCCAAATAGTCAAAGTGCTTGAAGAAAAAGGCGAGTATTTGAAAAAGACCCTTTATGGTCTTATAGCATCTGTTGTTACAACAATCACAACAATTACGGCAAAGGTTAGAACTCTATCTACAAAAAACATGCCATCATTTATTGGTTTTGAAATATCACCCCTTATGGTTGGTGTTGGATACTTTATAACATTTAACGGATCACTTCTTATTTTCATAGGTTCGTTATACTCTATAGGCATATGGTATTTACTTGAAGGCGCAATACCTAATATTCTTCTTTCAACGCATATAATGCACCCTGCTATTTTTTCAATAGCAATACCCATGCTGGTAACGACTGCTATTTTTAGTGTAATTGAAAACCGACGGACACTTTATCTAGCAATTAAAGAGTTTAGAACAAATAAAAATGCAAATGATACGATTCCTGCCTGGCTTGCATTTTCAACACTTATATTTTTACCAATTCTCGCTTATATAGTACTTAGTTTAATCCCAACAATCCCACCGCATGTAGTTGTTGATACTGTTATGATTATCATAATTGCATTACCTGTTGTGTTTATCTCCGCAATTTTTCTAGCCCGTGCGAGAGGTGAAACTGGTTTCTCTATGAGCTTTACTGTAGATATAGTCCTTATACTTGCAGCAATTTTTCTCCTTCCAGATCTTGAAGATATGCTCATTGCCTTCTCTATACTCGGCTGTTATGAGTTTTCCTCTATAATTTTCCTTTCATATATGAAATTTGGTCAGCTAGTTGATGTACATGAACGTGATATATTAAAAGCTATACTTATTGGACTCCCTCCAGGAATTATAGTTTCAGCATTGACTATATGGGCATTTCAATACTTGCTCGGAGGGCTTGGCACTGAAACATTTCCAACCCCAAATGCGTATGCTATTGGAGGCTATATCTTAGGGATGCTTGAAGCCATCCGTACAAAAAAGGTACCTCTAATCTATGACCCTTATCTAGTTATATTCTCGATAATTTTTACGATATTTTTGATTCTCATATTTAAGAAAGCCAACTTAAAAGGCATCACTCCTATACCACTTGCTATTGGAATGCTAATACCACCATCGTACGCATTTCCAATTCTTATCGGCGGAATTTTGGAGCTTTGGATTAAAACAAAGTATAAAGAAAATCCGAAATTATTTCAAGAAAAAAATCAAGATATGACTGTAATTCTTAGTGGTGTTATAGGCGGTGAGGGAATCGTTCTTCTAATAATTACACTTTTCTCAATAATATTGTCTCTTATACCACTATGATTATATGTTATGTCTAGTGACGCATGATGATAAATTCGCTAGTAAATAAGGAATATATTGCCAGTAATTTTTGTTAGATACTAAATTATTCTTATATTGGTACTAAATCTTTTATACTTCTTTTTACTTAATACTTAGTGAGTGATAAGAATGAGCGAGGCATACAATACTTTTTACGGGAAGGAATTACAAGAAAATGAAATTGGTATTATGTTTGTTAATCAATATAGTGGTACACTGCTTAGAACACCAAAAAATACTATTGCATTTGATATAACAGAAATTCCTGGTGCAACTAGGCAGTATCTAAAGGCTGATGTGATTGTAGTATCGCATGAACATTATGATCATCTTGATGGTGTTCTGGTTAAACGGATTTTTGAACGAGGTGCTAAACTAGTTATTGCACCACCTGCTGTAGCTAAGTCTATAAATTACCTTGTCCCACGAGATAAGCTTACTATAGTTGAAGTCAATTCAATAGTTGAACACAACGGTCTACGTTTTATTGTTAAACCTGGAGACCATCCCTGCAAAACTCCATTGACCATGATAATTCAAACAGATAATGATTTTACAATATACCATGTATTTGATAGCAAATCGTTTGCAGAAATGGAAGAGATAGGTAAAGACTATCCAGTTGATATTGCAATTGTCCCAATCGGAATTGCTCCAGGAACATCACCAGAAGATGCTTTAAACATGGTAAAAATGATAAAACCAAAGGCCGTGATACCTCATCATGCAACATTCGGTTTTGAAGACTTTAAAAGACTTGTAGAACGAGAAGTACCTGAAGTAAAGGTTTATGTAATGAAGAAAAATCAGCCTAATTTTATAAACAAAACAGATTTTGAATCATAGAATTCTGCTAAAAACAAAGAACAGCAAAAATATGTTCTTTATTCTAATTACATAGTGTAGTCTGTTTATTATTTTTAATTTTAAGTAGATTCATAATCTAATTACAATATCATTTCCTTTTCCAGCAAGCTTTTCTAATAGTTCTTTTACGTGTTTCCTTTTCTGAAGGAACTTCTCTTTAAAACTAATTTCAGCGGCTTTAAGTTTTTCCATAAGTTCTTGATTTATACTTTTTCGCATTAGGACATCCATTACTATACGGTCTATCATTGACTCTATTGTTGCTCTATCTGGATTTTCATCTAATTTTTCTGCAACTTTTATTTCTTCTATCTTATGAACAATTTCTCGAAGTACTGTTCTAACTGCAATCCTGTCTTTATCAGTGACAGCTAGCCCAATTATCTTGTTGCTTCTTTCGACTAATACTTTGAAATGGCCCATATCAATGAGTCGAAGAGCACCCTCATCGCCTTTCACTATTGCCTTAGTGAATTCACTTAAAGCTGCAACAAATCCGCCTAAAAGGACTGGATCAACGTCACTCATTAATGCATCTTCAATGCCTTTAGAATAAAGTACTATGCCTGAATTTGTAACAATGTGTACAAATGCAAACCCTGAGAATACATTCTCTGGAAGTGTGAGTAGCATGCTTGTTTGCTGTGAATTTTGTTGTTTCATACTCATGACTCCTCTCTTCTCACCTACAGTTTTCGTATTTATTAATCTTTTCTTGGGCATTATAGTAAATCTTTAACATACCACTCACTATTTAAATCAATTTATAACGCGTTTAACAATATTTTTTTTACATTAATTCTTAATTAATATTTTCTATAAGTTGGGGTGGAGTGATGTGCGAACTACTAGAGTATTGGTTAACCCATAATTCAGAAATTACTTATACTTCTTAGGCTAGTAGCTGCAATTACTATTGTGGTTGGTGAATTACTAAATGAGCCAAGTCAATTTTCATGTAATGCCTCAGCTTGAGACTTCTCTTCCCATGATAAACATCTATAACTCAATTAGCCCTTTAGCTGCGTTGTTTGACATGTACGTTATTATTACTGTATTCGCAGTAGTACCCTGTTAACAGCTTTCTTTGTTCTTATGTAAGTATATTTTGAGTGATCGTATCAGATCACTGGAACACTTTTAAAAACAATGTATTCCTTATATTTTCTCTTTTTGTTTTCTCTTAGAAAACATATTCAAATGTATATTCACTAAAGTTTTTAAACACATATAATTAAACTGTTTCTAATTAAAAGCATACTTTAGTGATAGCAATGTATAGTATGAAAAAACTGTTAGAAAAAAACGGTATAGTCTCAGATGGAGATTGGGATGGTGTCTTTGGAACTGGATTACTTTTGCAATGGGCTAAGTCCCAAAATATACATGTTGCAAATATTGTATTTCCAAAGCCAAGAGATCTTCAAGTATCACACTTCTCTGAAATTGTAAGCCTTGAAATAGTTCCTACAAAATGTCCTATTGAAAGGTCAATAATTTTTGATCACCATGAAGGCCCGCATACGGATAAATACTATGGAAATATATGGATTTTTGGAAAATTTTTGAGTGTTGCCGAACTGGTGCAACGCCTTTTAGATGTTGAGGTTCCTCAAAGATGGATAGATGCAATAAATGAGGTTGATTCAACTTTCCCGAAGTCAGAATTAGGTATTTTTCTATTTAAGGCATACCAAGCTGATGTTGAGAATTTTCCAAGAATTGAATTGGTCAACAAAATAGCTGCCCAGCGTTACAATGAACTTCTAGATATACTTAAACCTTTAGTAGACCGATATATTGAACAAGAGAAAATTGCTGAACAATTAATCGAAAGTGTAGAATTCTTATTACCAAATGTGCCGTATTTCATATACTCAGAAAATCAGATGGGCGCTCGTAGAATTGCGATGTTTAAATTGGAAGAGAAATATGATATTGTAATCGCGATAAGAATGCAAGAAAATACAATTTATGCATCTATCGCAACTATGAAAAGTAATATTAATTTACTTCCCATTTTCAATAAATTGCGAAACATGGGTTTTTCTGCAGGTGGCCATGAGAACGTAGGTGGTATAACGGTGTATAAAATCTCGCTTAACAAATTTCTTGATATACTAAAGGGCTTAATAAAGAGATATATCTACCACAAGATGGGCACTTGCTAAAAAGTTAGTGATAATTTCTGTAGCGTCATTTTTGTACTCTTACATGATGCATTTGATGGTCATGTTACGGTATGTGTCACCACGAGAGCTGTGTCAATACTAATCTCAAGAATTGCTATCAATTCTTGCTCCTCTATAATTTTTTCATATTTTCTTTGCTGATTTACTCATATATAGCTACTAACATTCCAAAATATGTTGGACACTCGTACGTTAGTAATGTGTTTCTTAGTGGGGCTCTTTTAAGAATGCCCAACAATATTAACATTTGCCAATAACTATCTGGTTTAGCTCTCTCTAGAAAATCATCACTAAGCGAAAGTAGTTTTTCTAATTGATTCTCTTGTATTACTTTCTGAACAAAACTATCGAACTCTTTTGATGCCTCATCAAATCCGTATGGCCCCTTAGGGTCATGAGCATGGCCTTGATCGGCACTTGCAATAAAGGCAACTTTTTTTTCTGTATAATCTGCTAGCTCTGCAATAATTTTTCCGAGTTCAACTAAATTTTCTCTTGGGATTTCTCTAGAAGGCGTTATTACAATAACTGGCGGGAGTGCACGTTTCATTTTGTCATAGTGCTTCTTTATGAACCAAAGAGGTATTATTGTCCCCCAATCTAAGCACATTTTTGATGCTTCGCCTTCTGAGGTCCCATAATTAACTGCTACAATAGGAAGTTCTCGTTGAAGTGCTTTTTCATAAATTTGCTTTGCAAAGATCTTATCTGTGAAGTGTAGTATTGATATGGCCCCATAATCTGTCTTGACGGTTCCTTCTAAAAACGAACTAATGATTACTCCTATATGCTTATCGATGCGTAGGTTATGTGGTGTTGCAATTATAATGACTTCTGGTTGTTTTTCATATAGCTTCTTTGCAAACTCCTCCATGGCATTTTTTAGTTGGTAACATTTCTCGTCTATATCTTTAACTAATTCTGGTACAATTTCATCGCCATGCGGTGCGATTCCTGCGAATACTATAGGCATATATATCCTACCTCTTAAGCCTTTTTAGAATAATTACATGCAAACAATTAAAATTATGTAGCAGTCTGTGGAGGAAAGCTAGGGAACATATAGTTAGTATTAGCAGAGATAAAAGCTTAATATCTATATTTAAAGAATACCAAGCTTAATTAATAATATTCTTGATTCCTAACGCAAATATAAAAAAATAACATAAAATAATTAAAAAAAGAAGTAGCATTTTAGGCCTGTTTATGTAATAGTACTAGGCTTTTATATTCACTGAGCCATACTGCTAATAATCTATACTCCCAATGTATGAATTTTGTAAATGGAGCAGTTACTATTAAGTCAAATACTGCGATTAGATGTATGAAGTACAATACATATGCGTAGTATGCCATATTTGCATACATGAAAATGTCTATTATGAAGCCCGTTAGCACGCTTATAAATAACAATAATAGAAATATCCCATCACTTATATGGCTGTATTCAAAGTATTCATCACTCTTTTTAGCTCTGTTGTATAGGAAATATAATATCCCGTAAGTTGTTATTATTCCGCTAGCAATTCCAAGATATCTAGGTATTAATGTTCCAATTAATGATGAAATAGTGTCTCCAAGTAGATATGAATCTCTAACGTAATTCAATCCAGATGCTGCGAAAAGTAATATCATTCCCCATGCGATTGTCATATGTGCAATATATCTCCCTCTTTTTTCGCACTTTAAGTACCGTAGTTCAAAAGCACCCTCGTTAATGACTGTTAGAACCAGACTCTTTATTAAATACACGATTTTTGATGATACGGGGACCTTTTTATTTTGTGGAAGGTCGAGCTTTATATACGAATACATTTTTAGTGCATGGATAAGTGCAACGATTCCAACGAAAATTCCTAATGTTAACCCTGCATTATGAATAAAATCATATTCTGTAAGTGCATAGGGATTAAAAGTAACGAGGTTAAGACTTGCATTTTCTGTAAAGTAGAATAGTCCAAGTGTCGCAATAGCTGAAATCAGTAACAGTGCAATAAGAGCTGATATTTTTGAATAAAAGACCTTAGCAAAGCCACCAATAGAATATTTTATGATGGAGAATCTTCTAGCTGCCATCATAAACGCACCAGGATCTGCACCCCTAGGACATTCCTTTGAACAATCACCACAATAATAACAGAGCCATGGCTGCGGCATAGATAAGAGCTTTTTCTCGAGTCCAAGAACTCCATAACGTATTATTTTCCTTGGAAATTCGGTTCCTGCAACTGAGAGAGGACATGTTACTGTACATGTTCCACAGTTATAGCATGCGGTAACGTCAAATGCACCAAGATCTTTTATTTCATCAATTAAATATGGTTTTACTTCTGATTCTTGAGCCTGCATTTCAACCACCAATCCATTTATATTTCCAATAATCATCCTCAGTTTTCTCAACTGGTTCTATCTGCCTATATCTCCAGAAGGTCATAAGATACCAAAGTACAATGTGAGATTCCAAACCTGTCTCTTGAGCTATTTCTGGCACGGTTTTAGGACCATCTTTAAGAGCTGCCTTTATTTTATTTCGTATCTTTGTAGCAAATTTCACATTCTCAATGAGATTTTTTTGAGGAGCCTTAATGTTCATTTTTTCCTTATACAAATCCACCGTGAGTTTTTTTCTTTTATCACTCATCATGATACCTCCGCCATAGCTTTAATCATATCATAGATTTGTTTTGTAGACAGAGTCTTAAGCTGTATTGCTTCAGTAGGACAGACTGCAGTACAAGCACCACATCCAATACATAGCACTTCATTTACCCATGCTCGTTTTCCAAGCCCTTCATATTCTTTAATACTTATTGCATTGGCAGGACATTCCGAGATACAAAGCTTACTGAGGTTACATATTTTAGGATCAACATAAGCTACCAGTGGTTCCAGTTCTATGCTCCCTTTCATTACCAGAGAACCTGCCTTTGCTGCAGCTGCAGAAGCTGATGATAATGCCTCAGGTATATCTCTCGGCGCTTGGCATGTTCCAGCCAATAATAGACCCATCTGGAATGTTTCTACAGGTCTTAATTTTGGATGTGCCTCTTGATAGAACCCATCCAATCCCACATTAATCTTTGTTAATTCCTCAAGTCTTTTATTTTCTCTAGGCACCATACCGACAACCAATACTACAAGGTCAACAGGTATTTTCAATTTCTCGCCTGCAGTCAAAGTATCCTTAACTCTAACTATCAGTTTTTCTCCTTCTTTTGATACTTCTGGTGGCTCATTTTCAGTAAATCTTATAAAAACAGCACCACTCTTGGCAGCATCAAGGTAATACAGTTCATTCTTACCATATGAGCGTATGTCTCTGTATAAGTGATATGTTTTTATGCCATTGAATCTTTTCATCAATTCTTGTGCAATGTGCAATGCTGCATTGCAACAGTACCTAGAGCAATATTGATTTACCTTTTCTCCCTCTCTTGGTGCTTGTCTGCTGCCTACACAATAAATAAATGCAATTGTCTTTATAGGTTTTTTATTGTATGTGAGCGTTTTCTCCTTTTCATTAGTTAAGTTAAGGAGCGAATGAAGTTCAGGTAATGTGATTACTTCGCTATATGTTTTATAACCAAATTCGCCTTCCTTCGGTTCATATGGTTTAAAGCCCGTGGCAACTACTATCGCACCAACTTTAAATTCATGGGTCTCTGGTTTTTGATTAAGATCTATTGAATCACCAACAATCTTGGTGCATTCTCCGCATTTAGTACAAACGCTCATATCTATTACTGGCAGTTCTGGATATGCGCCTTCATACGGGTAATAGATGGCTTTTCTCTTTGTTAGGCCATTTGTAAATTCATCTGGAACTTCTACAGGGCATTTCTCAATCGCTTCTTTCAACTTCGGATGGTCCTTTACAACATAACGTGGGTTAACTTTTACAGTAACTTGAAAATTACCAACGTAGCCTCCTATTTTTTCAATTTCGGCATTTGTAAGAACGATTATGTTCTTGTTTTGTTTTACTTCATTAATTAAGGCGTTGACCACATCTTTGCCACTTTGTCCTGATGGAAATATTTTATAAAGTCTTGAAGCAAAACCACCAACAAACGGTGATTTTTCAATTAAGATTACTTTCAGTCCCATATTCTCTAGATTTAATGCTGCTCTAAGGCCTGCTAATCCACCACCGATAACTAGTATGCTCTTATAGGCTTTTGCTTTAATTTTCTTTAGGTCTTTAGTTGATTTAACATAATCTATTCCTGCCTTTACTTCTCTGATGGCTTTCTTCGTAGCCTCTTCAGGGTCATCTGAATGTGGCCAAGAGCTGTCTTCGCGAATATTAACATGATAGTATTTATATGGGTTTAGCCCTGCTCTTTGTAGTACATTTTTGAAGGTTAGTTCGTGAAGCTTTGGTGAGCATGATGCAACAACAACACCATCCAAGTTGTACTCTTTTATGTCTGTTTCAATCATCTTCTGTCCGGCATCTGAGCACATGAATTCATAATGCTTAGCTATTACAACTCCAGGATAGTCTTTTACTGCCTCTACAACTTTTTCAACATCGACAACATCTGATATGTTTCCTCCACAGTGACATACATAAACTCCAATTCTCTTGTTTTCATTTCTATTGCTCATTTATCTACTGCCCCCCACTTTTCTTTTTATATTTTTCAAGATAAGCAATACAATTAGCTGCAGCGCCTTCCGCTTCAATAATAGAATCTGGTATGTCTTTTGGCCCACTAGCACAACCGGCTACAAAGACCCCAGGAATGCTTGTTGACGATGATTGCTTGCATTCATCAATTTTCTTTATCCATCCATATTCGTTAAGCTCTAACTTTACGTTTTTGAAAATTTTTGGTATTTCTCTGTGTGGTAGTAGCCCTACAGAAAGCACAACTAAGTCAAATACATCCTCTTTTATTTTTCCGCCATCCTCTATATCTTCATATTTGACTAGAATGTCTCCATTTTCGTTCTCACTTATGGCTTTAGGTCTACCTTTTATAAAGTAGACTCCCATATCCATAGATTGCTTGTAGAACTCTTCGTATCCTTTACCAAAAGCTCGGATATCAATGTAAAATATGTATATTTCTGCTAGTGGCAATGCACCCATAAGTAGTTGCGCTTGTTTTATAGAGTACATGCAACAAACTTGTGAGCATAATGGATTTCCAACAGTTTCATCTCTTGAGCCTACGCAGAGTATATATGCAATCTTCATCGGCTCTTTTCCATCAGATGGACGCATAACACTGTTGAATGGCCTTGTTGGTGCCAACAGTCTATCCATTTGCATTGCAGTGATTACGTTTTTGTATGTTCCAAATCCAAACATTGGTTTTAATCTTGCGTCAAATAAATTGAAACCTACCGCAAGTACAATAGCCCCTACATTGATTTGTAAGGTTTCTGGCTCATCTAAGAAATTTATTGCATCTGCTGGACAGGCTCTTTCACAAGAACCACAAAAGATGCAGTTGTCTATATCTATGACTGCCTTTTTAGGTATGGCTATATCGAATGGTATGTATGCTGCTTTTCTTCCACGCATGCCAAATTGAAATTCATCAGGGATAATAACTGGACACGCCATTTCACATTGGCTACATCCAGTACATTTGTCTAAATCCACGTATCTCGGCTTTTTCAGTATTTTTACTTCAAAGTTTCCCTCGCTAATTTTAACAATTTCTTCTACTTCTGAATATGTTAACATGTCAATATTGGGATGGTGCGCAACAGCAGCCATCTTTGGTGTTGCAATACAGCTTGAACAATCAAGTGTTGGAAATACTTTGCTTAAAAGAGCCATTTTTCCACCAATGCTGGGTTCTTTTTCGACCAGCAATACATTATAGCCCGCATCAGCTATTGTTAGTGCTGCTTCTACGCCAGCAATTCCACCACCGATTACTAGAACATCATATTCTTTCTTTAATTCAGCCATTGCATTCGCCACCTATTTTTTCTTAATAGGACCCAACTTTATAAGGGTGTTATAAAAATTAGTTATATGGTTAATAAATGGTTCAACACAAACTGAACAAATAGCAGCCATTTTAAGTCGTGTTGGTTCAATACCTTCCTTTTGTAGTAACTTTATTGCAGCGTCAACTCTTTTTGCAGTTCTTTCAGTGCAATCTTTCATAAATGGGCAATCTGTTCCATCTGCTGCAATAAAAACCCCATCAAAGCCGTTTTTAAGAGCATATAAAATGTAATCTGGTCTAACCATACTCGAGCAAGGTAGTCTGATAATAGATGTCGTGGGTGGATAGTGCTTGTGGAGAAGCCCCGTTAGATCTATTGCTGGATCTGAGATATACTCGGTAGAAAAAATTAAAATCTTTGGCTTGTACTTTTCTTCCATATATGTTCACCTTTGATTGTTTTTTAATTTTACATTAAAAAAAATAAAAGAACAGTATACATTATGATGACGTAGTGTGTTATTTCTTTCTTCTTATGAATAATCTCCAATACCCTGGTTCCTCAAGTGAGCCAAGGAATTCATGACCTACTTTTTTAGCCCAAAGTGGTAAATCACGTGCAGTTCCAGGATCCGAAGAAAGAACTTCAAGAACGCCTCCTACAGGAACTTCAGTTATTGATCTCTTCGCAGCTAAAAGAGGCCCTGGACATGAAACACCTCTTGCATCAACTGTTTTATCGGGCTTTATTTTTGATAAATCTTCGCTCATCTTTAACCCTCCAACTTTAGATAAATAATGCTATTTTTGCCTCTGAGAGTGCGCTAACCATTTCGGTTGCGCCAACTATGTCATCAACAAATTCTAAATTGCTTAAATCTGCGTCCCATGTTTTTGCCGCTGCACCACAAGCGTGGATTCTGACAGTTCCCATTTTCTTTAGTTCTTTCAAGCTTTCAAACCATGGTTTCAGGCCAGCTTTTTCCATACCTTTCTTTAATTTTTCAGCTAGGCTCTGGTGCTCACTTATTTCCATATCTTTGCCAATTGTGTCCTTCTTAAAGGCATATGCACCCCATAGCATTAAATATATGTCTACTTCCATATCAAGTGCTACTGCTCCACTAACTAGAACGGACATGCCTACCAACTTATCATAGGACCCAGAAAATACAAGTAACACCATACGATCTGCCATATAATTCACCTCAGTTTTTGATTGCATACTTTAACATTTGTTGTGTATGTTAGGTATAGATATTTAGACCAATTATAACTTAAATAATTTATTATTAATATTCATTTTCCGCAGTAGTTAATCAGGCACTCGATTAGAAGTTGGTGGAGAAAGAATCAAACAAAATTCCTGATCTTGGTGTTGACACGACTCTCGCGGCGATGCATGCTATAACATAGTAATCAAATTTATAAGGAAATTACCCAGATTATTATACTAAAAATTAGTTATATTACCCAAATTTGAACTGACACCTTTTAGAGAACATAGTATAGTAGTAGACAGAAATTAAAATTGAAAATGCCCCTAAAAATGATCCTAGTTGTAATTGAAAAATTATGGGAGAAGAAGTGGTATTAAACTCTCAAACAATTTATATGTGCTTAACCGTTTTAATTCGCTCTTTACTATGGGATAGATATGTCTTTTTAAGACTTCAAACCTTGTTTCTTCAGGTAAACTTTCATTAAAGATTGATACAAGGATAAATAATGTTTTTTTAAGAAATGTTTTTACACGACGATATGAAAAACGATCAAGTTGTAGGAGTAAAAAATCAAAATTATGTGCATTAAATGTTGGATCTAGCTTCTTCACAAGCTGGGTATATCTCTTCATAAACTCTACCTTTACTTCTTCGGGTAATGAATTAAATAGCGGTGACATTATTTTCTGATATATTTCTACGATATCATAAATTTTAGCGATTTCTGTATTCCTTTCAATTTTGGTCCATATGTTCAAGTATTCATCAACAATTTTTTCAAATTCGGTCCATTTCGAAGGTGTTAATGTCCATTCTTCTAATTTCGACTGATTCTCTGCTAATTCGGGGTACTTTCTCAGAAATTCCGTTTTTATAAGTTCAATGTTTGATTTAAGCCACGAAGTTCTGTCACTTGGATCGGCAATAATTAGAAAAAGAATATCTCCTAGTGCAGAATATATCCATTTATATCCAGCGAGACGTTCTTCATTCACTTCTCCCTTTTTTAATAGTTCTTTTTCAGAAAAAATCCATAACGCAGATACAAACGACGGCAGAATTTCTACGTTTATGCCGAAATCTGCATATTTTCGACTGACAAGCGAAGTTCCACGTTTTTTGTCTATTATAAAGAATCCATAAATCACTTTTTGTCACGACCCCTCCGTCGTCTCTTGTTATTAAAAGTACACAGATATTAATTTTTTTTGGTAGATTAAACAATTTTGTATTGATAAAAAACCTCTTATAAAAAATAAAAGAATGTCATTGCTTCGATGGATATTTAAAGAACCCATATGCTGCCATAGCTGATGATGCTGACAGTATAATAAAT
>Ga0164318_10002645_pt1 | contig 16712 bp, 9 predicted proteins | sample GuaBasSedimGuay9_FD_113734 | JGI IMG/M metagenome (GOLD analysis project Ga0164318, IMG submission 113734) | Subseafloor sediment microbial communities from Guaymas Basin, Gulf of California, Mexico - Guay9, Core 4571-4, 0-3 cm | ecosystem: Environmental > Aquatic > Marine > Hydrothermal vents >...
AGCAGCAGGGCCGCGAGCACGGCCAGCGACAGTCCCCGCTGGGTGCGGGCAGGGGCGATGCCCCGGCGCTCGAGCAGCCCGGCACGGCGAGCGTCATGGTCTTTACCGAGTCAACACCAGCCCGTGCGCCGCGCGTCCGACACCCCAGTGCGTGTCGGCAGCCAGCAACCACGAAAGCTTCATTCCGCGGCCCGAATCCGCTCCAACAGCTCTCTCACGGCAAACTGCTCGGCCGTGGTCTCGAGGTATTCCCGGTTCAACGAGTTCCGCTGTTCGCGAAGCACCGCCTGGGCATCGGCCAGATCCTGCATCCGCCCGGCCTGCAGCTTGAGTACGATGAAATCCTCGGCGCTGGGAACGCTTATGGTCACGTCGCCCACCCTGCGGCGGCAGGCGCGTTCGATGATCTGCCGCACGACGGGATTGCTCGACAACAACACATCCAGCGCCACCGACATCTCCGGCCGGCCTGCTTGTGCCTCCCGGTAGATTCTCCGCAAGCGAAAGCCGCTCATCATCACATCACGTTCGATTTCGGTCGCGATCGTAAATCCACTCTCGGCCAGTGCGGCGATGATCAGATCGGCCTGGTCCTCCGAGCCGAAGATCATCAGGTCTATATCGACGGTCGTTCGCGGCCTGCCCCAGGCGGCCAGGGCGATGCCGCCGATGAAGACGTGGTCGCGGCCCTGCTCGTCCATCACCGCGGCCACCCGTGCCAGGGCATCGAGCAGGATGGGAAGGTTCCGGCCGTCGGTCATGACCCACTCCGCCGCCGCTGCCAGGCCAGCCTCAGCGACCGGGACATACTCGATACCAGGCGAGCCATATGCCCGGCTTCGGCGCTGCTACCGGCTGCCAGCATCCCACCCAGTTCGAGCACCAGGTACACGTCGGTCGAAAGGCTTTGTCCGGCAACGGCTGCCAAGCGCCTGGTCAACCGGCGGCAGCTCTCGCCCAGCACCCGGGCCGATTCTTTTTGCGCCTCGCCCCTCATGCCATGATTGTACCAGCAACTCCCTCGGCGTCCACCTTGATGTTTTCCCGCGTCCGAGTTGGGATCGCCGCCAAGACCGGCAGCTGCTCCGAGCGGCCCGCAGCGTGTGAATACGCTGCCTGCCAGCCCGGCGCTTCCTGGCGGCGCTGGTTTGAACAGTGACCGTAAAGCTAGCGCCCCGTGAACTCGGGATCGCGCTTTTCCAGGAAGGCCGCCACCCCTTCGCGCTTGTCCTCGCTGGCGCAGCTCAGGGCATGCAGGTACGACTCGTGGGCCAGGCCCGCCTCCAGCGAGCCGTCCAGGGAACGATAGACGGCGTCCTTGGCGTACTGCAGGGCCAGCCGGGGCCGCGAGGCCAGCAGCTCGGCCAGCTTCTTCACCTCGTCCATGAGCTGGTCCGGTTCCACCACCCGGTTGACCAGCCCCATCTCGTAGGCGCGTTGCGCACTCACCGGCTCACCGGTCAACACCAGCTCCAGCGCCCGCCCCAGGCCCACCAGCCGGGCCAGGCGCTGGGTGCCCCCGGCCCCGGGAATGATGCCCAGCTTCACCTCCGGCTGGCCCAGCCTGGCCTTGCTGGAAGCCACCCGCAGGGTGCAGCACATGGCCACCTCCAGGCCGGTGCCCAGGGTCCAGCCGTTGAGCGCGGCGATGGTGGGTATTTCCAGCCGCTCCAGGCGCGAGTAGACCTCCTGGCGACGGCGGCTGGCGCTGCGGCCGAGAATGTTGTCGCGTTCCTTGAGTTCGTTGATGTCGGCCCCGGCCACGAAGGCCTTGGGTCCGGCCCCGGTGACGATGAGCACGCGCAGGCCGGCGTCCGCCTCCACCCGGTTCAGGGCCGCGTCCAGTTCGTCCACGGTGGCGGCGTCGACGGCGTTGAACTTGTCGGGCCGGTTGAAGGTGAGCCGGCCAATGGATCCGTCCAGCTGTAATTCCACGTTGGCCATGATCAGCGGCTCACTTGCCGTATTCGTAGAAACCGCGCCCGGACTTCTTGCCCAGGCGCCCTTCGTCGATCATGCGATCGACGATGGGGGGATGCTGGTAGCGCGGGTCATCGAGCACCCGGCGCAGGGTCTGCATCTTGGCCCGGTGTACGTCCAGGCCGATGAGATCGATCAGTTCCAGCGGCCCCATGGGATGGTTGGCTCCCAGCTTCATGGCCTTGTCGATGTCGGCCGGCTCGGCCACGCCCGCTTCCACCAGCCAGGTGGCCTCGTTCAGCAACTGACCCAGGGTGCGGCTGACGATGCCGGCCGGGGCCTCCTGCTTGCACACCACCGGGTCCTTGCCCAGGTGGTGGGCCAGGTCGGCCACCGCCCGCAGGGTCTCCGGGGCGGTCTTCTGGCCGGGCATGATCTCCACCAGCTTCATGATCACCGGGGGATTGAAGAAGTGCATCTGGCATATTTTTTCCGGGCGCTTCGTGGCCCCGGCGATCTCGCTGATGGACAGCGAGGTGGTGTTGGTCACCAGCAGCACCTCCGGGCGGGTGAGCCGATCCAGCTCGCGGAAAACCTGCTGCTTGATCTCCAGGTTCTCCACCACGCTCTCCACCACGAAGTCCGCCTGGGCCGCCGACTCCAGGTTACCGGCGGCGGCCACCCGGTTGAGGATGGTGTCTTGCTCCTCGACGGTCATCTTGCCCTTCTGTACCCGGCGCGCCAGGCCCTTTTCGATGCGGGCCCGGGAGGCATCGGCCAGCTCCTGGCTGATGTCACAGATGGTGACCGCGAACCCTTTCTGGGCGAACAGCTGGGCGATGCCTGCACCCATGGTACCCCCGCCCACGACGACGACTTTCTTGATTTCCATGTCGTTCCTCCTGAAGCTCTCTCAGTTCAGCCGCTCCACCACCACGGCCACGCCGTTGCCGCCACCGATGCAGGCCGAGGCGATGCCCAGCTGCTTGTCGTAGCGTTTCAGGGCATAGAGCAGGGTGGTGAGAATCTTCGAGCCGGTGGCCGCCACCGGGTGTCCCAGGGCAATGGCCCCGCCGTGCACGTTGACCTTGCTGCGGTCGAGCTTGAGTTCCCGCTCGCAGGCCAGGTACTGGGCGGCAAAGGCCTCGTTGAGCTCGATGAGATCCATGTCGTCTAGGCTCAACCCCGACTTTTCCAGGGCCTGGCGCATGGCCCGTATGGGCGACAGGCCGAAACGGGCGGGATCGATGCCCACGAAAGCGTAACCCCGTACCCGGGCGGTGGGTTTGAGCCCCATGCTCTGGGCCCGGTCTTCGGCCATCAGCACCTGGGCGGCGGCCGCGTCGCACAGGGCGCAGGCGTTGCCGGCGGTGATGGTGCCGTCCTTGACGAAGACCGCCGGCAGCTTGGCCAGCTTGTCGGCGGTAACCCCGCTGCGGAAGATCTCCTCGTTGGCGAACTGGCTCACCTCGCCCTTGCGACCCTTGACCTCCACCGGGACGATCTCCTCGTCGAACTTGCCTTCCTTGGCGGCTGCCTCGGTCTTGTTGTGGGACTCGGCGGCGAACTCGTCCTGTTCGCGGCGGGAGATCTTCAGCTCCGCGGCCAGGCGTTCGGTGATCTCGCCCATCAGGCCCTTGCCCAGCGGGCAGCGGAAGCCGTCCTGGTGCATGAGATCCACCAGCTGGCCGTTGCCCATGCGCTGGCCCCAGCGGGCCCCGGGCACGGCGTAGGGAATCTGGCTGCTCGACTCGCAGCCGCCCACCATGACGCAGTCGACGTCGCCGGCGCGGATGGCCTGGGTGCCGAAGATGAGCGCCTGCAGGCTGGAGCCGCAGCGAACGTTGACCGACACCGCCGGGGAATCCACGGGAATGCCGCCCCACACCGAGCTCAAGCGCGCGGCGTTGGGGCCCACCCCGGCCTGCCAGGCATTGCCGAATACCGTCTGCTGCACCACCTCCGGAGAGATACCCGAGCGCTTGACCGCCTCTCGAACCACCACCGCGCCCAGCTGCGGTGCCGACAGCCCCTTGAGCGAGCCGCCGAACTTGCCTCCGGCGGTACGAACGGAACCGAGAATGACGACTTCCCTCATGACCTCCTCCTTCTCTCGCTAGCGATTGGCCTTGCGATAGCCGAGCTGGTCGAGAGCGATGATCATCTTCTGGACATTCACCGTGCCCTCGACGATCTGGTACAACACCGCGTCACGGAAGAAACGGGCCAACGGGTACTCGGTGGAGTAGCCGTAGGCCCCCAGTATCTTCATGGCCTGGTGGGCGCAGAAGGCCGCCGTTTCGGCGGCCACGTACTTGGCATAGGAAGTTTCCAGGGTGTTGCCGAACTGTCCCCGGTCCTTCTGCCAGGCGGCCCGGTAGGTGAGCCAGCGGGCCGCTTCGATCTGGGCGGCCATCTGCCCGATGAGTTCCTGGTTCATCTGGAACTTGCCCACCGGCTTGCCGAACTGCTCGCGCTCGTTGCAGTAGCGCACGGCCGCTTCCAGGCAGGCCCGGGCCAGCCCCACCCCGCCCGAGGCGCAGCCCAGCCGGGTCTGGTTGAGCGAGCCGAAACAGATTTTCACCCCGTCGCCCAGCTTGCCCAGCAGGGCGTCGCCGGGCAGGCGCACGTCCTCGAAGGAGATCTCCGATGTGGGCGAGGAGCGGGTGCCCAGCTTGTCCAGGTCACGGGTGCTGACCCCGTCCGAGTGCATGTCGACCACGAAGGCGCTCAGCCCCTTGGAGCCGGCGGAGCGGTCGTGGTAGGCGTAGACGATGGCCACGTCGGCGCGGGAGGCGAAGGAAATCCAGATCTTGCTGCCGTTGAGTACGTAGCCGTCGCCGTCGGGACGGGCGGTGGCCCGCAACGCCAGCACGTCTGAACCGGCGTTGGGCTCGGTGATGGCGAAGCAGCCGATCTTGCGGGCGGAGATGATATCGGGAATCCATTTCCGCTTCTGCTCCTCGTTGCCGTGGCGCCAGATGCTCAGCGCCGTACCCAGGCACTGGGTATTGAAGGCCACCCGTACCGAGGACGAGCCGCGGCCGATCTCCTCGCACAACACCGCCTGGGCCAGCATGCCGTCTTCCATGGCGCTGCCGCCCAGTTCCTCGGGGAAGGGGGTACCGAAGTAGCCCAGTTCGCCCATCTGGCGGATGACCTCGATGGGGAAATAGTGTTCCTCGTCCCACTTGTCGGCGTGGGGAACGATCTCCTTCTCGGTGAAGTCCCGGGCCGACTGGCGCATGGCCTGCAGTTCTTCGCTCAACTCGAAATCCATGGTGGCAACCTCTCCTTTCGCTGTTACAGCCTCATGGCGCCGCTAGCATGCCGTGGGCCCGGCGCGGGTGTCAAGACAAAGCGGTCATGACAACCATATTGCTTGCCCGGCCGCGACAAACGTCATAAGATCCTGCCCTGCCAGGGAAAGGAGACGACCGGCATGGTCATGGAAATGTACGACAAGTCTATGCGGGCCTTTCTCAAGCCGGTGCTCAGGTACCTGGACGACCCCTCGGTGACCGAGATCATGATCAACGGCCCCGAGGACGTGTGGATCGAGCGCAAGGGCCGGCTGTTCAAGACCCCGGCCAAGTTCACCGCCGAGGGCGTGGAGGCGGCCGGGCGCAACATCGCCCAGTACGTGGGGCGCATCATCGACAACGAGCATCCGCGCCTGGACGCCCGCCTGCCCGACGGTTCCCGTATCCACGTGGTGCTGCCCCCCATCGCCCGCAAGGGCTGCACCATCTCCATCCGCAAGTTCTTCCCCGGCAAGCTCACCATCAAGCAGCTGGTGGAGTTCGGCTCCCTGCAGCCCGAGTGGGCTCGCTTCATCGACGCCTGCGTGCTCACCAAGCAGAACATCGTCGTCTCCGGCGGCACCGGCTCGGGCAAGACCACCCTGCTCAACGTCGTCTCCTCGCTCATCCCCAACGACGAGCGCATCCTCACCATCGAGGATTCGGCCGAGTTGCAGCTGCTGCAGGACCACCTGGTACCCTTCGAGTCGCGCCCTCCCGACAAGTTCGGGCGCGGCGGGGTCAACATGGCCGACCTGCTGCATTCGGCCCTGCGCCTGCGCCCCGATCGCATAGTCATCGGCGAGGTGCGCGGCGGCGAGGCTTTCGACCTCATCCAGTCCATGAACACCGGCCACTCCGGCTCCATGTGCACCGTGCACGCCAACTCGCCGGTGGATACCTGCCGGCGCATCGAGTCGCTGTGCCTGATGAGCAGCGTGGAGATTCCCATGGTGGCGGTGCGGGCCCAGGTGGCCTCGGCCATCAACATCGTCATTTGCTGCGCCCGCTTCCAGGATGGCTCGCGCCGGGTCACCCACATCAGCGAGGTGCTGCCGCTCAACGAGCGGGGCGACTACCGCACCCAGGACCTGTTCGTCTACACCATCACCGGCAAGGACAAGGAAGGCAACATCCAGGGCTACCACGCCCCCACCGGTATCCTGCCCACCTTCATCACCAAGCTGCGGGCCTACGGTTTTTCCGAGATGACCGATGATTTCTTCGACCCGGCCACCTACGGGGTCGAACCGCCACCGGTGCGGGCGGTGCAGGAGATCAAGGTGACCTGGATTCCCCGCCTGGAGGGAGGCCGGGAACAGTTCGCGGCCAAGCCCGCGGACGAGGAGTGGAAGCAGCAGTTGCAGCAGGCCCTGGAGCAGTCGCTGTCCGAGCGCGACCTGGAACCGCCGCCCATGGTGGACGCCGACCAGGCAACTCCCGCCGGCGGCGGAGAGGCATCAGCCGCGGAACCGCCCCCGGATTCTCCTGCAGAGGACAAGCCGGCCCCCGACCAGCCCGAGCGGGGCGAGCGGCCGCAACCGCCGGCCGGCGGCGACGGCACCTCCAGTCCCGGCCGCAGGGTGGCCGCCGGCAGCTATGCCCGGCAACTGCTGGGCCAGACCAAGGCCAAGAAGGTCACGCGCCCGGCACGACTGCCCATCGGGGTCAGGCCTCCGGGCAAGCGCGGCTCCGACTCCGGGGGCAAGGGCAAATGACGACCCGGCCGGCCTGGGCGTGGAGACGACGTTACCCGGGCAGCCCGGGTGCCAGGAGGCGGTACTCCCGCGGGAGTGAGAGGGAATGAAAGACCTGTTGTTGGCCATCGTCGGCTGGTTTGCCGATCGCGGCCGTGACCTGGCCGAGGTCGTGGCGGGCTTCGTCAGGGACTTTCGTGAATCGGGACGCACCTTCCGTCTCAAGGTAGGCCTGGTGGGCGGATACCTGGCCGTCAGCCTGGCCACCGTCCTGGTGTTCATTCCCCGGGGCGAACTCAACGAGATCGACGCCGAGGTGCGCCTCAGCGAGAGCACCCTGATAGGCGGTCGCTACTTCCTGGTGGCCAATCGTTCGCAGGAGACCTGGAAAAAGCTCCGGCTGGTGCTCAACGATCGCTGGCGGATCAGCTGGCCGCGGCTGCGCCCCGGGAAGAAAAAGGCCTTTTTCATCAATCGCTTCAAGGATTCGTCCGGCAAGCGGGCACCGCCCGACGTGGCCATACTCAAGCTGCGGCTGGAATGCCGGCAGGGGCGTTTCGAACGTGACTACACCAGGCGGTGAGAGGCGCCGGCTAGAATGAAAGGTTGGCCGGCCACGTCACAAGTCAGGAGATAACGAGGTCGACGGCCACGGACGGGCATGGCCAGGACAAGCGAAACGAGGACGACCATGAAAAGAAAGCTGGTGACGATCTGCTCCGTGCTGTTGCTGCTGGTGGTGACCGCACCCAGCCAGGCCCGCAAGAAAAGGGGCAAGAAGAAGAAGAAGGAAAACATCACCAAGATCATCAGCAAGAAGGACTTCCTCAAGGCGGTGGAGAAGCTGGCCGAGGACGAGCGGGTGCCGGTGGCCTCTTCGACGCTGGTGGAGAAGGGTCGCGGCGAGGACTTCTACTCCGTCGACAAGATGCTCGACGAAGACCCGGAGACCTTCTGGGCCGAGGGCGGGAAGGGCTGGGGCAAGAAGGCCTGGGTGGCCTTCTATGTCCCCGAGGGTACCACCCATGTCGAGATCACCCCGGGAGCCGGCAAGGAGCAATTCGAGAATTTCAACCGGCCGCGACAGGTGTTCTTCGACATCTACCTGATCAAGATAAAGAAGAAAGACAACGGGGAGAAGAAGACCACCTTCAAGTGGCTGGGACGCACGGTGTTCAACTTCAAGGACAAGCCCGTGCCGGTTCGCCGCAAGCTCAAGGTAAAGCTGCCCGAACTGGTGATGGCGGAACGAACCATGTACGTGGGCGTGCTGCTCTTCCGCAAGGTCTACCGGGGGCAGTTCGACGACACCGCCATCGCCACCTTCCGCACCCACTCCCTGTGGGGAGAGCAGTAACCGCTAGCGGTTACCGCGTCCTCCACGCCGGTGCCCTCCGCCGCCTCCGCGGCCCCGGCCCGGCTCCAGACCGCGAACGTATTCCAGGAAGCTGGCCTTGTCGTCCATGATGTTGAAGTAATCTCTCCCGCCGCGTCCGCCGCGCCGGCCGCGTCCGGAACGACCGCCGCCCCTTCCCTGCTGGGCGGCCTCCACCGGCCGGGTACGTTGCTGGCGCCAGGCCAGGCCCGTGGCCAGGATCTCCTGGCACAATTGCCGCAGTTCCACGCCCTCCTGGGCGGCCTGGAAGACCAGCTCGCGATGCAGGCCGGCGCTGAGTTCCAGTTCCACCTGGCCGCTGAACTCCCGGGCGTCGATGGGCTCGGGAAGCTTGTCGTTCTTCTCCGCCGCCATGCGGATGGCGTCTTCCACCTGCTGCTCCACCTGCTGGAGGGCCTCGGCCCGCGTCCGGGCCCGGGCCTGCACCTGTTCGCCCAGTTCCGGAACCCGTGCCACGAATTCCTCTCCCTCGCTGTCGTAACCCAGAACCACTCGGTAACCATCCGGAATCATGCCATTTCTCCTTGCAATGACGCCCATCGGCGGAGCCGCCCGCCGGGCAGGTTGCCGGTTGTCGCGCACCGGCACAGGGGTTATCGGCCAATAATCCACACTGTCTGTCTCGGGCCCGGGAGCTGACTGAGCGCGTTCCCGGTTGCGCTGAAAGACACCCTTGCCTACCACATCGCCAGTCCGGCTGTCAATCGTATCCAGGCGAGCACGGACACCCGGGTCGCGACTGCCCGGATCCCGGGACCATCACGACCCCGGATCACAAACTGGCCCCCCCCTTCCCGGCGTGTTAGAATGCCGCCGGCATTGATAGTTTGAGGAAAGGGCCGCTGCCAAGATGAGCGAACCGGGCCATCACCCGCCGGCGGACGGTGCCAGGGGTTCTGCACGCCTGCACAACCCCCTCGGTTTCGCCCTGGAGTTCCGCGACAACAAGGCCCTGGTGGTGCTGGCCGACCGGCGCCTCGACTGGGGAGTCACCATCGAGCAACTGGTGCTGGAGGTGCCGGGGGTAAGCTTTCCCTTCGATCTGAGCGGCGACGCCGGGCAGTTCCGCCACCATCGCTGCCGCCTGCGCCTGCTGGCGGCCTCGGTGAACAGCCGCCAGGTACTGGCCGCCCTGGCCGGCGGCACCCGGCAATCGACCACCCTGGACAACTTGAGCCTGCGGATGGAGGGAGGAGTGGGCCTGCTGTCCGGGGTGTTTCGACTGGCCGAGCGCAGCAGTCCCTTTACCGCCCGCTTCGCCGCCGAGCCCTGGCAAGGCGAGTATGTCCGCCTGGCGTTTTTCGACGTCCGCCTGTACGGCTGGCAACCGGTTCCGCCGCCGGCGCTGGTGGGAGCCCTGGTCAAGCGGCTGGCACCTCTGGGAGCGCGCTTGCAGGATGCCGCCTTCATCCTGCTGCGCCCCCTGGAACCGCTGCTGCGCCGCCTGCTTCCCCTGCACGGGTGGAAGATACCCGATTTTGCGGGAATGCGCGTCGACCGGGTGCGCCTGGACGACGACCGCCTGTCCATCGCTTCCGCCCGGCACCCCGACGAGATTCCCCGCCGTTTCTGGCAGGTGGAACTGAGCAACCGCTACCAGGCGGCACTGGTCTCCTTCCTGGAGGGTGCTGAGGTTTTCAGTGCGGCCGAGCAGAGCCTGGCTGCCGGCCAGCTGGACGGCAGCAGGCGCCTGTTGCTGGGCCAGGCCGGCGTCGAGCCGGGTCATCCCTTCGCCTCCCGCCGGCTGTGCCAGCTGGCCGCCGCCCAGCCGGGGCGACGCGAGGAACTCACCGACCTGGCCGAGGAGTTGCTGGATCGGCCGGGCGAGCACCTGCCGGTGCTGCTGGCCCTGGCGGCGGCCGAGGCCCGAGCCGGCAACTCGCAGAAAGCCGCCGCGGCCTACGAACGCGCCGGGCAACTGGCCGCGGACCGGGGCGAGAAGGAAGACGCCATCCTGGCCTACCACCAGGCCGCCCTTCTGCTCGGTGACGATCCCGCCGGGGCGGCTCGCAACCTGGATCGGGTGGTCACCCTGAGCCCCTATGACACGGCGGCGCTGGAAAAACTGGCCGCGGCCCTGGAACGACGGGGTGCCTGGTACCGGGCCCTGCGCACCTGGCTGCGGTTGGCCCGCAAGCTCGATGATGCCGAGGCGGTGGCCGAGTGTCACCAGCGCATGGCCAGCATCTTCCTGGAACACTTCGACGACGTCGAACGGGCGCGCAAGCACCTGGACACGGCGCTGGTGCACCGCCCCGATCACCTGCCCTCCCTGCTCACCATGGCGGTGGTCTACCAGCGCCGACAGCAACCCGAACGGGCGGTACGGGTGCTGCAGAAGGTGGTGGAACTGGGCGGGCAGCAACCCGATCAGACCGACCTGCCGGCGGTGCGCCTGCGCCTGGCCGAGATCTGGTACAACGAACTGGAACAGCCGGAAAGCGCCCTGCTGCAGCTGGAGGCCATAATCCGGCAACGGCCCGACCACGCCACGGCACTGTACCGGGCCGCCATCATCGCCGAGCAGTTGCAACGCTGGGATCAGGCTGCCGAGTGGTATGCCCGGCTGGTGGAGTTGCACGATGCCGGCGAGGCGCTGCCGGAACAGATGATCAAGGCGGCGGCCCTGGGCCTGGGACGCATATATGCCGAGCGACCCGCCGGCCAGGAAGAGGCACGCCTCTACCTGTCCCGGGCGGCCGCACTGGATCCGCGCGACAACCACATCTGGCAACACCTGGAGAAGATCGACCGCGAGGCCGGCAACTGGTCGCAACTGGTCGAGACCCTGCAACGACTGGCTGCCCTGGAAGACGGCGAGCAGCGGCGCCTGGCCCGTCTCCTGGAGGCGGCCCGTATCAGCGAGCGCCTGCTCAACGACGAGGCCGGGGCGGAACGCCTGTTTCACCAGGTACTGGAAATGGATCCCGGCAACAGCGAGGCCGTGGAAGGACTGACCCTTCTCTACCGGCATACCGGCCGGCGCCGGGAACTCGCGGAACTGTTGCAGCGCGTGGCCGAGCAACAGCCCGATGCCGGCCTGGCGGCCAGGCTCTGGTCCGAACTGGCCGTGGTCCTGGCCGAGCAACCCGAACAGCTGCCGGCGGCACTGCAGGCGGCCCGCCGGGCCTGGCAGCTGGATCCCCGGCAGGTGGATATGGTCGCCGCCCTGCTGCAGGCCGCCCGCCAGGCGGGCCGGCAAAAGTGGCTGCTGGAGTTGCTGGAGATGTTGCCGCTGGAGGCCATCGACAAGTCGCTGGCGGTGGACCTGGCCCTGGAACGGGCCGAGCTGCTGGCGGCCGCCGGCAGCCCGGCCGGGCAGGTGGCCGAGGCCTACCGGCAGGCGCTCGAGGTGGATCCCCATCTCCTGGCCGCCCATCGCGCCCTGGCCGATCTTTCCTACCGGCTGCACGACTGGGCCACTGCCCGGCATCACATCGAACAGGTGCTGCGGCTGGCCGGCGAAGGAGGATTGACCGGGCCGGCCCGTACCGAGTTGCACCGGCGCCTGGCCGAGATTGCCTTGCAGCAGGACGAGTACGACCTGGCCGCCGAGCAACTGCGCACGGTGCTGTCTCGCCACCCCCACGACGAGCGGGCCGCCGAGAAGCTGGCCGAGTTGCTGCGCCAGGGTGGTCACTGGGATCAACTGGCCGCGCTCTATGCCCAGCGCGCCGCGCAGGCCCAGGGAGAGCGGGCCGCCGCCCTGCACACGGCGGCGGCCACCATCTGGTGGGAACGCCTGCGCCAGTCGGAACCGGCCATACACCAGTACCAGCTGGCCGTGGCCGCCGCGCCCGAAAGCCTGGCGGCGCCGGCACGGCTGACCTCCCTGCAACGTATCTACGTCGACCAGAACCGCTGGCAGGAAGCCGCCGAGACCATCAACAGGAGAATCCCATACTGCCCTCCCCGGGAAAAGGCCCGCCTCTACGTGGCCCTGGCCGCGTTGCACTCCAGCCGCCTCGGCGACGGCCGGGCCGCCGAGAGGTTCTGGCAACAGGCACTGGAGCACGACCCCGCCTACCGGCCGGCAGCCCTGTTTCTGGCCCGCCTGCGCCTGCAACAGCAGCAGCTGGACGAGGGACTGGAGCTGACCCGCCGGGCCCTGGACGACACCGCCCAGCCGGGACCGCTGCCGGTGGAGACCCGGGCGGAGCTGGCCCTGGCGGCCGCCCGCACCGCCTGGAAGCTTCGCCGCCAGGACGAGGCGGCGGAGATGTACGACCGCTACATCAAGACCTTCGCCACCCGCGGTTACGCCGACGTCGAGGAAGAAGCCTGGGAAAGGCTCGAGCTGGTGCTGCGCCAGCGCAAGGACCACGAGCAACTGGCCCGCCACTACCAGACCTGGTTGCATACCCCCAGCGGCCAGGAGCGCCGGGTGGTCCTGACTCGCTCGCTGGCCGTGTTGTTGTTCGAACACCTCGAGCAACCCGGCGAGGCCATCGACATGCTGGCGCAACTGGTGGAAAGCGATGCCGATGACCAGGCCAGCGTGGAATTGCTGCTGGACATGCTGCGCCGGGCCCGGCGCCCGCAACAACTGGCAACCTTGCTCCAGCAGCAGTGGCAACGAGCTCCCCAGCCGGAGGTGAGGAGGAAACGGCTGGAGCTGCTGGCCGACACCTTGCAGTTCGGCCTCTATGAACCACTGGCCGCGGCGGCCTGCTGGCGCCAGTTGCTGGAAATGGGACATCCCCGGGCCGCCGAGCACCTGGCGGTGCTCTACCGCCAGGAAAGCCTGTACGAGCCGCTGGTCGAGCTGCTGCTCGAACAGGCCCGCCGGGCCAGCGACCCGTCCCGGGCCGTGGAACTGTGGCAGGAACTGGGCCAGCTGGCCCGGCAACAGCTCGACGATCCGCGCCTGGCCCGGCAGGCCCTGGAACGGCTGGTGGAGCTGGACCCCAGCGAGGCCAACCAGGACGCCTGGCTGGAGCTGCTGCGTCGCCAGGGACAGACGGTCGAACTTCGCCAGGCCCTGCAACAGCTGGCCGAGGACGAGGCGGATCCCGAACGCCGCCGCCGGCTGCTGCTGGAGCATGCCGAGCTCTGCCTGGCCGAACCCGAGCTGAGCGACGAGGGACTGTCTTCCCTGCGCCAGGCCATCGAGGTGCGGGCCGAGCCGCAACTGCTGGAAAGGGCCCGGCACCTGTATCGCTCCCGGCAAGACTGGGAGGCGGTGGCCGACATGACCGAACGACTCATCGATGTCGGTCCGGCCGAACGGATTGCCGGCAACTTGCTCGAGCTGGCCGAGCTGTACCAGCGGCAGCTGGGTTCTCCGGAGCGGGCCGCGGCGGCCATCGAGCAGGCCCTGGACAGCCCGGGTGCTCCCGCCCAGGAAGGTGCCCGGGCCGACCTGCTGCAACGGGCCGGCGAGCTGTGGAACCAGTCCGGAGCCAGCGACCGGGCCCGGGCCGACTTCGAACAGGCCTGGCAACTCGACGACACCCGCCTGGAGGTGGGGCAAAGGCTGCTGGAACTGTACCAGGCGGAACGACGGGATGCCGACTGCGCGGCCGTGCTGGAGAAGATGGCCGCCAGCCAGGACGACGAAACCGCCGCCGGCAGCCTGGCGCAGGCGGCCACCCTGCGCCTGGACGGCGACGACCGGGCGGCCGCCCTGGCCGACCTGCAGCGGGCCCTGGAACTGGTTCCGGCGCACCCGGAGGCCAATCGCCTGCTGCTGGGCCTGCTGCTGGCCGAGGAGAACTGGCAGGAGCTGCTGGCCAGGCTTACAGACCTGGACGACCGGCTGCTGGCCGACCCGGAAATCGCCGCGGGAGCCCGGCGCTGCTGGGAACAGCTCATCGAATCCGAGGACACGGAGGAGGCCCTGGCCGCCTGCCGCCTGGCCCTGCGTCTCGATGCGGGCGAAGTGCGGGCCCTGTGGCGGGGTGCCCACCTGCTGGAAGAGGCCGATCGCCAGGAAGAAGCCGAGCAACTGTGGCAGGCGCTGGAGGAACACGCCGCGGAGCTGGCAGACCAGGATCGCGTGCAGCTGCAGCTGCGCCTGGCCAGGCAGGATTTCGCCCGCGGCCGCACCGAGGAGGCGGAGTCGCGCCTGCGCCGTTGCCTGGAAATCGATCCCACCGGCGGCGAGGCCCGTGAATTCCTGCACAAGATATACCAGGGAGCCAAGCGTTTCGGCGAACAGGTCAACCTGCTGCGCGAGGAGGCCAGCAGCGAGCCCGATGCCGGAAGGCGGGCGGAAAAACTGGCCCGGGCCGCCGCCATCCTCGACGACGAGCTGGGCAACCCCACCGAGGCGGCCGAACTCTACCACCAGGTGGTGGACAGCGATCCCGGCAATCGCCAGGCCTGGGAGGCCCTGAGCGACCTGCATCGCCGCCTGGGGCAGGTGGACCGGCAGGTCACCGCCCTGGAGCGGCTGGCCGGGTTGAATGACGGTCCCGAACACGCACGCCTGTTGCAGCAGGCCGCCCAGCTGGTGGAGGAGGAACTCGACCAGCCCGAGTGGGCGGAACGCCTCTGGCAGTCCCTGCTCGAGCTGGACCCCGAGAACCGGGCGGCGCTGCGGGCCCTGGCCGATCATGCCCGCCGGCAAGGAGACGCGGCCCGGCTGTCGGAGCTGCTGGCCACACTGGCCGGGCACGAACGGGAACCGGCCGCCCGGGCAGCGCTGCTGCAGGAGCGGGCCGAACTGCTGGCCGCGGAGCTGGAGCAGCCCGCCCAGGCGGCGGAGTTGTTCGAGCAATTGCACGAGTTGCGTCCCGGAGACGAGGACATCCTGGAACGGTTGCAGGAACTCTACCGGCAACTCGAGCGAGTTCAGGACCAGGAAAGGATATTGCACCAGCGTATCGAGATCTGCGGACGAGACGAGCAACTCCCGGAACTGCTGCGCCAGTTGGCCCGGCTGCAATACCGGCAGGAACGCCCGGCCGCGGCCATCGCCAGCCTGTTCGAAATCGCTCCCTCGGCCATGACCGTGGATGACCTGCAACTGCTGCGCCGCTGGTGCCTGGCCAGCGGTGACGATGTCGGCTGGACCCGGGCCCTGGTGGGCCTGGCGGAACGAACCCGGCCGGCGGATGCCGGGATGCTGCGCCGGGCCGCCCTGGCCTGCTGGCGACAGGGCTGGCGGGAGCAAGCCGGAGAGATCTTCGAGCAGTTGCTGCAGCTCGACGACGGGGACGTGGTGGCCCACCGCTTCCTGGCCCGGCTGCTGGCGGACAGCCAACCACGCCGGGCCGCCGGCCACATCCGTTGGTTGCTGGGTCACTCGCACCTGCTCGATCCCGACGACGAGCTGGCGCTGCGCCGCTCCCTGGTCCAGGCCCTGGCCGACGCCGAATCCTCGCAACGCATCGATGCCCTGCAGATGTTGCTGGAAGGTGATCCCGGCGACCTGCACTCGGCCCGGGAACTGGCCGAATTGCTGGCAGCCGCCGGACGCGACCGGGAGCTGGCAGAACTCTACGGGACGATGGCCGCCGCCAGCGAGCAGCAGCAGGCAGTGAAACTGTGGCAACGCCAGGCAAGGCTCTTTCTGAAGATCGAGCAGCCCGAGGCGGCCGTCGCTGCCTGGCGGCGGGCCCTGGAAATCCCCGGAGACCACCGTGCCGAGTGCGCCCGCCAGCTGGCCGACCTGCTGTCCGACCGGCTCCAGCAAAACCAGCCGGCCCGCCAACTGCTGCTGCAGCTGGTCGAGTGGGAACCAACCGACCGGCAAGCCTGGCAGAAGATCAACGAGCTGGCCTGGAAGGATGAAGACTGGCCCGTGGTGGAGCAAGCCAGCCGGAGGCTGCTGGAGCTGGTGGACGCGCAGCAGCGACCCGGCCTGCTGGTGGGACTGGGCGACGTGCTGGTGAAACAGGGAAAGAACGACCAGGCAACAGAGGTTTTCGGCCGGGCCTGCCAGGAGGATCCCGCTTACGACCTGGCCTACCAGCGCCTGGAGGCGCTGCTGCTGGAGCAGGAAGCAGACCAGTCGAGACTGGCCACATTCTACCGCGACTGGGCGGACAGCCCGGCGGCCGGTTCCCGGCGGGTGGACCTGCTGTTGCAGGCTGCTCGTCACCTGGAACGCGCCGGCCAGCGGGAGGAGGCCGCCGCCGCCCTGCGCCAGTTGCTGGAACTGGAGCCCGACCGCTCCGAGGCCATCGAGATGCTGGCGGCCCTGCTGGCCTCCCTGGGGGCCTGGGAAGAACTGCTGCAGGTACTGGCCCGGCGTGGAGAACACCTCCAGCAACCCGATCGCCGCCTGGCCCTGTCCTTCGAGATGGGACAGATATGCAAGGAACACCTGCGTGACCTGGACAAGGCCGCCGAGCACTTCCGCCACTGCCTGGAGATCGATCCCGAGCACCCCGCTTCCCTGGAGGAGTTGGCCGACATCTACTACCAGGGCGGCCAGTGGGAAGCTTCGTC
>Ga0164318_10002646_pt1 | contig 16705 bp, 15 predicted proteins | sample GuaBasSedimGuay9_FD_113734 | JGI IMG/M metagenome (GOLD analysis project Ga0164318, IMG submission 113734) | Subseafloor sediment microbial communities from Guaymas Basin, Gulf of California, Mexico - Guay9, Core 4571-4, 0-3 cm | ecosystem: Environmental > Aquatic > Marine > Hydrothermal vents...
ATCGGCAAGGATAAAAATGCGGCCAGAAAAACCGCAATTGGTTTATATCCCGACCACGCCGATCTGTTTAGGCGGGTTAAAGATCACGACCGCGCTGATGCTGCCCTGATCGCTCGATATTTGGCGGGTGAACCGTTGGAGTAGTGAAGAGCTCGCTGGCTCCCGCTGGGAGTGCTTGAGCTTTTATTAATATTATTAAACCCGTGTGTGCGTATGCGGGGGGCGTTGGCCCTGAAATTTCCCCCTACGGGGGGCCGGGGACCCAGAATGAGGTCGAGGAAATAAAATTATGGCAAAAAAAGGGGAGCTCACCCCAAAACAGCAGAAATTCGTCGCTGAATATATTATTGACTCAAATGCTACTCAAGCGGCCATCCGGGCGGGGTACTCGAAGAAGACTGCTTATCGTACTGGATGTGATAACCTCAGCAAACCTCAAATAATGCAAGCTTTGACTAAAGCCTTGAAGAAACAGGAACTTAGGACGGAAATCACAGCGGATTATGTGCTGGCAAAGCTCAAAATGAACGCTGAACAATGTTTGAAGATTCACGCTGAGACCGGAAAGCCAGTGGACGCCGGGGCCGCAAACAAGGCGCTCGAATTGCTCGGGAAAACTAAAAAGATGTTTGTTGACAAGCTGGAAATGGACGCGATGATCGGCGCGTACGAGCGCAATCTCAAGGAATTAGATTGACGGAAAAGGGGGAACGAATGGCGATCGATTTATTCGCAGGACTCAGAACGGCAGCGCAGGAAAGCTTTGATTTGGTCATGGAGCAGAATCTCAGAGCACGGCAGGCCCGGGTTGAGGAGGAGGCAAGGAAACGGCAGATCGGAGAAGAGGAGGAAAGGAACGCGGTGATCCGGGGATTCTTGAAGGAGGCCGAAGAAAAGGGCAAAGAGGAAGCCAAAGGGGAAGAGTCGGGCCGGAGGTTGTCCCCCCTGAACGAGAACATCACCCGAGCGGAGGGGCTGGCCCGGAAAATCGAGCAGGCCCGGAAATTCACTTGGATCGAAGAATCTCTACCCCCGGCCGGGTTGCATGACTGGACGGAAGACAAACTCCACAACCCGGAAGAGCTCAAGCTGGTGGTTCCGATCTCAGCCAACAAAGACCCGAGTTGTAGCTGTATTGTTGCCCTTCAGGCCGTGATGTCGCACTATGGATTCGGCGGGGCTGAAGAGTGGGAAGAGGGAGAAAAGGCCGTCGTGGCGTGGTTCATCGCCCGGTATGAACAGGACGGGTTGATGGTTGACGTCGATGCGTAGCGAAATGACAGGGCAACTCACTGAGGCTTCAGTAACGGCAGATCTTGCCGTCCGGATGGTTGTTTTCTTGATGGGGCGAACCGTGCCTGCCGATGTGCGGGAAGATTTCTTCGATGGATGCTATCAGCTTTTTTATGCTACCCGTCCGGAGGAGGGGGCCGTTTTGGACAAGGTATTTGCGCAGATCGAAAAGGCGGTTAACTTGATCGATGAGGGGCCAAGCGACCGATGAAGCAGCCGCAACACAAGCCGATGAACGCTCACGAACGCCGGATCTTCCAGAGGTTGAAGGATGACTTCCCTCATTACGCCGAAAAATGCCTGAAGATCAGGGGTAAGGAGGCGCGAGAGGTTGCCGGGACGAAGACCAAGATATTTCCTTTCAACCTGAACCGGGCCCAGAAATACGCTCACGAACGTCTGGAAGAGCAGCTACTAGAGACGGGGCGCGTTCGTGCGCTGATCCTGAAGGGACGACAGCAGGGAATGTCAACCTATATCGGCGGTCGTTACTACTGGAAGACGACGAAGTCTGAGGGCCTGAAGACGTTTATTCTGACTCACCGGGACGACGCGACAGATAATCTGTTCAAGATGGTGCAGCGGTATCACGAACACAACAACCCGCTAGTCAAGCCGCACACGAAATACAGCAACAGACGGGAGCTTGTCTTTGATTTGTTGGACTCAGCCTATTCGCTGGGAACCGCCGGATCTGGTGAGGTTGGCCGGTCAGACACGATCGATCTGCTCCACGGGTCGGAGGTTGCGGTCTGGAAGAACACGGTTGATATTCGGGCCGGACTGATGCAGGCCGCCGAAGGGGCGCAAGAGATTATTTTTGAGTCCACGGCCAAGGGCATGGGCAACATGTTCCATGAAATGTGGCAGGATGCAGAAGCGGGGCTCTCTGACTACATCGCGATCTTTATCCCGTACTTTTGGCAAGCAGAGTATCAGAGGGACGCGCCACTTGGGTTCGATATGTCAGCGGAGGAGAAAGAATATCTAGAGCTCCACAAGGGCACCGGATGCAAGCTTGAGCATGTTGTGTGGCGTCGGGCGAAGATCAAGGAACTCGGAGGCGTCGAGCTTTTCAAGCAGGAGTACCCGGCCACGGCGGCTGAAGCCTTCCAGATGACCGGAGTTGACAGCTTCATCAAACCGAATATTGTGCTGAAGGCCCGGAAGAACATTGACATATTGCCGGGCGGCGCCCACATCGTGGGGCTTGATCCTGCAAGGGGCGGAGATCGGACGAGTTTCATTCACCGGCAGGGGCGGGTTGCTTGGGGGCTTGAAAATATCCTGACCCCGGACACGAACCTGATCGTTGGCAAGGTCAAACTCCTGATGGAGCTGAAGAAGAACCCGGTTGATCGGCTCTTCATCGATATTGGCGGTCTGGGCGGCCCGATATACGACCAGTTGAGAACTATGCCGTTCGGCGACCGCGTGACTCCGATCAATTTCGGAGATCGTGACGTCTACAATCCGGAGCGGTATTACAACAAACGGGTTGAAATGTGGGGCGACATGCGGGACTGGTTGGCTGACACGGCGCTTCCGGTGATCATCCCGGACGACGACAGCTTACAAACCGATATTTGCGGGCCCGGGTACAAGTGGAACCACGTTCAGCAGTATTTGCTTGAGTCAAAAGAAGACATGAAAAAGCGCGGCGTTCGATCTCCTGATGGGGGCGATGCGCTGGGCTTGACGTTCGCCCAACCGGTGATGCCTGCCTTTTCTGAAGGTGGTCAAGATTCCGGTTTCGTCCCGTTCGCTGTTTAGCGTTATTTGTCAAACCTGCAAGAGTGTGTTATTCTGGAAGAAAGGAACGACCGGATACCCAAACAAATAAACAGAGGGTTCGATGATTTCAGACCAAGAATTAACTTCAGCTTTGCGGCCACTGATCGACGATGCGAAACGGCTGCAAGAGCAATTGAGCCCAGAGCGCGAGAAATTTAATTCAATCTACAACGCCGATCCTTACGGGAACGAGCGGCCCGGATGGGCGACCACTGTTGCGCCGGTCGCGTTTGACACGGTCGAGTGGATCAAGCCTTTTCTGGGTGATATTTTCAATGGCGATTTCTTCACGATCGACGGGAACGACGACGTGGCGACCCAGCAGCTCAAGGAATATATTCGGTTCAAGTTATGGACTCAAGGGCACATTGACGAGCAGATCGATGATTTCGTCCACTACAGCTTGACCAGCCACTATGGCGTGTTCAAGATCACCCACCAAGACAATTTTCACTTTGAAAACCAAGAGATCGAGCAGCTTAACGAGGCCCAATTTCAGGCTTTATCCGGGGCTGAAGAGCTTGAGGTGACGAAATACGACGAAGTTCCGGAGCAGAACCCGCTTGACGGAACAACGGTGATGAACTATGAAAATATCAAAGTACGCCAAAGAATACAGGACTACAAAGGCCCGGTTGTCGAGTGTGTACCGCCTACTGAATTTTATATGTCTGCCGGTTATGCGAAACTGGAAAATTGTCCGTTGGTTGCTCACGTTCCGAAGCGAACCCTCGACTACATCAAAACTAAAGAGCGCGATGGAATTTACAAAAAGGGAAGTTATGAGGCGGTCAAGGCAAAGATAGCCTCACGGTTTGACAACCCGGAGACGTCGGGCGAGATTGCGGCCTTGTTCGAGGCCAGCGGGCTTGAAGTGCCATCCGAGATCACCTATGCGGATGATATGGTTATTGCCAATGCCGATGTTGAAATCTGGGAATGTTACGTTGAAATGGACATTGACGGCGACGGCTACCTTGAGAGCGCCATCGTCGTAATGTGTGAAGATGTCGTACTGCAAGACCCGGTTGAGAACGAATACATGACGGCCCCTTTCGAGCTTGGCGTGGTTATGAAGAAGCCCCACGAAATGCTCGGATACAACTTCTGTTCGATTATGGAAGACTGGCAGCGGGTCGCCACGAATTTACAGCGCGGGATTCAGGATGCAAGCCTGATTTCGACTAAGCGTGGATGGTTGACGACCGACGTTCCCACCCAGAACGCGCTCCGGAAGTGGGTGCCCGGTGATACTGCGAGAGTTGACAAATTGGGGAATGTCGAGCCGATTGACTTTGGAGCTCCCAATCAGTTCATGTTTAAGGCTTATGATCAGGTGAGCGGCGAAATTGACCGTCACAGCGGCGTTTCTGAAGCGGCGCAAGGTTTAGATCGGCAGGCTGCCAACAAGACGGCAGCAGCGATGGAAATGAAGCTCACGGTCACGCAGCAGCGTCAGCGGTTGTATGCTCTCAGATTGTCCCGGACGTTCGAGAAAGTCCTTCGTCGGGTGCTTGATATTTTTCGAAATCACACTCCGGAAGATGGTCAGCGAGCAGTTGGTGGAGACGTTTTCATCGACAAGATCGATTTCCGTGGAGAATACTTCTTCAAGATTGATGTTGGCGTTGGAGTAAACGAGAACCAGCAGAAAGCACAGATCATGGATCAGCACATCCGATTTATGACTGAGGTCGGGATTCAGATGGGGATCGGCGACCCAACCCATATTATCCGGGCGACCGACAAGAAAGCGGCCTTCCTGAATATGGATATGTCTGATCTGCATTATTCTGAAGAAGAGTTCAACCAGAAGCAACAGCAGCAGCAGCAGGAACAGGAGCAGCAGAAACAACAGGTGATGCAGTTCGTGCAGCAGTTGTTATCGCAGGGTGCACCGCCTGAAGCTATTCAGAAAGAGCTTGAGCAAAAGGGCATACCGCCCGAAGCAGCGCAGCAATTAATACAGGGGGTAATGAATGGAGAGCAAGGACAAGCCGGGCCGAGTAATCAAGGGCCCATGGCTCAAGGAGGACAACCACCCGGAGGCGGAGGCCAACCAGCCCCAGCCGGGCCAGCTTCCGGAGGATCAGCAGCGCCTCAAGTTGGCTGAGTGGGGAGACAAGGCGAAAGAGCTCCAACGCAACGCAACCTTGAAGAAGACGCTCGATATTCTTTTTGCAAAATATGAGCAGGAAGTTATGAATCTCGGGCCGGAGCAGACAGACTTATTCAAGGCGGTTGCCTACAAGCGGTTAGCTCTTTATGAGTTTGTCAATTTAATCAAACACAGCGTGGACGCTGGCAAAGTCGCAAGGGATGAGCTTTCGAGTGACTTTCAGCCACCGCCGCCGCACATGGTGTAATTTTATGGATTTTGGCGATGTAATACGAGCACTAAAGAACGGAAGGCGCTGTGCAAGAAAAGGGTGGAACGGTAGAGGGATTTTCATCGAACTGCAAGTCCCTGACGAGCACAGCAAAATGTCGAGCCCTTACATCTACATTGACACTACAGGGCTCAGAACAGAAAACCCAGATGCCCCGTTGAGTTTAGTCCCGTGGCTCGCGAGCCAAACGGACATGCTTTCGGAGGATTGGGAAATGGTGTAATTTTATGCAAACTTTGCTTTTAGGGTACTCTGGAAAGAAGCAAGCTATCATTGACGAGAAACAGGCTGACAAAGTCCAAGAACTCGAAAAAGAGCTGGCCCGAACCAGAGGTAAACTTGGCTATCAGGTCAAGATAAACAATCAGATGAGGGGTGAATTAGATGGACGCAGTATTGCAGGAAGCACAAGTTGACCCAAGCGCACTTCCGGACGGCGAGCAGGTCTTAGACCCAAGCCCGGACGAAGTGGCCCAGCAGGAAGACTTAAGCCCAGCAGACTTGCTAGAGCAGGAAATGGATGGGGTGTTTGAGCCACCAGTTAAGGCAGAGCCAGAACCGGTGATTTCTTCTGACCCTGAACAAGAAACGCAGTCAGAACAGTTAGGGCAGCCCGCTCTTTCTGCTCCGGCCGCACAACCCGAAGCATGGGAAACCGCGCCTACAAATTGGTCAATGGACGAGCAGGAACATTTCAACGCTCTACCGGCTGACCAGAAGCAGTTTGTTCATCGTACTGTGACTGGCGCGTCTCGTGCCGCTCAGGAAAAGATGGATCACGCGGCAGAAATTCGCCGTACCGTCGAACAGTTCGTGGACAAGATCAATAAACCACAACCCGCAGAACCGCAGACGCAGCAGCATGAAGAAGTTGTCCCTGATGATCCGATTGAACGGATTAAATACGAGACGAAGCAGGAGATCCGGCAGGAAGACGCAAGGGTTAAAGAGCAGGAGCGGCAGGCTAAAACCGAAACGCTGATCCGAGAAACCGTGGAGGTGATTAATAAAGATCCTCTCCGGCCGCAGGTTCAGCAGCTACTCGACAGCAAAGTTGAGGCGAGCGCGAACGTAGTTGATATGAGCGACCCACAAGGCCGCACTTATCGCGAAATCGAGCTTACCCGGCTTAAAACTGATCCTCTTTATTTCCGGCACGTTTACGAGCAGGCAAGGAACATGGTCGTCCAACGGCAGGCGCCGCGACAGCAAGGTTTGCAGTCAGCGCCAACTCAACCGACGGCCCAACCAGCCCCTACTCAGCCAGCCCAAACCAAAGTGAGGCAGACGAGAACGCCAGTCCTTGAACGTGCAGGGCAATCAGCCCCAATCCCAAAGGCAGACCCGAGAGTAGCGCAGAAGGCTAAAATTTTGCGTGATATTTCGAGTGGCCGCGTTACCTCTAAAACACTTGGTGATTTTCTTGACAATGCTGTTGCCGATGCCAGTTTTGCCTAAATATTAGAGGGCTTTATCATGGCTGACGTATTAACCAGTACCTATAACCCATCTGCAATGCAGACTACGATCTACGAAGATGTAGACGGGGTTATCCAGAACATTTCACCGTACAAAACCCCGCTTATCGCCTCAATCGGCAAGAGTAAAGCGGAAAACACCTTAACCGAATGGCTCGAAGATGAGATCAAAGCTCCGACTGGCGCCAACAAGTCAGTTGAAGGAGCAGACGCAGTTGCCACCGTCCGGGACATTCCGTCTCGACTGAACAACTACACTCAGATCATGGACGATACGTTCAAGGTCACTGGTACTCAGGAAGCCGTCAATACTATTGGCCGGGCAAAATCCAGCAAGTATCAGCTTGGCAAATCGCTTAAGTATCTGAACACCGAGCTTGAGTATGCCGCTATCAACAACGCCACTAAGGCAGCGGGCGCGGCGGCTACAGAACGTCAGATGATGGGGATGGAAGGTTTCATTGCCACCAACGATTTCACCTTTGCGTCAAAGGCAAACACCAACCTGTTCACCGAAACTATTTTGATGGATATGTCGGAAAGCATTTTCGACGCCTGTGAGGATGATGAGCAAGTCCTTCTCGTCGGATCGTCTACCGCCAAACAGATTGCAGGATGGGACGACAACAGCCGCATTACGGTTAATACCGATGCAGCCCTGAAAACTCTCGTCATGGCAGTCTTGGTACTCGAAACCCCGTTTGGCCGTATTCGTGTCGTAATCGACCGTTATGTGGCCTTGACTACGGATACCGCCAAAGATTACACTTCGGCCTATCTGTATGATCCGGGCAAGATGTCAATCGCTTGGTTGCGTAACTGGAAGACCGACAAGCTGGCCAAAGATGGCGACAGTCAGAAATATTACACTGTTGGCGAAATGGCCCTGAAGGTTCATTCAGAGAAGGCAGCCGCTAAGTGTGGAGACATTTACGCGAGAGTAACGCCAACCTGAGTTTGATCAGGGTCGCTCATCCCTGATCACTAACCCCCGCCCCCGGTGGTGAGAAATTGCCACCGGGGGCAAACTCCATTTATAGAGGGATCATGTTACAGGACAATCTTGAAGTATTTACGAACGATGCCGGGGAAGTTACCGGCGTCAAGCAAGAAATCAAGATGAACACAATGGGCGTTCGTGCTTTCGCAAGGATGGTAAAACAAGTCAACAAGTCTGGGCTCAAAAAAGATTTCGCCAAAGAGTGCCGCGTGGTCGGAGTAATCCCTTTCTTTATGCCAGATGGTACTTTTACGGAAGACAAACACGCGATGAATCTTGATCCAGAACAGCTTGATTACTTATTGAAACACTCACCGGATTTTGATGTCGATCCCAAAGCGTCGAGGTAAAAATGTCTACAATCTCATTTTTTGACCTGTTAACTGAATTGCGTATTGAGCTGTCAGACGAAGACAAGACTGAGTGGAGCGATCTAAAATTGATGAGCTTCGTCAACAGAGCGATGAAGCGCATCCATGAGATCATCATCAGAAACGAATTAAATTTCGCGATTAAATCAGTGGTCTACACCGTGGAATCCGGCGTCACAGAGATAGCTCTCCCGGATGATTTTATGATCCAGAAGGGGCTTTACCGCAGAGACACCAGCAAATTTGTAGAGTTCGCGACTGACGACACATGGGAACGGGTCTCAGAAAAGGGTGACGGGCTCTGGCGTCTCGCGGGTGAGAATTTTGTGATCAGTAGCAATATACCTGTTGGCACAGAACTTGCCTTCTATTACTTCCCGATGTACCAGAGAGAAACAGACACTCTTGAGGCTGTAATTTACGGCGATCAAATCTGGGATGCTATAATCATTTACGCTTCATATCTATGCAAAAATGTTGACGAGTTTGACTTATCGGTAGACGCTCAAATCTTAGGAGACGTTGAAAGTCAACTGCTTATGATGTATAATAGGAATACCCCACAACGCGCCCACTTGGAATCGTAAATGCAGACACTCGCGGAGAAATATCAAGAAGTATTCGGAACTGTCCCAGACCCTTACGCTGGGGGCCCGACTATTGGTAATGCCGGGCAACTGAGCGCCGAAGAAATCCAGAGGGCCGACTCTCAAGGGCTTGTCGCTCCTAACGTCGACCCCATCAATGTCGTTGCTGGCTTTGGTGCCGGAGCGTTAACCTCTGGGCTTGGCACCGCGTTAGGGATGATCCCCGGAATGATGGCGTCAGAACCTATTGTCGGAACTGCGCTGGACGCAATAGAGGATTACACCGGGAACAACCCGATCTTGAATACTGTCGCGGGCGTTGCCCTGCCTATGATGGCCGGTAAATATTTTGAGCCGCACGTCAACCGTTTTGCGTCGTCCGGCGCCGAAGTAGGTAAGCGAGCCCTCGGCAACGATATAGGGATGTTTCTCGGCCCGAACGCTGGTGGGGCCGACTTAGCGAAACTTGCAGAAGCAAAGCAGATGATGCAGCTCGGGTTAGATGAAAAAGCTGTATGGCAAAATACTGGCTGGTTCCGTGGCGACGATGGCAAGTGGCGATTTGAAACGTCAGATCAGCAGTTAAAAGTAACTGGCCCGAAAGAACACTTTGACAAGATGCAGGCCCGATCACAAGAAAGGATGGACGCCGCCGCAGAAGGATTGAAGAACGGGGAGATCACCCCCCATGAGTATTTCTTGGCAGAAAAAGAATGGAAGAAATATCTTGGCGACGCTCCTCAATTTGAAGAAACTTCAGTCGGCGATGCAATCGATCACCCGACCTTATTTGATAATTATCCAGATCTCGCGCACAAACCTTTAACCTTTGCTGACTTGGGCCCAGATGTCGGCGGCACGAACTCAAGCACAGGCGTTTCGCTCAACTCAAAACTAAATGCTCCGGGGCAACTCGACGACATCGCCGCGCACGAATTGCAACATTCTGTCCAGATGGACGAAGGCTTTGCTCCGGGAGGCAGCCCTGACCAGTTCAAGTTTACAGACAAACTGAGCAATGAATGGAATTTGCGAAAGGAACTGCTCGATCTTTCGTCCGAAAAAGGTATAACCCCGAAAGAGGCCGCAGAGTTTTACAAAGGCATGGACGAACACGCAGACATGAAGTCTTACGCTGACGAGATTGAACGTGGGTTGTTTTCGCCAGAGGAAATCACTAACAACGCGGCGCATTACGACAAACTGAAAGGTGATCCTCTAGACACTTACCACAGGCTTCACGGCGAAGCTGAAGCGAGAATGACTCAGAAGCGGATGGATTACTCTCCTGAGCAGAGGGCAGAAATGTTCCCGTATGACGACTTAGATGTCCCTCGGGAGGAACTGCTCATGCAGGGCATGATGGGCCCATCCGAATCCGGGCCACAGCAAATGATGGAATCAAGACTGTCGCCAGAGAATAGAGAAATGATGGCAGAGCCTCAAGGCGGCTACCACCTCAGAAAGAATCCTGCACGGCCGGAAGGGATCACTCCGACGCCTATGGGCGCACAGAATACATACTCAAATAAAGATGTAGGCGCAAGGATCGATGCTTCAGTAGAAGGAAACGAATACTCTCCGAGAGCTTACTTTTACAATACCCAGACGCAGCCAGAATCGACCGTCGCTTCACTCAATCCGAAAACCTACGGCGTCGAAATGCCGGAAAACATTCTCGACCTCGGCAAGGGCGTTCCTAAAGGTTTGGCTGACTCTCAGAATGAATATCTGAAGAGCAGTGAGGGAGGCTGGGGCGTTACCGACGGTTCAGTCGGAAATGCGTTCGACAACGCGCTTAAGGAAATGGGCTTCCGTGGGTTATCTGACCCAAAGAAAGGGATCTCTTATTCCTTCGACAACCTGCCAGCAACCCCAGAAATGACATTCAACGCTGGGATTTCCAACGTGGTCGAATCGAAAGGGATGCTCCCGGAAACATTGTCTGGCGTAAAAGAAGTGCAGAATACAGAGTTCCCGAAATTCGCAAAACAGATCGAGCAGGTTTTCAAGAAAAGCTATCCCGAACTAAAGATCAAAGGTTTGTCTCCTTCGCTGGCGAACTTCCCGAGCGAGACGAGCGGAGACATCGAGCACAGCATAACAATGCAATTTAGTGGCCCTCCTGACGCCGCAATGGCCGCTCTGAGCGAGATTGGCACGATGAATCATCAGCGCATGGTTTTTGCAATGGGCGATGAATCCCTGAAGAAAAGCCTGCCTGACGCAATCGAAGGGATCAGATTAACCGGAGAGTTTGAAGACGGGTTGAGCCTTGACGACATCCAGTCGCTCTTGAAGAACCTCAATGTTTCAGAATATAACATCGTAGACAAGGGTGCCGGGCGTTTTGGGGTTGACATTTTTGACAGCAAGAGTACAGACTTCTCCTCGTTGAAAGACAAGCTTAGATTTCCGAAACAGGAAAAGGTTTACTCTGCCATGGCTGGGTCATTTGGCTCAACTCATGAGAAGATCGGCCCATCTTTCGATGATTACTCTCAGAATATAAGGAAATACCATGGCGAAACAAAAGGGAAAAGCATCTTCGACCAAAGAGCCGCAGAAGGGATTGAGTGGGCTCGATAAGCAGGTGGCCCACCTCAAGAGTATTTTCCCGGACATTCAGGAAGGTAAAACCGAAGGGGTCGTAGTCACAGTTTCTAAGAGGAAATAATGGGATTTTCAAGCACTAAGTCAAAGCAGATCACCCCGTTAAGCTTTAATCCGTCAGGCGGGTTAAACTTATCGTTACCTCCTCATGCTATCGCTGACAACGAGCTATCGTCGGCGTACAACATGATCTACTCGCCCAGCAACGGGGTAATCACTACTCGGCCGCCGTTCAGATGCTACACGGCCACGCCACTCCCCGGCGCTATCAACAACCTTCACCCATACAAAGATTACCTGATGTGCTCTTGTGCTAACGGGAAGCTTTACGCTCTCGATCTCGCCCCTGCCAGTGGGACTTTCGGAACATTCGTCGAACTGTCTTCACTTTCCAGCACCGCAAGCTTCCTTAATTTCAATGACAAGTTGTTGTTCGCTGACGGCTCAGGGCTCTATTCTTGGGACGGGAACACGGTAACAGCGACAGTTACGACCATTCTTGACAGTGGCACGACTCCTGCAATGCAGCCAAATGTTATTTCTGAGGTTGCAAACCGGGTTGTAATTAACGACTACGACGACCCAGATGCTATTTATTTGTCTGGGCCTGAAGACGAAACCGATTGGGACACCGCCGCAAACGCCGTCGGCCTCCGCGCCGGTTATGGTGACGATATGGCAGTCAACGGGATCGCCGTTCTAGGCCAAGATGTTATCGTGTCAAAGGTCGGGAAGGGGCGCAGGTTCCTTTACCGGGTAAACGTCAGCGGCCCTTCTACTGGATGGTCAGTTCAGAACTTGATTGCTGACTCTTCGGCTACCGGGCCGTTATTGATAACCCCGATACCTAACAATGTTATGTATATCAATGAAGACAGCGAGCTTCGTGGCGTGGCCGGTATTCAAGAATATGGCGACCTGAAAATGATCAATGCCGGTGAGAAAATAAACCCCGGACTGGTTCAGCTCGACAGAGACGGGTATTCCCCCTCAATGTTGAGATATTTGCCATCCTATGACATTCTTGCCTGTATTTGCTCCGGGAGGATTTACGCTTTCCATCATTCGACTGGCCGGTTTACTTATTTCGACGGGCTTTCTTCTGGCATAAATATTGTCTCGGGTTGCGACTACAACAACGATCCTGTTTGGGGTGGGTCAAATGGCCACATTTACGAGTGGGTTGATTCTGGTCTTCCTGACTCCCCAACGAGGACAACCACGAAAGACTATGAGAGCCGAGTGAGATCAAAGACTTACACGATGCCGGGCGAAATGCTTCTCAAGAAAAGTTACCTGAATGTCGTCCATGTAGCGGAAGGCAGCGGCAGGCTTGAGGTCAGCGAAACGATCATTAAGAAATTCAGTTTGGACGCCCCCGGTTGGTATTTGTTTGATGCAGACATGGATCTATACGATGCCACGATGGATTTATACACAGCAGACATCAACAGTCAGACGTTGTCAATCAGAAACAGGGTAAGGAAGAAAGATTTTTACTTCGAGTTGATCACGAACTCCGGCAGAGTAGGGCTGAATTATGTTAACGCAAACCTCAGCATGGTGAACGGTTAATGAAAGGATTTTTCAAATTCGAGGGGCAACCCGGCTGGGATCCTTACACCGGGCAGGCGATGGGTGGCGGTTTAATGCCACGGCAGCAAGAACTACAGCCACAGGGGCAAATGATGCAGCCAGAGCCAATGCCTCAACCTCAGCCTTCGATGATGCCACAGCAGGCCCCACAGCAGGCACAGCCGCCAGCTCAAGGGCCACAGCTCCCATCTTTAGGTGACGCCAAAGATGCTTATGATCAGATCAAAGATGGGTTTGCTGGCCCGACATATCAGGAACCACCGCATGTAAGTAACCCGGCGCCAAATTATACAGGGGCCGATCCTTACGACCCCGCTCACTATCAAGGGACGCTCACTGATGCTGAGTTACCAAACAATAACCCTGTTACCGATCCAAGCAATTATCAAGGGACGCTGACAGGCACAGCAGACACTTCTAACCCCGTTTTCAACCCGGACAGTTATCAAGGCACTCTTTACGACCCGAGCAACCCTCTTGGGCTGACTGAGGCCGAATGGGTGACACAGCAAGGTTTAATGAACTCTGGCTCTCTCCTACAGGAAGGCATGGGCCTTGCTTCAAATGCTGGACTTGCTGGTGGCCTGTCTGATATGGGCGGGGTCGCTGATGAGATAGTAGAGCAGGGCGGCGGGATGATGGATAGTGCTGGGGGCATGATGGATAGTGCCGGTAAATTTGTTGCAGGTGCCGGGATTGCAAATGGCATTTACGGCTTGTCACAAGGCTCCGGAGGTAAAGGCGGCGCTGACTTAGCCGCTGGCGTCGGGGCATACTTTGTCCCGGGATTTGGCTGGGTTAAAGCTGCGTTTGATGTCGGAATGGGGATTGGTAGTTTCGCCAGATCGCAAGGCCGTGTCCATGATTACTTCCACCCTTATATGCGAAACCAAATAGAAGGAGCTAACGGCTCAACGGTTATGAACGTCGGGTTCAAAGATAGTCTTGACGATGCCGCAGAGCAGGGTTATTCCGATGATGCTTTTTATAAAGACAACGGGCAATACGATCTCCACCCCAACCAGATTGGAGGAACACGCACGATGGTCGAAAAAGATGGGGCGTACTACTTCATCGACGATATAGCCGGGTATTCTGGTGTGGAATCTTACGATGATTACGTTCTGGCGAATGGTGGTTCACCTTACGATAACTCGATGGGTGTTTTGGGGATGGGCGACGATACGCGCCCATCTTACGACAAACAGGCAGAGGATATAGGTTTATACTCAAGGACGCAATATAATTCTTTCGTGAACGATGTTTTCGCCCATGACGTAAGCGTGAACGGTGTCAACTTTGAGTCTGATTTCATCACAGGGGCGCAACACGGGGATTACAAAGGGCAGGACACTATGGGGACAAGGGCTGAACCAAATATCAGCGGTTTAGTTAAAACCGGCGAAATGAACCGGATGATGGACAACAGCCAACAATTCCTTGACACTTCAAAATATGCTGATTACGTCCGACCCGAATTGCCAAACGGTGACAACTACAAGCCAATTCCGATAGATTATGATATGATGGGACTATAAGAGGGTAAAAAAATGATAAATCAAGACAGCTCAGGATCGAATAAGCCGTATGCGTGGAACGCCACGAACGACAACTACAAGAATATCGGCAGCGACGTTCTCCGGGCATCTAATAAATTTGGCGGTCAAGGCTGGATGGATGCAGGTTCCGGCTCAAACGCTTACCAGTATAATTATTCCGGTGGCGATGGCGACAGGACTTTGTCGCTACGGAACAAAGCGAACCCACAGGACGCCCAGACTTTCGGGATCGGGAACTATGGCGACTATGGAAACATGTCCAACGAACAGCTTGGCAACCCCGGCTGGGACACTTCCGGATTAGGTAAAATGGTCTGGGGCGGCGGCGACCAGACGTGGAACAACGATTGGGGTGGCAATTACGGCATGGATCGTAATGCAGGGCCAGCCCTTAACCCAGCCCCGATTAATCCTTCCCCTGTGGGAAAAGAATACAACCCGCCTTACCCGAACCCGCCAATGGAAGGCGACCCGGCAACAGCGAAAGGCTTAGGCAATGCCGCAGCCCTGATCGATCAGCAAATGCAGAACCCTCGGCAGATGCCCGGATTTTGGGGTGATCAGTACCAGAGCCAAGATCCTGAATATTGGTCGGAGCAATTCCCCGGCCAAGTGGGCAACGCCACACTAGGTACAGCCGCTATTCCAGAACAGTATAAAACTGGCCCAGAATATCAGGCGACCAAGTACGAGGGAGCCCCAGCGTACCAGCAGAAAGGGTACAACGGGATGATGGGCGGGGATTACAACGCCTTGCAGTCGGCCCTTCAGAAACCCGGGGAGATAGCCGCACAAAATGCCTACGAAAGGGGCTCACGCGACTTGAGGGGATATATGGGGAACTCTGGGATGTATGGTTCTTCAGTGATGAGCCAGCAGGCCAACGAAGGAGTAAACAGGGAATTTATGAACGCGAGCGCCGCGAACGCCGCGAGTGCCGCAGCCACAAGGTACGGCCAGCAGCAGCAGGACTTGCAGTACGGGAACTCCGCCAATATGCAGGATCGACAATTCGCCAACACGGCCAACAGGCAAGATTTACAGTTCGGAAATACAGCTAACCGCCAAGATAGCCAGTTTGCCAATACTGCCAACCGACAGGATCGTCAGTTCGGCGCTGATTTCGGCCTACAGAGAGCAGACCTTGATAGGCAACAGAAGCTTGACAAGTGGAAAGCAGACACGACCAACGCTGGGCTTGACCGCGATTACCAGAATCAGCAATTCCAGTTTGATTACGGCAATTCTGAAGCCGCAAGAGGCGAGCGCAACGCGATGCTTCAGGCTCAGTACGGATACGATCAGCAGAAGATGGGCTTCGACCAGATGCAGCAAGAGAACCTGCTTAATCAGAACCTTGCTTTGGCCGGGAGAGCCCAGACGTCGTCACAGATGGCGCAGAACTATCGCGCACAGCAAGACGCTATGAAGGCGCAAGAGACGTCAAATAAGTGGGGGCTTGGAACTGATCTGCTCGGAGGTTTCTTTGGTATGGGGCAGAGTGGCGGGTTTGGCAATTCAATGGCAAGCGGTTTGTGGAACAGCATAAAATCAAGTTAAAGGGATAACGACATGGCACAAGGAATGTGGAGCGGTATCCGTTCTGGGGTCAACCGGATACAAGACAGGATGGATTTTCAGGAAAAGCTGAAACTGCAACAGGATCAGCAGGCTTTCCGTGAAAAAATCCAGCAAGTCAACCAGAACCGGCAAGACACGCTCATGCGCCAACAGCAGCAGCAGTTGGCCGGGAATCAAGAGCTCGCTATGAATCCCGGGCTTGTTGAGCAAATGCGTTCAGGTGACAACATGATGCAGCCGGGGATGCGCGGGTCAATGATGATGGGCCCTGCGTCTCCAAAAATGAACCAGATGGCGATTGCGTCTCGCGCAACCCCAGCAGCCCTCTCAGCCGCTCGCGATTACCGCTCGCCAGAGCAACTCTCTCAAATGACAATCAACGAGAAACAGGCAGGAAGAGTTCCTGTCGACAAAGAAAAGTATTGGAGCGCCGAAAAGAAGAG
>Ga0164318_10002648_pt1 | contig 16702 bp, 18 predicted proteins | sample GuaBasSedimGuay9_FD_113734 | JGI IMG/M metagenome (GOLD analysis project Ga0164318, IMG submission 113734) | Subseafloor sediment microbial communities from Guaymas Basin, Gulf of California, Mexico - Guay9, Core 4571-4, 0-3 cm | ecosystem: Environmental > Aquatic > Marine > Hydrothermal vents...
AGGCTCTGTCCCCACAGACCGTAAAAAGTATCTCTATCCGCCGGAAGATTCCCGGTGTCTTCTGGATAATCACTACATAATGGCTTCTCTGGGAGTTCTTTCCAAGCGCCGGCCCGCAGCAGCATTGAAACTTCTGAAAGAGAGCATACAATGAGCGGACCGGTGATTACAGTAGATCTTGAAAAGGTAGAAGAAAATTCCAGAGTAATAGTGAAATTTTGCAGGGAACATGGCATTGCTGTTATGGGAGTTACAAAAGTGACCTGCGGAATGCCCTCGGTTGCACGAGCAATGATTTCCGGAGGTATCAGACAACTCGGAGAATCGAGGATAGAAAATATAAAACGGCTTAGAAACAGTGGCATCGACGTTCCCATAACGCTTTTACGAATTCCTCCCCTGTCAGCAGCAAGGGAAGTAGTGATGTATACAGACTGCAGCCTCAATTCCGAACTCCCGGTTATGAGTGAACTTTCTGCTGCGGCAGAGGAGCTGGGAAAGATCCATGATGTTATCCTGATGCTTGATCTCGGAGATCTCAGGGAAGGGATATGGCCGGATGATCTCATGACGGCGGCACGTAAGGTTCTTGAGCTCCCGGGGATTCATTTAAGGGGGCTTGGAACGAATCTTACCTGCTACGGAGGAGTGCTGCCTACTCAAGAAAACATGAAAACCCTTGCTTTGTTTGCAAACAGAATAGAAGAAGAGCTGAATATCTCACTGGAGATAGTTTCCGGAGGGAACTCATCTTCTCTGGATCTTGTCAGCAGAGGACAGATGCCAAAACGGATAAATCAGCTGAGAATTGGAGAGGCGATTATGCTGGGCAGAGAAACGGCTTTCGGCAAACGCTGGCCGGGAACCAGTCCCGATGCTTTTATTCTCAAAGCTGAACTTATAGAAGTAAAGGAGAAGCCTTCGGTACCTAAAGGGAAAACGGGGATGGATGCTTTTGGCAAAAAACCGGTCTTTACAGACAGGGGGCTCAGGAAACGGGGTATCCTTAATATTGGAAGAGAGGATGTTGTCATAGAGGGGCTTGCCCCGGTAATTCAGGGTGTTTCAATCCTGGGTGCTTCCAGCGACCATCTCCTTGTAGATATTACAGACTCCAAAAAGGAGTTAAAACTTGGCTCTGAGGTGGGGTTTGTCATGGATTACGGGGCACTCCTGGCTGGTATGACCTCCTCCTATGTAATCAAGGAACCGATTTTGAGGGGCGTTGTGAAGCAGCAAAAGAGGATTGTTCTTACCGGTGATTCTCCGGTTTTTTCACCGTCCTTTTTCCCGGAAGATATGAGGATGCTTGGATACTCTGTCGAAGGACCTCTGCCTGCAACGGAAGATACCCTGATCGAGACTATGAAACAGGGAGCAATTCCCTTTGTGGCCGGCAGGGATCGGCTGACGCTTTTAGGCATGAAAGCAATGGGCAGCGCTCTGGGGCAGAGCGGCTTTATTCTTATTGATTCCCATCCATCGCTGATGAGTGATCCTGATGCTCCTGAAGACAGGAAGGTTCTTTCATCTGCCCTGGGCCTTTGCGATCCTTCCATAAACGTAAGTACCGAATTCTCTCCGGAAAACATCGTTCTTATCGGTATCAGGGCGGCGGATAGGGAAGAATCGGAAATAATCCGCCGGATGAATATAACTGCCTTCACCATGGAGGATATTGATTTTTTAGGGATTAGAGAAGTAATGCGCAGGAGTTTAAGGACAGCAGGAGCCGGTACAGCAGGAGTATATCTAAGTTTCTGCCAGAATGTGATAGACGGAAACGGAGAGGGGCTTACCACAAGGGAGCTCCATCTTGCCATGGAGCTGATATCCAGATCGGGTCTTATGCGGTGTATGGATATTTCAGGCTGCCTTAAACGAGGGCAGAAAGATTTCTCCTCCCTTCTTCACTTTACAGAGTCTGTATTCGGGAAAAGAATTTTGATAAAGGATTGAAATTTCATAAAACACAGCATGACTGCAAGTGCTCATGAGTAATTCTGCTATTTCCTGATAATTCCGGTATTGGGTTATATACTGATATTTAAGGAGTTTGTGATGAAAAAGTTTTGGTGATGATAATTTCCGGGAGGGGGAAGGTGTTACCTGGATGATTAGAACCACTCCGGAAGGAGATGAAGCTGTTGTGAAAAGGGCTTTACTGAAAAAGGTATCAAACGGTTCTTCCTGGTGGCTTCTCTCAGTTGTGATGGACGGGGAGGAAAGATTTTATGAACTGCTGACAGATCAGGATGCTGGAATTCTTAAAGTACGGTATAGAAATCCGGAAAGCAGCACAGTTGAAGAGTTTACTCCCAGCCAGTCCGGTGAATCAGGAGAAAGACAGGGAACAATAGATCCTGCAGATTACAGCAACTATTCAAAGGGAATAGAAAAGGTAAAAACCAAAGCCGGCAGTTTTAAGGCTGAACACCTTGTTATTGAAGATGTGAATAAGCAGGGTGGTAATCAAAACAGATCTGAATACTGGATTACCGATAAAGTTCCCGGACACTGCGTCAAATATATCTTTCTGAACAATTCTGATAACGAGGGACTCAGTGGTGAAGTTATCGACATCAGGGGCGGTTACCGGACCCGGCTTGATTCGTATTAATGGAAGGTTTTAGAGAGGGGAAGGGCTTCCCCTCTCTGTAAATCTCTACCAGTTCTGGTGGAAATACCTGTTTTTCTTTTTCATGATTTTATTGTGGGCCATGAGGCGGATGGCGTTTATCTTGATGAAACCTCTGGAATCTTCCTGGTTAAAGCCGCCTTCGATGTCCATACTGGAGAGGTCCTGGTCATAGAGGGAAGTGTCGCTTTCACGGCCGATAACGTATGCGTTTCCTTTGTAGAGTTTCATGTAAACAGTTCCGTCAATCATGTCCTGGCTTACGTTTATGGAAGCCATGAGGAAGTCCATCTCCGGGCTGAACCAGAAGCCGTTATAGACGATTTCGGAAAACTTTTCTGTCAACATGTTTCGAAGACGCATTACTTCCCTGTCCATGGCAATCCCTTCGATATCTTTGTGGGCAATATGAAGAATGGTGCCTCCCGGAGTTTCATATACTCCCCTGGATTTAATGCCGACAAATCTGTTTTCGACCATATCGAGTCTTCCGATACCGTTAGCACTTCCCAGTTCGTTAAGGAACATAAACAGGGGCAGGGGGGAGGATTCACTCCTGCCGCTTTCAAGGTCTTTAACTTCTATAGGGATGCCGTCTTTAAAGGTGATGGCAATTCTTGTCGCTTTATCGGGGGCTTCCTCCGGAGATACTGTTTTTGAGTATACATCTTCAGTTGCTTCTGTTGCTGGATCTTCCAGAATCCCCGCTTCATGGCTGATATGGAGAAGATTATCATCTTCGCTGTAAGGTTTCTTGGGTGTTGAGCTTATCTCAATACCGTGCTTTTCTGCATACGCGATCATATCGCTGCGGCCTTTAAACTGGTCCAGATACTCTCTCATTTTCCAGGGAGAAATAATTTTAATTTCCGGGTTAAGGGCATAGTAGGAAAGTTCGAACCGTACCTGGTCATTACCTTTTCCTGTTGCACCGTGGGCAACGTAGGCGGCGTTCTCTTTCGCTGCTATTTCGATATGCCGCTTTGCAATGAGCGGGCGTGCAATGGATGTCCCGAGAAGATAGCTGCCCTCATAAATTGCATTCGCCTTGAATACTGGAAAGATATAGTCGGTTACAAATTCCTCTTTCAGGTCCTCTACATAAACCTTGCTTGCTCCGATTTTTAAGGCTTTTTTCTTTGCAGCCTCGAAGTCATCATCCTGTCCTACGTCTGCAATGTATGCGATAACATCGTATCCTTTTGATAAAAGCCAGTGCAGTATAATCGAAGTATCCAGTCCACCGCTGTACGCGAGTATTACCTTATTATTTTCCATTTTTTCCCTCGTAATAATAGTATTATTGGATTAATAGCAAAATACAAGGGTTCTGTAAAATTATAATAATCTATGAGTATATTAGTTTTACTTATGAACCTAATGTTCTTATGGCAATTTCGGGATTAAGGTATTTGCTGCAGTTTTCGCTGAGCTGGTTTACCACTGCCTTATGAAGATCCGGGTAGTAACTCTGTTTACGATAGTGCAAGGTGATGGGTTTTCTGTATTCCTTGAATCCTTCGACTTTTCTCAAGTGGGGTCTGCCTGCAAGAAGGTGCACAGGCATAACTGATCTTCCCAGCCCTGCTTCCACCCCTGCAATAATACCGTACGTTTCTCCCATAAAACGTCTGTTATATTCAGGGGGCTCTATCCCCTGGTGGAGAAAAAAGTCAGAGGTTGCCGGATCCTCTGGTGCATTGTCAAGGAAAACGTTTTCCGGGCACTTGTACTCGGTACTTTCTATAACCACATATTCTTCGTATCCGAGAACAACCTTTTCGATGTCCGGAGCTTCAAGGGGGTAGTCCAGGAGTATGAAGTTGCACTCTGACCGCTCGAAAAGCTCCGGCAGCCCCTGGGTTTCCTTGTGTATAAAGTTACACTGTATTTTGGGATTTTTCCGTAAAAGTGAGCTCATGGAGGGGATTATCACTGAACGGAGAATGGAAGAGAAGGCACCGATAGTTGTTATCCCCCCGAGTTGTCCTTCGTTGGAGGGGAGGAGGTTGAAAAGGAGTTCCTGCTCCATGGAATCCTTGACTGTGCAGTATCTGAAAAGGCGCTGGCCCATATCGGTAAGTCGCAGGTTTCCCGGTTCCCTGATAAACAGGTTGGCTCCAATAGTCTGCTCCAGGTTTTTTATCCGTTGGGAGAGGGCAGACTGGGTTATAAAGAGGCTCTCCGCCGCTTTTGAGAAGTTGAGAAGTCTGGCAACAGCAACAAAAGCATCTAACTGCAATGATGATAAACTCATGGTACATAATAACCTTTTTTCAGGTTGAGTTCAACAATTGTATGCTTTAATAAAAAGACCGGCTGTTTCCAGCCGGCCTAAAGATAAAAGGAGTGATGCTATTTCTCAGGGTAGAGAAGTTTGTAGTCTCTATCAGCAGCAGCTTTAGCCCAGTCAGCAGGAATTACTTCCCAGTTGCCCAGGGCGGCAGGTGTTACTGTTCTTTCCTGTTCTATCCACTTCATGAGATAATATCTGAGATCCTTGATGGTTGAGGATTTCATTCTCTTTTTAATCTCATCTTTTGTGAGCCCGGCTCCCTTTGTAAGGTGGCCGCCTCCGCCGTTGCCTCTGTAGGAGTTGATAGCTACAAGGTACATGGCGCTCATATCAAATGGTCTTCCATCGCTGAAACCCTTGATATCAATCCTCTGTCCCTCTGGCTTGGAAACGTCGACGGTATAGTTGATACCTGCTGCTGAGTCGTAGTTGTAGTATCTCATAACAAGATCATAGGAGTTGTACCTTTCATTGAAAATCAGGTTCCCTTTATCATCTTTTTTGAAATTCATCAGGTGGTCATCGCTGTTTTTCATGGTATTCATCCATCCGCCGTAGGAGTATTCCAGAAAATCCCTGATCTCTTTACCTGAAAGCTCCATGGTGTACAGAAGGTTTTCATACTTGTAAAGATTGAACATATCCCTGACGTATACCTCTCCCTTGTTGATGGTTGCACTGAAAGAAAGCGGGGCTGCAAAGGATACATCAGCTCCGGTCAGATCAAGCTGAATCCGATGAATCAGATCAACGAAAGCACTGTCTCCGAACATTGCATTCCGGGTAGAGATTGTTTTTGTGAATTCTCCTATGGGTTTGGATACATATGCTTTTACCTTCTCATATGAGCCGTTGAACTTATCCAGAAAAGCCTGGTCTGCAGGAACTCCGTCCATCATGACAGTTTCTCCTGAAACGCTGGTTGAGAAGGATTTTGTTTCTTCATTGTAGGTGAAATCAATTGAAGCTACAGCTACAGAACGGGCTGCATTTAGAGCCCCGATAACTACAACATCTTTTCCTTCCGGATTCTTTACAACCATATGGGTATCCTTGTGATCATGGCCGGTAAATACTACATCGAATCCGGGAACCTGCTCTGCTACAAGTAACGAGGCGTTTTCATTGTTCTTTGCTTTGGGATCTGCTCCATGGTAGTTTGCATCTACTCCCGAATGGAATAATCCGATAAGAATATCGGGATGTTCTTTCTCCATGATAATGGGAACCCATTTTTTTGCAGTATCAATCATGTCTTCGAATCTGATTCCTTTCCAGATGTCTTCGGGAAGCCAGTTAGGAATTCCGGGGGTGATCAAACCAAGAACGGCAATGGTTGCGCCCTTCCTGTGTAATACTGTATAGGGTTCGAAGTAGGGTTCTCCTGTTTTGACATCAACTGCATTGGCAGCCAGCCAGGGAAAATTGAAATCCTTCTTGAGCTGATCGTAAACAGGATGACCTGCTTCTATATCATGGTTTCCGACTGTACCGGCTTCGTATCCAAGGTAATTCATAACCTGGGCCTGGATGTGCTTTTCGCCGGTATCTTCAAAGTTGTAGTAATAGACAATCGGCTGCCCCTGAAGAATGTCACCGTTATCGAGTAGTATTACTTCCTGATTTGCATTTGCCCGCTGTTCACCAACAAATGTTGATACTTGAGCAAGTGATGTTTTTGCCGGTTTGTCATTAATGAAGTCGTACGGGAAAAGAGATCCGTGGACGTCTGATGTCTCAATGACCTTGAGACTAAAACTTTCCGGTGTTTCCCCTGCTGGTGTTGTCTGGCACCCTGTCATTACCAGGGAGAAACCGGCAACTACCGCCAGTAGTGTGAAAAGAATACGTTTTTTCATTACTATCCTCCTATTAAGATATGGAAAGATAGTATCATATAATGTTAAATTTGTAAAACATTTTGGTAATAAATTAACTTAATTAACCCGGCTAGAAGGTGGTTGAGAAACTGCCTCCGAGGTACAGTATGTAGGGAACTGCAGTCTTTGCCAGATCTTTGTTGGTGAACATCATTACTCCGCCGCCGAGTCTGAAGGTTTTCCCGAGTTTGACATATGCATTCACTTCAGGCATAAAGAGGTTTCCCGTATCCCCGTGGTTGTAAAGTCCGAACATAAGGAACGCACCCCCGCCCATTTTAGCATTGATAACAATCGGAACTAACGGAGAGAAATCCACTTCCGCAAACGCCATGGGCCAGGCAATGCTCTCAAGGATAAGGGTGTATAATTGAACACCAGCACCGAGTTTCAGCGGTCCCAGGCCAAATTGATATGTACCTGAAACCTCAGGAAAGAGGAATGTAAAATTATCAATAATGTTTACTGATGACTCTGTATCACTGTCCATATCTGGGAATTTCACTCCCATGGATACGGGGACTTTCACTCCCATATCAAGCCTGATTTGTGAAAATGCAGCAGGAACAACCAGTACGGTAATGAGAATAAAAAGGATGATTTTTTTCATTTTTTTACCTCCAATAGGTTCTCTCAATTAAATATAACACATCCTTTGCCGTTTTTCTATTTTTTGCCCTGTTTATGTTCATGTCCTTCCCCTTTTATCATTTTAACAGCATGTTTCATTACCGGTCCCACTACCTTGGTACAAAGCCGGACAGCTTTTACCGAACCGGGGAAATTTACAATTATGGTGTTTCCCTTTATCCCGGAATATCCACGGGAAAGCATTGCCGATTGGGTCTCTTTATAAGAAAAGGCTCGTATGGTCTCGGATATACCGGGAAGCTCTTTGTCACAGTAATCCTGTGTTACTTCGGGGGTAAAATCTCTGGGTCCAATACCTGTCCCGCCGGTGGTAAAGATGAAATCATAATCAGAGAATTTTCTAAAGGCGGCAAGGATTTCCTCTCGTTCATCGGGGATGATCAGGGTCTCAACCTCGCATTCCGGGACTGACTCCTTAAGTATCGAAACAATTTCGGGACCGGATTTGTCTTCGTATATCCCTTTTGATGCACGGTCAGATATCGTAATAACAGCTGCTTTCACGGGTTATCTCGCCTCCTTTTAAAACTTTTGCAAAAACTCCTTTTCTCGGCATAACACAATCTCCTACTGCCTGAAAAATGGCACATCCATGGTGACACGCTTTACCGATCTGGGTTATTTCCATGACCGAATTCCCCATAAACAGCTTTGCTCCTATGGGCAGGTTGTGAAGCGGGATTCCTTCAGTGGTAATGTTTTCTGCAAAATCACCATAATCCAGGTCGATTCCCTTACCCCGCATAGTTTCAATCTCCTCGTTGGCAAGGAGGGAAATCTGCCGGTGCCATTTCCCTGCATGAGCATCACCTGCAATCCCGTGATTCTCCTTCACCTTGGCTGAGGGTATGGGTATTTTCTGCTCTCCTTTTTTTCCGGAGATGTTTATGGACAGTATCCTGAACTGTTTTTTCATAAGATTTCCTTTGTTTTCTCAAGAAGATGAATATCGGTAATCCTCATTTCTTTATCCACTGCCTTGCACATGTCATATACAGTCAGAGCAGTAATTGAAACAGCGGTGAGTGCTTCCATCTCAATTCCGGTTTTATCTGTGCATACCGTACTTCCGGTGATGAGGAGGTGATCCTGATTGATTGCAATGTCTACAGAGATCTGGTCTATGCTAATATTGTGGCACAACGGAATAAGATCTGCAGTTCTCTTTCCTCCGCTGATTCCTGCTATCTTAGCCACGGTAAGAACGTCACCTTTTTTGATCAGCTGATCCTTGATCATTTTAATGGTGTTTGATTTTAAGTATATTTTCCCTTCGGCTCTGGCTGTTCTTTTTACCTTCGGTTTTGCTGAAACATCCACCATTACGGCGTTTCCTTCGTTGTCCAAATGTGAAAACTCCATTCTATCCTCCTATCTCCACCATGCTTCTGTTCGTGCATACCTGTCCGTTTGCCGGTTTATCCAAAATTGCCTTTTTTATTGATTGCTGCAGATTCTCCATATCAAGCGGGATTTCCTGATTGGAATGCAGGCAGGGCTTTAAAAAGCCGTCAGCAGTAAGTCTTATTCTGTTACAGACGCTGCACTTCGGGGGCCTGTCGTAGGTATAGGCATTTACTTTCTCTTTTGAGAGCTCGTAGTGGTTAATCATCTGCAAAATTAATCCTCTGTCCCCGCAAAATTTCCTTAATTCCTGAATTTCCTCGTCTGTTGTGTCGTTCATTACTACCATGTTGATTTTGATCTTCTCAAAACCGGCTTTTCCTGCTGCCTCTATCCCTTTAAGTACCTTCGATAGGTTTCCCACCCTTGTTATTTTCCTGTACCGCTCAGGGTTCAGGGTATCAAGCGAGATGTTGACGCTGTCAAGCCCTGCTTTTTTCAGAGGAACGGCAAGGGTGTCGAGAAAAACACCGTTTGTGGTCATGGCCAGATGTTCGATCCCTTCAACCTCTCTGAGCATCGCTACAAGGTTCACTATTCCTTTTCTTACCAGAGGTTCCCCGCCGGTAAGACGGATTTTTTTTATCCCCAGGGCTGCAGCGGCTTCTGCAGTTTTTACGATATCTTCAAAACGCATTATTTCTTTATGTTTTTTTAGAGGGATACCTTCTGCCGGCATACAGTAAGTACACCGCAGGTTGCATTTATCAGTTACTGAAATCCTGAGATAGGTGATCTCTCTATTATAACGGTCTAACATCTACTTGTTCCCCCTCCTTCAATTCCTCTGTCCCCGTGCTGATTGAAAGAAGTCCATTGGCATCGGCCAGAGCGTTCAGATGGGATGACCCGAGATATTTAATCGGCCGGATGATATCCCCCTCGATTATTACCGGATAGAACTCGGTTCTTTCGGTATCTTTCCTGTGCAGTGTTTTTGATAAAGTCCCTTTGAAGAGCATTGGTTTGTATTCAAGTCCCGCCATCCGGTACAACAGTGATTTTACCATAACCTCAAAGACCACGAAGGAAGACACCGGATTGCCCGGTAGTCCGAATATATAGGTGTCTTTATTCTTACCGAAAAAAGTTGGGCGTCCGGGTTTAATTGCAACTCTATGGAAGAGGGGCTCTACTCCGTTTTCCTGCAGAATTTCAGGAACATAGTCAAACTCACCCTTGGAAACTCCCCCGGAAAGGAGCAGAACGTCACAGTTTTTCAAGGCATCTTTTATTGTATTTGACAGGGATATTCTATCATCCTTGACAATCCCGTAGTATTTCGGAATTCCCCCGTTTTCGGTTATCTGTGCGCACATCTGGAATCCATTGCTGTTGTAGATCTCCCCGGACTGGAGTTTCTCCCCCGGATTTTTAAGCTCTGACCCCGTAGTAATAACTCCCATAACCGGTTTTTTAACAACTTCTATCTCGGAAAGACCTAAGGAAGCTATAATTCCCAGTTCCTTGGCTCCGATAATCCCCGGAGAAAGGACAGGATCTCCGATCTTAAGATTCTCTGCCCGGAAAATTACGTTTGTGCCCCTCTCATTTTGTTTAATAGTCATAACAGTACCGTTTCTCTCGGTATATTCCACCCGGATTACCTTATCAGCTCCCTCGGGCATCATGGCTCCGGTCATTATTTTGACACATTCCCCCTGCTGAACAGTTTTTGAAGGGATTTCACCGGCGCCTATTGTTTCAAGGATGGTAAACTCCCTGGAAGTATCAGTAGACTGCACGGCATATCCGTCCATCGCTGCTTTCGAGAAAGGGGGAGACTCAATTGTGCTTGTCAGTGATTTTGGAAGTAGTCTTCCCAGAGAGTCTTTCGTTTTAACCGTTTCAAGCTTTACAGAAGGGGTTTGTTTATTAATAATCTCTATTGCCTGGTTAAGCTTTATCATTTTATGCTCCTTACAATTTTCCCGTTTTCCATGTATATAATCGTGTCTGCCATGTCTGAGGCAAAGTTGTGATCGTGGGTTGCTATAATCAGGGTTTTCCCCTCTGCTGACATGGTTTTCAGGATCTTTTCTATAACTACTTTTGATTCTGAGTCGATATGGGCCAGGGGCTCATCCAGTAGCAGAATATTTCTCTCCATTCCGGCTGCCCGTGCAAGAGCAATCTTCTGTTTTTCACCTCCTGAAAGTTTTGAAGCCCGGGAGTTCCTGTATTTGGCAAGATCAAACGCTTCAAGCAAACCTTTACATTTATTCTCTCCCTTCATGCCCATTGTTACGTTTCGCTTTACAGAACCTGAGAAGATATAAGGAGTTTGGTGAACATAGGTACTGTTCCCCAGCAGAATCTTTCTTTTCCTTCTGTTTAAAAGAACAGTACCTTCGAAGAAGATTTCCCCAAGCTCAGGAAGAAGAAGTCCGGACAGGATCTTTAAAAGCGTTGTCTTGCCTGAACCGTTGGGACCGGTAATTACTGTTACCCTGTTCCTTTCAATACTGAGATCGGCGATATCCAGGACAGTTTCTGCGGTGTAGGAAAACTTGATGTTTTTCAAGGTGATTGAGTTATGCATCCCGGAACCCCACATGAAGAAGAAAGTTGATGCTGAGGGAGATAACAATGAGGATGATTCCCAGTGCAAGAGCAAGCTCGAAGTTCCCCTTACTGGTCTCCAAAGCGATTGTTGTAGTAATTGTCCGGGTATACCAGCGGATATTTCCCCCAAGCATCATTGATACGCCAACTTCACCTATGACCCTGCCGAATCCGGACAGAAGTGCCGAAAGAACTGCTGTTTTTGCTTCCATTATAATGATAAAGTATTTTCTGATTCCCCATATCCCCAGGGTATCCAGGGTTTCCGGGAGTGAAGGGTCCCTGTTTGAGAGAGCACTGTAGATGAGGGATGCAATGATCGGAAAGGCAAGTAGCAGCTGTCCAATGATTATGGCTCCCGGGGAAAACAATAACCCCAGGTTTCCAAAAGGAGCATTCTTTGAGATAAAGGAGTACACCAGAAGTCCGATAACCACTGTCGGAAGGGCCATAAGGCTGTTCATGAGTACGATGATGAGTTTTTTCCCTTTAAAGGGTGAAAGACTGAGAAAAAGCCCCAGGGGGAGTGCACAAACGGTTGCCAGGACTGTAGAAGTCAATGCAAACCTCAGGGAGGTGGATGCAATGAAGAGTACTTCTCTGTTCCCCTTTAGTATCAGCTCAACTGCCCTTATAAATACACCGCCCATCCGCTACTCGATTACATCGGGGTAGAAAAGCTGCTGCCCGTTTTTTTTATAGTTTTTTATAATCCTCTGACCCTCTTTGGAGGTAAGAAAATTGATCAGTTTTTCTGCATCTTCGAAGTTTATCCCGTCATGCTTCTCAGGGTTAACGGCTATAATGCCGTAGGGGTTGAAAAGCCTTCTGTCACCTTCTGATAGAATCACCAGATCTGTTTTATCGCGCATTGACAAGTATGTTCCCCTGTCTGAAAGGGTATATGCCTCCATATCGTTAGCCATGATAATAACAGCCCCCATCCCCTGTCCTGCTTCCTTGTACCATGTCCCTGAAGGTGAAATCCCGGCTTCCTGCCATAGACACTTCTCTTTTATGTTGGTTCCGGAGTCATCTGCCCGGGATATAAAGGAAGATTTGCTGCTGCTTATTCTTTTGAAGGCTTCTGCTGCATTTCCCAGACCCTTTATTTCTGCAGGATCATTTTCCGGTCCGAGAATAACAAAATCGTTGTGCATCAAATCATGCCGATCGACACCAAAACCCTGTTCAACAAATGTATCCTCCCGTGCTCTGGCATGGACCATAATAATGTCCACATCACCATTTTCTCCGAGGGCGAGTGCTTTTCCCGTTCCCACAGCGATTACGTCTACTTTTATTCCTGTTTCCTTTTCGAAAACAGGCAGAAGGACATCAAGAAGTCCGCTGTTTTCCGTACTTGTCGTGGTTGCGAGTTTCAAATGCCGGGGATTTTCAGTAGTTCCGACTGAAAAAAGAAAGCTTTGTGATAAAAAAAATACTGCTGCAGCCAAGATGAAATTTTTACATGATTGACTCATGGTCTCTCCTTTCCAAACACGGGAGGCTGCTCCGTTTCCAAAACAACCCTCTGGAAGATCTTGTTCATAAAGATCCTCCCGGCTTACCACTCTTAGATCACCTGTCCTTAGCGCAGTAAGCTCGGAGCTTTTGTAGTTATTTTTAATCTACTTTACGCAGGTTGATTTGTCAATATTCTCTTTTACAGTTGCTCCCAGATCTGGTAGTATGAGACTGATTTATTCCAGATAACAAATCAGGGGGATTGTGTATGTCAATTTTTGATTTACTTTTTATTTTTGCTGTCGGTATGTTTGCCGGCTGGGTCCTTGAAATTTTCTACCGAAGTTTTATCAGCCAAAAGAAACTGGTTAATCCGGGATTTCTCTCTGGTCCTTATCTGCCGCTTTACGGATTTGGAGTAACATTTCTCTATTTGGTAAGTGTTCCGGCAATCAGCCTTCCTCTGAGGATTTTACTTTTTATGGTTATTACTACGTTAATAGAATACCTTACGGGTGAGTTTTTTCTTAAGGTATACAGAATACGGCTTTGGGATTATTCGAGTCAAAAGTTTAACTATAGAGGACTTATATGTCCGCTTTTCTCTATTTACTGGACGCTGCTTTCACTGCTGTTTTATTTTTTTATTTTCCCGCGTTTAACGGTAATGGTTTTCAGAACCCTTGGTTCCCCCCCCTCATATTGGGCTTTAGGGGTCTATTATGGTCTTTTCTTTGAGGATATGCTCATGTCATTTGATCTTGCTTCCCGTTTGCAGCATGTTATCGCTGAGTTTGCAGAATCTGAAGGTCAAAGGCTAAAAGTGAAAATCAAAGAGTTACCTTTGGATCGGAAAACAGTCGATTTCAAGATTTTCAAGCATCAGGTCAGAAGATTCGGAAGCAGGTTGACAGGTATTACGGGATTTTTCCGGTTTTTTAACCCCTTCATGAATTCTCTTAATGTGGACGTGAGGGAGAGTGTTACCAGATATTTTAACAGAATAGAAAAAGTCAAGGGGAAAATCAAAAGGCGCAGGAATGAATGAGCGGCATTGTTGAAAAGCTTTTTATAAGCAGAGAGAAAAAAACAAAGAGGGTGGCGATAGAATCGGGGTTTTTTATCAAGAATTTTGGTCTGGAAGGTGATGCCTACTCTTCTCACGGTGCAAGACGGCAAGTTACTGTATTATCTTCGGAAGGGAGAGCAGCTGTAGAGAAAGAGGATCTGAAGGGACTCTGCTTTGAAAGATTTATTGAGACAGTCAGAATTTCAGGAATTGAAGCTGATGATCTCAAACCCGGAGTGCTGCTGAAAGCTGGCACTGCCCTTTTTGAGGTAACGGAATATAGAAAAAAATGCTACCCTGAGTGCAGTATTATACAAACGGGAAGAGTCTGCTCCCTGCTTACTGATGCAAGGTTTCTTAAGGTGTTAGCTACGGGAAAGGTGGCTGTGGGGGATAGAGTTGAAATAATCAAAGAGTATGATATACTGCATTCATCATGAGAATACAATCAAAACTTACCATAGTTGAAACTCTTATTGCTGTTGGGTTCGTTGTTGCCATTTTTATCTCAATAGTATTTACCAATTCCGCTATTGAACTGAAGGATATTGAGTACCAGGCGGGTGAAGTTTTATCAAGTATGGAGAAACTCAGTTATGCCAGCCGAACGATGCTTTCCACTACACGGAACCTTACTGATTTGAGAGCGGATCTTCAACGCAGGGTTGATGATTTCGATATGCAGCTTACTAAACTTGCTGAGCTGAAAGGGATCCAGCATCTTGGGGAAAAGCCGGTAAAGAACTATGAGGAAGTCCGTGGATGGTGGAAGCAGTTGCGGGATTGGTATCTGGATCCGGAATTTAAGAGACTGGATGGAATGATTGACCGGGGGTTTTCAGGGATTATTGGTAATCGGGGACTTCTCCAGGCTTTTATTGAATTGAAGGATGATAACCCCGCAGTATTTGGTGCTATTACTTCTCTCAAAAACTATCAGGATAATGTTCTGGAAAACTCAGAGGTTTTTACGGAGAAACTGAATGGTTTCCTTGAAGAGCTCAATACTCAGACTGAGAATACAATAAAATTTAATCTTTATCTGGTTGTGGGAATTATCGTAGTTACTGTTATCCTCTCGCTGCTGCTTATTAACCTCCTGGCCATGCGGATTACCCAGCGGATTAAACTTGTAGAAGATGCTATCAAGACGGTGGCCAGGGGGGACTTTTCCCGGGACCTTGTTATTGAATCCGGTGATGAGTTTGAAGAGCTCTCCACGCACTACAATGCTTTTAAAACTGAGCTCTGGAAAGAACTGGACTCTGTTTTGGACTTTATGATCGATATCAGTGTTTCTCTTTCGGAAGGTTTGAATATGGACCGTGTATCTGAAAAGATTCTTCAGGCTGTAGTAAAAAATTCCAGTGCTGATGCCGGTGCCGTATTTATGCTGGATGAGGGTCAATCTCATCTTCAATTGAAGGCGGTGCAGGGAGATTTTCCCTGCCCTTTCAAAGTCCCCGAGGGAGTCGGTGAAACTATTGAAAGACAGCTGGATTTTCTAAAGAGTTACGGGATTCCGGTAGGAAAGACTATAATCGGGCAGGCTGTGAGCAGCGGCAAGGAAATATTTATTAAAGACGCAACAAAGGATGATAGGTTGTCTGCCAACAGTTCTCCTGAAAGCCCTCAGTTTATAAGTTCCATTGGAGTTATCCCGCTTATTATTTCCAGAAGAGTGCTGGGGACTATTGTTTTGGTAAGAACAACACCTGGAGACAGTTTTACCGACGTCGGGTACAACAATATGCGGACATTCGGGGATTATGCAGCCCTGACAATCGATAACCTCTACAATTTTTCGGAAATTGTTCAGAAAACAGAGATGGACCGGGAGCTGCAGATTGCCGCGGGGATACAGAAAAATATGCTTCCTGAACGTATCCCCGAGGTTGCCAATTTTTCTTTCGGAGTATTTTCAAGAGCAGCTGAGACAGTAAGCAGCGACTACTATGATGTTTTTAAACTTGGGAAAAAGAAGAGTGCGGTGGTGCTTTGTGATGTAGTAGGGAAGGGAGTTCCCGCCTCTCTTTTAATGGTTATGATCAGGACCATGATCAGGATGGTTGCTCCCTCGGCAAAGAGCTCGGATCACATGCTTAGAATAATAAACAAAGGCTTAAGGAAAAAAATAGGTGTTGAACAGTACGCAACCATGAGTGTTCTTCTTATCGATGAAGAGAATCGGACTGTTGGATACTCTAATGCTGCTCATTCTCCCCTTCTTTACTACAATTCCACATCTGGAGAATTTTCAGAGATTGATACGCCCGGATTGCCCATAGGGGTCGAACCGGATGAAAAGTATGCCAAAAAGTCTCTTAAGCCATCGAAGAATGATCTCTTTATTCTTTATACTGATGGAGTTTCAGAGGGCAGGAATGAAAAAGGGGAGAGTTATACGGTTGAAAGAATGAAAGAGGTCATAAAGAACAATGCCCGGCTTCCTGCTGAGAAAATTGCAGAAGCTGTCCTGAAAGATATAAATGTTTTTACAGGTTCCGGGCAAAAAACGGATGACCAGACCCTGTTGATAATAAAAGCAGTTTAGAAAAGTTCTATTAATGGCCCAGGATCGAACCAGTCAGAAGAGATGATGTCTTCGGAAAGTAATTCCTCATTCCAGCTGCTGCCAGTGATTGATGCGACGAATTCTCTGGTTTCCTCTTTTATTATTCTCGTTGTCTGTATGGTTCTGAAAAATGGAATTCCGGCGGCACATACAAATA
>Ga0164318_10002649_pt1 | contig 16700 bp, 3 predicted proteins | sample GuaBasSedimGuay9_FD_113734 | JGI IMG/M metagenome (GOLD analysis project Ga0164318, IMG submission 113734) | Subseafloor sediment microbial communities from Guaymas Basin, Gulf of California, Mexico - Guay9, Core 4571-4, 0-3 cm | ecosystem: Environmental > Aquatic > Marine > Hydrothermal vents >...
GTTCGAGTTGAAGATACGGCACATAATGAATGGTTAGAAAATAATTCACATGCAACAGGAGGGAGCACTGGGCAATATAACAATATAAGATTTGCGATAAGTATGCCTACATATAATATTACATATTATGGACACATCTGGCAATGGGGTAATATCACTGTAGATACATCACAACAATCACTGGGATATTATAGATTTACCTTTGGATTTAATAGAAGTGAAGTCGATGAATTGGACAATTTCCAGATTATTTTTGAAGTATTTGGAGATCATATTAAAAACAGTAGTGTAAGTTTCTTGATAGACTTATTGATAAAGACGCACCCAACAAATATTACTGCAAATTATACAGTAGCATCATCAATAGTATCTGGCACTTTATATCATTTTCCAAGTATAGAGCCAGAATATTATTGGGGACAAATCGTTGATGTGTGGTTCTATTGGTGGGATTTGAAAAGTTCAGCTGCTAATCCAGGAATAATTACTGGTGTATCAAAGACAACTGACCTACAAGTAAGATTATATGAAGAGGGAAATACAAATTATTCTACTTGGTTCAGTACAGCATATTGGGAACTTAATAATACCTATTTAGAAACTACTCCTGATAATGATAGTTTAATTGGTCTATTTAGAATTAGAATTGATACATCTCAAATTTACAGACAATTTACAGGTAAGTTCAGACTTCATATACATATAAATGCAACAGAATATAACAGGATATACCTAACATCTGAACTGAATGTTTCATTCTATATTAGACCTGTAAGAGTTAATTTAACAATGGTAGATGACTACATAGTGCCTACTCCATGGGGTGATCAGTGTATTTTTACTGTCAATTATACTGACTATGATAGAGGTGGTATTGGAATTATTGCTCTCCTTAGCAATATTTATAGGAATATAATTGGAGTAAATCAGAGCAACCAACCCCAAATTAATATATTTCCAAGTGGCGATATTGGAATTTATCAAGTACGTATAGACACAAGCCTCTTAGACATTGGAAATCATACGCTAAACTTAACTTTTATTAAATTGAACTATGAAACAATTTCAGTGAACTTTACATTCCAAGTCAGACTAATAAAAACAAGTATAGTTTTTTATGACTGGGAGAGTTCAGATGGTGATGATATTTACAACATATCCGAAAATTCAATGGCAATGAGGTACCGACATTCTGGGTTAATTAAATTTTATTATCAAGATAATGAAACTTATAGTAATTATGATTATACTCATTCAAATTTAGGTAATCTAAGACTTGCAAGTTATACCTTATTAAATTGGCCGGGTATTTTCAATCTATCTGGCGATGTAAGTCGAGGACGATATGCTATAAATATAACCTGCTTAAAGGCGGTAAATGTAGGTATTTATCACCTTCAATTAGTATCGAATTTAACGCATTATGAAACAGCATTCCTAAACATTTCTGTAGAAATTTTACCTGCGAAAACGAATATAATAGCACCAATTAGAGCGTCATTTAATATCTATCAATTTTTCTCAGTTCAGATCCAAATTAGAATAATCAATGAATTTGGAGAGTCCCTTGATGGCGTAATCAATTATTATTTGAACAGCTCAACTGGCGAACACTTTAAGATTGGGAGCGCAAATGTAGTTGGTGGAGTTGCTACGATTACTTTAGATTCAAGTCAATTGAAAGTGAACCAATTATATTATCTTGTGATAGAATTTGTGCCTTCAAGCAGTAATTATGCTACTACTAATAACTACAATTATCAATCTACAATGTCGATTAAACCAATTTGGGAGCATCCATTATTTATTGCAGCAATGGTCGCAATTGCTGGTGTTGCAACTGTAGTCGTCTATAGAAGAGTAAAATGGTGGCTCAAACCATATCAAATAAAAGAAATAATAAAAGGTACAAAATTAATTAAAAAAGGCAAAGGTGAAGCTGTTGTTCCTGTAGTGAAGAATAGGGAGGAATTATTCAGAGAAATTTTCGAGTCTAATTGGGCAGCCCTAGGTATTGTACCACCTAAATTAGTAGAGCCAGAAATTGTGGCATTTGCAAGTGAATTAAGTGCGATTCTCAGGACAAGAATTACCACTCCTGAAGCTGAATCTCTTATTACTAGACTAAAAGGACTAAATGAACTGGAAGGTGAACAAGTATTGGCAGAAATGAACGTACCACCAGAAGCTTCCAAACGATTATTGACTATAATTGGTGTAATCAAAAAAGAAAAAGTAGAAATTCTGGAATTTGCTAAAGCTCTTGGAGAGATAAAAGGAAGCGAAATTGATTATAACCAAGCTGAAGAAGTCCTAAACAATATCAGACAAATGACACCTAAAGACGCCGATTTATATCTTGAGGCAATGGTAATCCCCGTAGATGACCGAATCCGATTACTACAATTAGCGGGTATCCCAATACCTAAAACCCTCAGACCTTCTGCTAAGACCCAACCACCCTCTGAAGAAATACCTCCTAAACCTAAGAAACCTAAAAAAGCTAAAATTGAAAAAGAGAAAAAATTGTCCATAGAACAAATAAAAGAAGAACTTGACAAAATACCTGGACTCTCTGAGGAAGAGAAACAAGATTTAATAAATGACCTGAAGAATCTATCATTAAAAGAACAGAAAGATATATTAAAATCTCTTAAATAAAATATTTTAAATTTTATTTTCGTTTTTAATTTTTTTTAATCAAATCTTTGAAAAAATTAAACAAAAAAGAAAAAGGATTTATGATACCTGTTTTTAGTGGCGAATCAACGACCGACTATTACTATTACTCTAAATTGTTTTTTTTTAACTATTTTTTAATTTTTGATTTTTGAGTGAATTTCTTTTAAATTTAATTTCGTGATAAAGATTGTTTATAATTAAAATTATCATAATAAAATATTAAGCAAGACTTTTTGGACATAATTTTAACGTAGGATCACCGTAATAATTAAAGGTAGCCCATAAAATATCTGAATATTTGGACTTTAACTCAATTTTTACCTCTTTAATAGCATCACCTACGGTTAAACGGTCTATTAATAATTTCTCATAGAATTTCATTGCAAATTCAGCAGCTAAATCGTCAGTAATTTCCCACAATGGCCCTATAAATCCAATAGCTCCAGACCCAAGAAATGACCTTGCAACCCCTCCTACTCCTTTTATTTTATTGACCTTTGTAATAGATGCTGATTCACAAGCGTTTGCAAAAATTAATGGGAAACCCTTTATTTTCATATTCCTTATTTCATGTGCCGTCAAAATTCCGTCCTCTAAAAGGATCCCCGAATTATCTGGATTCTTTTCATCAAACATACCATGACCTGCAAAATGAATAATTTCTATTGGTGTTGATTTTATCAGGTCTAATATTAACTTTTTAGTGGCATTTTTGTCTTTAAGTGTTTTAAAATTGATGTCGTAATTTTTAATAATTTTTTCAATGTATTCTCTATCTTTTAATTCCAAATCTTTATTAGGATTAGACTCGACCATCATGAAATCAAATTCTGAGGTGCCAAAGCAAATTGGAGGTGCACTAAAATCTTTATTTTCGTCAAGTATTCTTTTTCCTATGCAATATTTTAAGCAAATAAAATCTTCACCATCGTGAGCAAGTTCAAAAGGTACAAATAAATCGCCCGTTTCAAAAATTAAGTATTTTGGGTCTATTTTTTTAATGGCTTCGCGCATTGGTCCGGGAATTAATTGATAAACGAGTTTTCCAAGTTTTTTTATTATATTCATGGCTTTTTTTGGGTTTTTAAAGTCCAACGCCATATCTCTCATTAATTCGTTTAAATTTTTGATATATTTCTTTTTAATTTCCATAGTCCCGAACGATGCCCTTGGGTCTATAATAGTGCCTCCATGTTTTGTAAAAAGACTAAAAATAAATTTATTTTCGTAACGGATAATTCTTAGAGTTGCATCAATTTCCACATTTTCAAACATGGTGATATTAAATGATTTTTCAATTTTATTAATAGAATTGGTTTCTTTTTTAACTATTACTTCCAGAATTGCTCTATTAATCATTTTTCCTTCTTGATAAAACTCTACGAATATATATTTTTTACCAACTTCTTTAGGGGTTATTTTAAATTCAAGTATTTCGGAATCTCGGTCCAATGGGATGACTAATTTTTTTCGAGGCTCTGGGATCTCAAAATCTGGTGCCATTATAAATATTTCGATTTCTGGTAATTTTTTCTCTTCCTCTGGAACTGTAATAGACATCTGCACTTTTACTCCCAATACTGATTTTGCTTCCTTTTTTATTGATACCATAATTTTGGTCTCTTTATTTAGTTCCATCTCATTATCTGCAATTATATCACCATATCGTTCGATAGTTTTTGGTCTCCTTTTTTCACCTTCTGTTTTATCTGATTTTTTTGGTTGTCCTTTAGCGCCCTCTATTTGAGGCGATTGAGGCATTGGTATGCCACCAGCACTTGGTAATTCATATTCAAATCCAAGCTCTTCTTTAATATCACCAATTTCTTTTCTTAATTTCTTCTTTCTCTCTTCTAAATCATCTGGTGGCTCTGCTCCTGACGACATTTCCATTAAAATTTCCTTTTTTAATATATCTATATCATTTTCATAGTCTTCTACGATATCGACTTGATTTTCAATTTCACTAAATATTTTAGCATCAATTTCTTCTTCTGAAGATTTTTCAGTCGACTCTTTTAGTGCATAATTGATTTTATTAAAATAATCAACGTTTACATTATTTATCATTTCACTAACAAATAGCGACTTAATTTCTTCTAAATTCTTTTCTAAATTACTAATTAACCCTTGGTACTTAAATATTTTCTTCCTATAAAGAATTATTTGCAATAATACTTTCCTAATCATTTGTTCTTTGTCTGATTTATAAAGATCTTTTACTCTATTCTTTAATATTATAATTTTCTCTTCATAATTTCTTATTTTAAGCTTAAGTTTCCTAATAATTTTCTCTATTTCCGTCTTCAAATATTCCAAATTTTCCCTATTTTTGTTGAATTTTATAGCCATCCGATTTCACCAATATTATGTTTTTCTATCGATTTTTTTAATTACAAATTAGAAAAAATATTCTAATTTAGGATTTAAAGATAACATGCATTCAATTAAAATTTTTCAAATTAATTTAATTAGTAAATATAATTTAATAATTAAAAAAATAATTAAAAAACCTTTCAATTTTTGTTATTTCGCTCTCAAAATTTATTATGACTTTTTTAACTCAACATTTTTAATTGAATCTGTAATTCTACTAATAACAAATTTAACTTTATAATTTGCTACACGCTCGAATTTTCATCACAAATTATATACATTTAATTTTTTTTCAATAATTATTGTTATTTTACTAATTTAAATCCAATCGACTAAACAAATTTTGTAATTTATGTTTTTTCTGCCGGTTAATTATAGTTAAATTCGTATTTTTGTTAAATTTAAAAAGTTTCTATCGTCCCGTTTGTAAATTAATGTTTAACTACGACAATCTCGTCCATTCACTATAAAAAATACTTTTAAAACGAAGATATTCTGAAAATAATATAAAATTGGGAAGATTCTCCAATAAGTAAGTAAAAAAGCTTTTGTAACATTAAAAAACATCTATTTTTTATTAAAATAATAAAAAATTACTTAAATAAGCAACAAAATTTGAATTATATTTTATTTTTATGTCTGGATAAATTAACAGTTTTTATCTAGTTTTTGATAAGGTACATTTGTATTATTTTTTTAAAGTAGTTAATTAAAATAAAAATGATGAATTATAAAAAATAAATTTCGAATCAATAAAATCCAAAAATAAGACATATAAATGAAATAGAATAACAAATAATATATATTTAATATTTTAGAAATAATTTATTAAATATATGTAATGATTAAATGTGTCGGTGAAATGAATGGTTCACGGTTTAATAATATTTAGATTTGATGATAAAGCGGGAATGAAAAGATTATCTGCATATCCAGAAGATATAGATATAGATGACAAAGCCACGATGCAGATATATACAACGCACGCATTTGAAGGTGAGAAAGGGTTTCTTACAATAACTATTGGTGATTTAAATATCGCGAGTTATTTTACGGGGTTAGAAACGAACTATTATATGTGTTTATTATTAAGTATAGATGAAGAGCCGGAAGCATATGAAGATGTTTTAACAGATTCAGTTCGAATTATAATGAACAATCTAGAATACAGACGATATGTAGAAATGTTGCCGGAAATTTTCAAAAACATAGTTAATTATCCAAAAATGGACCGAGACCAACATTTAGCGCTTACATTTTTAGACCCCATTAAAAAGATGATAATTGACAGACTGATCGAAGATGGTTCCGCCACGAAAAGTGAGCTTTTAACTTGGTTAAAAGACAGACTTGCAAGAGAGAATATAGATATAGATGGAATATTACATTCTATGATCAAGATGGGACTAATAGTAGAATCGACATTAAAAGAGATGCCAAGTTCTGTTGTATTTTTAGTTGGAGATATATTTGTCACGAGAGTCCCACCAATAAATATAGTAAAAAAAGCTAAATTAAATCAATTTGGTGGTAATTTAGACAATGATTATTTAACTGATGTAAAGGCATTTTTTGAAGGGTATTCACCAACACCTGAGGACCAAGAAACAATTTTAAACATAATAATTGATATGGACGCTTATAAAATAATCAAAAAATTAAGAGAAAATTATCTAACAATGGACGATATGGCATTAATGAGGTCTGAAACTGAAAATTTAGACAATACACTAAAATTATTATGGGATAATCGAGTTATTAATGTTTTAAGAAATAAAAAAGGACAAGAATTATATTTTCTAAGGACTGATATTGCTATAAAGTTAGTATTCCCAGAATATTTGATTAATCTAATATTAGAAAGTTATAATGACGGGACAAAAGCAGATCCAATATTAATTGAGCATTTGAACATACTTCGAGATACATTTAATATGTCATATCGATAAAGAATCACAAACAATTTCCATTTTTATTTATAATTATAAATAATTACAAGTTAATATTATTCATTTCCATTTTAATGGAAGTTTTTAATAGAAAAGAAATTTTGTATCAAAGGTAATATTCTATTTTGATAGATTAGAAGTATTAATCAAAGGAATAATTAAATAGACTAATCAAACAGTCTTAGAATAATTAAATATTTTGAAAAAAATTAGAATAATGAGTGAGTCTTAAATGAAGAAATTCAAATTATTCTCAATAATATTTTCAATTTTTATCCTATTTGGAATTATTGGTTTAATATATATTAATGATTATCCATTAATTAATTATAATTCATCAAAATCACCAATGTCTACAGATGCTATATCGAATTACAGTAATTATGGCAAATCGCTTAATTTTACAGAATATGGGAGCACAAGTAACTCAACTGGGACATTAAGTTTATCATCGAAAAATAATGGGACCTCTTCGCTTCAGATCCCTGCCAATTGGGAAGCAGAAAAATTAACGACAAAAGTATATAATTTGATGGAAAATAAATGTTGGTTAACGAATTATAATTGGACCGATAGGACCGCTAACAGAAATGAGAATATACATTATCATGGATGGGGTTCAATAGACTTTTTAGGCAATGGTACTCAATATCCAACTGAAACTCGGAATTATCCTATTGGGTGGACTGATGAATTTAGAATGCATATGAATAGTGGTCTCAGTGGGACTGCATATATGGAGATAAAGACAAATTTGACTGATTTTGATGTTTCCAGACCGAATCCTGAATTAGAAACTGAGATTTATGTTGATAATAATTATACTACTGGAAATAATTATAATTATGTATATGAAGGTACCGCGAGTCGGTGGGTACATCCTATTAATTTAGACAGAGGAGAAATTGTAAGTGCCCAATTATATTTTGATTATTATAAATATGTCGATGGGACATACACATCAAAAGAGAGTGTAGCAGTAGTAGCTTATATTGACGATACACCGGTAAAAACAATAAGTTTTTTTAATATTCCTGATAATACTTGGCAATCTGCTGTCGTATATATAAATCCAAGTACATTTGGAGATATACCTAAGAAAGTTAATTTTAAAATTGGAATTGAATTTATATCTCCACAATCAGGTACAAATTTTGCGCCAAAACATAAGGCATATTTTGATAAAGTGTATCTTTTTATTACGACAATTCCAAAGCCAAGTCAGGTAGAAGCTAGTATGATAATGGGGGATCAAATTAATCTAAACGATAATTTTGAAAGTGATACTGCAGGAAATCCAGCAAATGGATGGGCTGTCCAAAGTGGTACTTGGTTAGTCCAACAGTTTGGAGGAAATAAATTTTATAGGAGTATACATTCTGGTTTAAGAGTAAATACGATAGCGAATGGTGTGACTATTACGAATGCAGTAATTAAGGCAAGAATGAGAGCTGAAGATTCTAATGCTTTAGCTGAATTAATGATTAGAGGAACAAGTGTTTCAGATACTTATTTTGTCCGAATTGATGCTAGGTCAAACCCCAACTATAATGGTATTCATTTATTAAGGATAGAAGGGGGACTTGACGCTAAGCAATGGAATCCCGGTGATTCTATCCACAAGACTGTACCTCAGACCACTATAGTTCCCAACAGATGGTATGATATTGAGGTTATCGTGATTGATAACCATTTTCGAGTTTATTTAAATGGTACTCTTTATATTAATATTATTGATACTGATCCCACTAGATATTCAAGTGGGATTTTCGGCCTTTCTGCCGAATATAATGGAGTAAGTAATTCAAGTTTTGACGATATAGTAATATATCCGGTTTATAAAATTCAAGATGACCCAACAAATTGGGGTATAGGATCCTACACAATTACACCTTCAAATTATTGGGTTGCTGGAAATCAACCTAGAATTTTAAATACTACAATTTTTGTAAATTCAACTCCATTTTATAATAATTTAGACCAAAAACCTGTATCATTAAAAGTTGAAAATACTATTGAGTGTTTTTCAAAAAGAAATACTTATCATACTTATGGTACAACCGAATTAGGTACCCATTTTTATACAGACCATTTAGGAAATCCAGTTTGGAATTTTTATTGTTTTGCAACTCCACCTGACCTTCCCAGCCCACAGACTGATATTCAAGGCTATAAATTTAATATTACAATTCCTAAAGACTGGCAATTAAAATCTGTCTTTAACCCCGATTCACCGCCCTCAAATATAACTGATGATGTATTAGGAGGTAATTTAAATGATGGTTATATAGAAGTACCTACAAGTGTTGCAGAGTATGGTTATTTTAACTTTACATGTGTATCTCCAAATTATATTACAAGTGTCCAAACATTAAATAATTTAAATAATCCGCAGACAAATTATTACATTAATCAATATGTCCGGGTTAAAGCAGATTTATTAAATTCCGTTGATAGGACTGCAAATTTATCAATATATGACCAATCTGGAGATTTATGGTATACTGAAGAGCGGAGTGTGGTAAGCGGTTCAGTGACTTTTTCGGATATTTATTTGTCTACAACAAACGCGACAAATGGTAATTATTTAGTTGTAGTCCATTGGGATAATAGTACAACTGGGATAAAAGCATTAGAAGCAGGTGAATTACGTACAAATTTTACAATTACTCATAGGACAACATTGACAAGGCAATCTCCAACAAGTGGCGAATTAACGGTATTTGCAGGAAATATTGCAATATTAAAAGTAAAATATACAGATAGTGATTTGGGGACTGGGATAAATGGTGCAAATGTTACTTATTCTCTTAAAAGTTGGGTTAATGGAAATGATTTGAATGGTTCAATGGTCGATTATGGTGGTGGTATTTATTCTTTAGATATTGATACAAGTGGGAAATTAGGGATTTATTATTTAGATGTTTGGGCTCAAGGTGATTATTATGACTCAAAAAATCAAAATGATATGTTTAAGTTAATTATAATAGATGATACTACATTAACTTATGAAGCTATTTCTTCTATTCCATGGGGTGTAAATACTTCTTTAATTATCACATTTAAAAACTCAACTGGTGGAGGGCTTAGTGGAGCAGAAATTTCGTGTAATACTTCATCATATACTGTAACAGACGCCGGAAATGGGGTATACAATATTGAATTAGGTACTTCTAATTGGGATATTGGAAGTTATACGATCAACATAACAGCCGAAAAATTGTATTATATCAATCGTTCTATTCTTGTACCAATAGCGATCAGACCTATAAAAACTATTTTTATTGCTGAAACTCCTATTCCCGTTCCATGGGAACAAAATATAACATTTACTGTCCATTATTCCGTAGAAGATAATTCTAGTTCTTTAGATGGTCAACCTATTAATTCAATTTATGATTTGACTTTTAATGAGTCTTCAGGAAGAAAATATCAATATAATAATCTTGGAAACGGTGAATATACAATTGAAGTAAACTTAACAGGACTTTCTAGTGGTCAATATGTAGCAAATTTAACTATTTACAAGTCAAAATATTATAACCAATCAATCTTGGTACCATTTGAAATTAGGTTCCATAAAACTTCATTAACTGCTGATGTCCCGGACCCAACTCCTTGGGGAGAAAACACGACATTAACCGTCTATTATAGAGATTTAGATTTAAATTGCTATATAGGTGGAGGATCTCCGGTAATAAAGATCGATGGAGTAAGCAGACCTGCAAATGAAATTTCACCTGGAGTATTCACGGTATCTGCTATTACTTATAATTGGTCAATTGGTTCTAGGTCTGTAAATATTTCTATAGCCCAACCTGGTTATGAAACTACTTTTACGAGCACAATCATTACTATACGTAAACATTTAACATCATTTACAAGTCAGACTCCTGAAGTAACTCCATTTTTAAATAATGTTTCAATTTATGTAGATTATATTGATCTAGATAATACGACCAATCAAGGAATAACAAATTCTTCAAATAATGTCCGTATACATTGTTTTATTTTTAGTCCAGCAATACCTACTCAGCCTATTTATATAATTTCAGAACCCGGAACTCCTGGTAGATATCTAATAGAATTTAATAGCTCAGTTTTACCAAGTCTTTCTACATATTCAATTCAAATAAATGTAAGTTGGATATATCAAGGTCGATTCCAAAATCAGAGTATTACTACTCAGTTTGTTATACGGGAACGAAGAACTCAAATCTTATATGATACTCCTGAAGCTGTTCCTTATTCTGATAATTTATCCATAAGCCTCTATTATGAAGATATAGATATTTCCTCCACGCCTTTTATAAATAATAATTCAGGTAATTTACATGTTTCGTGCCAGATTATTTCTCTAGCAATGATACCTGAATTTTGGGTAGAGAATCTTTCAAATAAATATATTTTAATAATAAATACGAGTTCAATTCCATCTTATGGAATATATTCAGTAGTAATAAATTTTTCATGGGCAAATATCGAGCCTCATTATCAAAATAAGTCTATTACAATTACGATTACTATACAGCAAATTACAACATTATTAAGTTATGACCCACCTGGAATGGTAGCTTGGAGTAGTACTGAAAATGCTACTTTTACAATAACTTATTATGATTTAGACCATAGTAGAGGAATAACTGGGGCTACTATTAACCTAACATTAATTAGTCCTTCTGTAAGCTCCTTTACATATCATAATAATTGGAGTTACACCGATTTAGGTGATGGTAGTTATTTAATTGAAATTGTTATGGACTATATGTATGAACTGACCTATAATTTTAGAATTGATGTAAATAAATCAAATTATGTCCCAGATACTTTATCGAATGTGAACCTTACTATTAGGGGGACTTATACTATCTTGTCATCTCCTGAATCTCCAAGTGCAACTATTCCTATTGGTGTATATAACATTTCGCTATATTATATAGACCGGGAAAGGGGAATTAATGTAGGAAATGATTCTGCTCCTTATTTGAATATTACTATTTTTACTTACGACTCAAATAAGACTCTTATTAACAATCTTGAACTGTTGCAAATAGGACCCGATTCAAATCCAACCTGGAAAATAAGGATAAATACTACTAATTTTAATATGGATTTGACCTATAACTTAACTATTTGGGCGAATAGAACGCATTATGAATTTCAATCTATAAATATTTCGATTAAATTAATACCTAGAGAATCTGCATTAATAGTAACAAATCCCGCACAACAAGTCTGGGGTGAGGAAACAAGTTTTAAAATAACTTATACTGATCAAGAAGGAAATTATATTTCAGATGTAGACATTAATATAAATTGGACTCGAAATTCTACAAATTATTATTATTTTATTGATAATTTAGATGGGACATATGATGTGTTTATAAATACAAGTGCAAAAACAATTGGTACTTATATATTAGAAGTAAATATTACAGCCCCTGGTTTTTCAGATAGAACAAATTATGTAACTCTCTCAGTTAGAGCAGTTGACTCCCAATTATTGTATTCTCCTCCAAGTACTACACCATATAATGACAATGTATCTTTCTGGGTAAAATATATTGATTCGTACCATGGAGTTTCTATAAATGGGTCAAATATTGAATTTGATTGTAATTTATCTTCAAGTTATTGGGATTGGCATTTTGACCCCGTTGAATTAGGGAAGATGTGGATTGAAGTTGATACTTCTGTTTGGAATAGTTATGGATCATTTCCTATCAAGATTACAGTTAATTGGACTGGAGAGCCCTATTATTCAAATCAATCTACAATTGTTAATATAAAAACAAGGTCAAGGGCTACCGAGTTAATTGGTTATCCACCTGATTCTGTTGTTTTTGGGCTTAATAGTACAATCAAAATTTTATATCGAGATTTAGATAATAATAGTTTAGGAATTTCAAATTCCACGAATTCTTGGGGTTCTAATGTTAAAATAAATGTTTATTTATACAATTCCACCTATATTTGGTTTGGCCCCCTCGCAAAAACTTGTTGGATAAATGAGGTTGGGTCTGGTTATTATAATATTATTATCAATACAACCAAAATTGGTGATATTGGTACTTTTAGGTTTTTAATTTATGTAAATTGGTCTGGAAAGCCGTATTACAATAATAAATCAACGGTGATCGAGATTGTTGTTAATACACGTGATACGGAAATTACCTATATACCAGCAGAAACAGTCGGATTTGGTTTAAATGCAACTTTAAATATCTCATATATTGATATTCAAGGAAATAAAAATATTAATAATCAATCTTATAACGTACAAATTGAAATTTATGACCTGAATAATACTCTCTGGAGTTCAAATGGGTATGCTTGGATAATTGAAATAACTAATGGATATATGATTAAATTTAATACCTCAAAATTAGCTAATATTGGGAATTACATTTTCACGATTTATGCCAATTATACTGGAATCCCCTATTATGCACCAGCATCAATAAATGTTACAATTAGGGTCAGGGCTCGAAATACTGAATTGACATATGAAAGTCCTCCTATCACAATTTATGGAGAAAAAGTAAACATTTCTGTTTATTATAAAGATCTTGATACTAATTTAGGAATAGATAACAGTACATTGAATATTATATTTTATTTACCTTCAATTAATATCTATCGCGTATTAAATATGCAGACTATCGAACCTGGTAGATACTATATTGAAGTAGATACAAATGATAATATACTTAAATTAGGGATTAATTCAATTCAAATTTCAGTATATTCAAAAGGTGCTCCATTTTATGTAAATAGGACTATAAATATTTCTTTATCAGTTAGAAAAATCGAGACTACTCTAAATGTTGGCGATTATCCAAAAATGGTACCTTGGAACTCCAATCTAACAATTATTTTTACCTATAACGATTCAGACCATAATGATATTGGTATATTAATTTCCCAAAATAATATCTCATGTGGTTGGGCTTACGGATATACTATAACAATTATTAGTACTGGTAAATTCAAAATAACCTTTAATACAAGTGTGCAAGAACAAAGTTGGACTACTTGGGTTTTTGTTAATAAAACATATTATAGAGAAAAGAATGTCTCAATTACATTTACTATTAGAAAAGTTTATACTGATTATTATACAAATACTTCATTTGTTTCTAATTGGGCTTATGGATATAGTTTTACATCGGAAATTGAGTATAGAGACTCTGACAATAATGTGGCTATTCAAGGAAATATCCAAATAACTGGTGATGCTCCTTGGGTTTCTGGGAATTATAGTGTTAGATATGATACAAATGCAAGCAAATGGTATGTTACATTCGATACTGCATTTACCGAAGAGAATGTAATCTATAGAATTAATGTGACTTTATACCAAGATCATTACATGAACCAAAGTTTTCAAATAATGGTAACTATTCAATATCCCCCTTCTGCTTTATTAATTATAGATACAGATCCTGGGACTATTGTTCCTTTTGGAGATGAATTAATTATTACAGTAACTCATAATGATACCGAGCAATACAAATACATCAATGGGTCTACTATCTGGTTGGAACCCCAATCTATTTGGCCTGCCTCAAATTATACTGTGACGGAAATTGGATTTGGGGTCTATGAAATTCGAATAAATACTACTTGGGAATATAGACCCGAAGGGTCTTATAGGTTAACTATAAAGGCACACGCTGAACATTATGAAAATACAAGTACTGCTACTACTATTACAATCAGAAAGATAGCTACTGACCTTACAATTTTATCTGCTCCAAGCTTTGTTAATTTTGGATTAAATGCTTCAATTTCAATCCAATTAAATGACACCGACCATAATGTAGGCTTAAATAATAGCATTTTCAATGTATACTGGAAAGATTCAAGTAATACCCTGCATGAATGGAGTGGACCTGATGTTAATGGGTCATATTCCGTTATTAAAAATAGTTCTACTGGATTATATACACTTTTGATAAATACTTCGACAGATTTAGGACTAGGGTCGTTCCAACTATACATAAATGCATCTCTAGACAGTTCATGGGGTAATTGGCAGAAACACTATGAAATGGCATCTACTTTATATATTTTACAAATAACAACAAGGAGTACATCGTTAACAGCAATTAATACTCCTGAAGGAGATATTCCGTGGGGTGATACCTTTAATATTACCGTGGCTTATAATGATACTGTTAAATTAATTGGAATTTCGACCAGTAATGTTTCTGTTTCTGGATGGGGTAATAATTATATTTGGCAAGAGATTAGTTTAGGTGTTTATGAAATAAAAATTAACTCGACTACTATTTTACCAACACAATTTAATACCCTTCTACCGGTCTATATTCATCTTAATAAAACATTTTATGATCCTCAAACAATTATAGTTTATGTAGTAATCCGTAAAATTCGGACATTTTTTGGTTACAATCCTCCAAGTGTAACTCCATATAATAATTCATTAGTCGTCCAAACTCAATATAAAGATATAGATCACAACCAGTATATCCTAAACAATTCCGGAAAAGTATTTGTAATTTGTAATATTTCAAATTATGGTGCTTCTTATACTATTAATAATGAAACAAACGGGCGATATTTTATAAATATTGATACATCAACATTGCCTGGACCCGGAATTTATGCAATAATGATAAATATATCTTGGAGTGGTAGCCCCTATTACCAAAATAAAACAATTGAACTAACAATTAATGTCCGTAATATTACTACTTTATTAGTTATTAACCCTGTTAATCCTGTTCCATGGAACACAAATTTAACAATTACTATTAATTATGTAATTAGTGATTTTGAGTCAATTCATGATAATGACCCAATAGAAAATGCATACATCACTATATCAAGCCTTTATACGCCATTTACTGTCTATGAAGATGGGAACGGTGTATATAGGATTGAAATAAATGCATCATCTCTTCAAAATGTAGGAACCCATAGTTTATGGATTTTTGCAAAAAAGAGCACTTTAGAATGTGCAAATGAAACTTTTAGTTTTCAAGTTAGGCCTCGGTCAACTGATATAGATTATAATCCACCTGAAGTAACTCCATTCGAATTTTATGCAAATATTACTATTCAATATAGAGATTTAGATAGAAATAATATTGGAATTTCAAATAATTCAGGTAATATTCGTATTTCTGCCTTGGTTAATTCTCAAGTTTTTAATTATATTTATATTGATAATTTATCAAATGGAGTGTATATTATTCATATCAACACATGGTATTTAGACGATATAGGGACTTATGACTTTACTATCTGGGTAAATTGGACTTATAACTCTCAATATAGTAATAGTTCTATAATAATCCCAGTAATTATTGAAGCAAGAGAGACTCAATTCTCTTATGATACACCACAAACATTTGCTTATGGTAGTATTGCAGAAATTACTTTATATTATTTGGATATGGATAAAAATGGGCAAGGGATCTCGAATATATCGTCATATGGTGGGCAAAAAATCCGTGGTAGAGCAATGATTGATGGGAATATGTCTGAGACATCATATACTTTTAGTGAACTAGCATGGGGTAAATTTTCCTTAAGAATAAATACGCTCGCAATTAAAATGAACCAAATTGGGTATCATTTTGTCCAGGTCAATTTCAGCTGGATTGGCAAACCATTTTTCAGTAATATGTCATTAACGATTCAATTCAATATAAGAAAAGTTTA
>Ga0164318_10002650_pt1 | contig 16695 bp, 11 predicted proteins | sample GuaBasSedimGuay9_FD_113734 | JGI IMG/M metagenome (GOLD analysis project Ga0164318, IMG submission 113734) | Subseafloor sediment microbial communities from Guaymas Basin, Gulf of California, Mexico - Guay9, Core 4571-4, 0-3 cm | ecosystem: Environmental > Aquatic > Marine > Hydrothermal vents...
AGAAGTATTAAAAGTCTCTACCCCTGTACCGTCTATAGGGCCATATATATCGCTAGAAATTTCTGTATCTAAGGTAGCGTGTGAATCTCTAATTACGAGTACTACGTTTTTCGCGCTGTATTTTACGTCCTCTATGGTACCGTAAAATACAGTTTCTAGCGCAGCATACGTGCCACTTAGAGCGCCCTGTTTTACCTCTATACGGCGCCCTATAAGAAACCTGTTGTATAAGTAGTCTAAGCCGCCATCTACATTAGACAGCTCCACGGAGCCTACCCCTACGGAACCCATTGTACCTAGCTGCTCCCTACTAAAAATAGACCTCTCTAAGGAGCCAGCGTTGACAACCCGGGGCTCAAAAGCTGTGTTAGCTAATGAGTCTGTGGGGGTAGTTACGTAGTTAGCTGTAGAGTAGTATAGGGTTTCCTCTATATTAGTATCTGGGTCTAGAGACCCTACCTCTACTACGGATATTCGTGGCTCAGTGTTTTGGTCTAAAATACTCATACGGGGGCTACTCCTAGTAACCTGCTGGTGGTTTGTGTGGCGGACGCCTGGCTCTCAGATAGCTCATTACTATCTGCTAGTAGCTGCGCTATCTGTTCTTGTGCTACGATATTGGCCTCGGTTTGAGCGACTACTTGAGCCTTAAGCTCTCTTAGCTCATCTACCACGGGTTGTAGGTTGAAACCCCCCGACATTGTTACCGGTATGTTTCTTCCATCAGGCAGGGGTACTACAGCTTCTGGTCCTGCTTCTCCAGCAATAGATACCCCACTGGTTATGCCTCCCTCTGCAAAAGCTGCGGGGCTGCCAAGCTTAGCTAAGGCCTCTTGGAACGCCGCTCCTCCCATCCAGCCCAGTCCTTGGGATCCTCCTTGAAAAGCTGCTATATCAAAAGAGGGGGCGGGGGCCTCGGCTTGAGCCGCCGCGTCGAAAGCTAGCCCTTCAGAGGACCCGTTTATGGACGCCTGAACCCCCCCGAGCGAGAGGGCTCCCGTATCTACCTGGTTGGTCCAGTACTCTAACCCTTCAGGGTCTGAAGCTCTTCCTAATTCTTGCTGGTAGAGGTCTTCAATGCTAGTCTCTGTAGCGGTGGGAGGGGCTACAAAGTCCCCGAAGCCCCCTCCGGTACCCTCGTCATAAGCTCTTCCCTCGATGGAATTATTAATTGAAGCAGCGATCTGGTCTAGCGTACTTCCTTGGTTGATTAACTGGTCGGCCCAAAACGCCAAGCCCTCGGGGTCTGCCTCTCTACCAAGCTCCGTGCGGTAGAACTCCTCGATAGCAGCTACCCCACTACTATCTTCACCTCTAAGGGCTTCTAAAATGGCTAGCAACCCGTCAGCGTTTTCTTGCCTGGCTCGCTCCTCTAAGTCATACAGAGCCTCCATTGTTTCTAGGGTTTGCTTTGCTGTATCTAGGGCAACGGTGGCTGACAGCTCATCGGCTACACTATCTAATATTCCTCGGACTCTTTCGAACTCTGATACATAGTTACCGGCTCCTCCATAGTATTCCTTGCTTAGCTCTAAGTACCCAAGAGCAGAGGCCTCTACACGCTCCAGTAGATCTAATCGCTTCTCTGGGCCTGTTTCAGTCTTTAAGGCCTCAACAATACCGTCAAAGGAGTTCTTCGCAAGCTCTAACTTAGCTCCGGGGGCTAGGGGAGATAGCTCTCCTAGTAGTAGGTTAGCTACTGTGTCCCTTATACTAGAGAGTACGCTAGTGAAGTCTAGCAGCGTAGCGGCGGTTTCTGCTGCTATAGTACTTGCTAAACTCTCCTCGGCCTCTAGCATCTGGCCCAGGGCTGTTACTGTGCTCATTATAGTGGAGTCCAGCGCCCCCAGGGACTCTAAGGTTCCGGGGGAGATTAGATCCCCGGATAGATCTACTCCAGCACTCGCTGCAACTAGTACTCTAGAGTACTGATCCCATATAGTTCTGAAGCCTGTAAGGGCCTGCTTAGAGGTTATTGCTCCCGCTTCCATATCGGTAGCTAAAGTCTGTAGCTCGTTCCCTAGGATGGATACGCCGGATATACTTGTAAGGCTTAAGGACTGGGATATGGCTCTCTCTAATCCAGAAGCTACGTCTGACCCTAGGAGCCCTATACTGTTCTCTAGCGCTTGGGCCTCCGTTAGTAGTACGGAAGTGAACTCCGCCGCTAAAGACGCCCAAGCGCCCGTATCCTCAAAGCCTTGAAATAGGCCCTTCTGGAACGCTAAGTTAGCCTGTACCCCCGCAGTATTCATTACGCCGGGATCAAATATTGAGCCATCGAAGCCCAAGTGGCTGAAGGCATTAACTGCAGCGGCGGTTTCTTCTACCAAGCGAGCTAGTGTATCCCCTATTTCTTCTCCTGCCCTCTTGAAAGCTTCAATAGGTTGGAAGAGCTCTTTAATCATAGAATCTGATAAACTATTAAAATACTCTGATATTCTTTCCGCTGCGGCTTCGCTATCTAAACCTTGCAGAGACACGCTAGTACCTAAGTCGCTAGATAGGGTATCCTGGTCTGCGAAAGCTAGCGCTCCCATGTTTGCAGACAGAAGACTACCAGACTCGAACCCTGCCATCATGTTCTGCACTAATTCCTCTTGGAAGGCCCTTGAGGCACTACCAATATGGGCACCCGGATCTAGGGCGAGTAACAGGTCGAAGGTGGTATCTATAGTGCTCTTAAAAGCTTCTGAGAGGTCTTCTGACAGCTGGCCTCCTATCTTCTTAGCAAACTCTTCTATGTATACGTACTTGACCCCTCCTGTTGAGCTTTTTCGTACTGTAAGCCGCGTAATAACTATAGCGGTTAGGTCGTCAAAGTTGCCCTGGATATAGTCACTAGCCTTTTTGATGCTAGAAGCGGGTAGGTTAGAGGTTTGTGTGTTCAGATTCATCTGAAGTAGAACGTCTTCTATCGTTCTCTCTGCAGGACGGCGGGAGCTACCCTGTCCGGGGCCAATATCGGGGAGCTCAGTAAACTGCTCGGAGATTCCTCTATCAGTTAGCCCGCCGAAGGCGGACTTTGCCGACGAGCCTACTGACTTGAAGCTCTTACCTAGCTCTACTATAGAACCTTGTAAGGAATCCATAGAAGAGTATAAACGTGAGTCAATGTCCGCAAGGTCGGTTATTGACTCAATTAGTGCATTGGTTTCTAAATCCTCAGCTCCTGAAATCCCATTTTCTCCTAGTGTTTCCTTGTGCTTTTTAAGATAAGCATCTGCACCTGCGGAAGGATTGCCTGAACTACCTCCAGAGCTACCACCTGCCATACCCATTACCATTGCGGCAAACCCTGCTGCAATTGCAATACCTGGGATACCTGACTGGGATACAATCGAGGCTGAAGCACCTGCTAAACTTGTGGGCAAAATCCCTAAAGTAGTGGCTACCTGTACTGCAGCTGCTTTTATCATGGCCGCATTCTCAACTAGCATTGCGGCCATTCGAGCTACGTGGATACCTTGCTCTATATCCCCGAAGGCTTTAGCTTCAGAGGAGCCCTCCTCAAACATACTACCAAGAGCGGCAGCCTGATCAGCATACCCTAGAAGCTTCTGCTCCGAGTAGCCTTTATCGTCTTTATTCATCTCTCCAAGTAATTTAGAGTTAACTTTAGTTACTTTACCGAACTCATTAGCACCTTTAGCCATCTTGCTAAAAGTGTTCTCATCCATGCGCTTGAGAATCTTTTCCATCTTCTCAAAAGGAGATACGATCTTAGCTAGGGACTTCTCTAACCTGAGCTCTTTTGTCTTTTGGACATTCAAAGCCTTAGCTACTTCTACTTCCTGCGTTGCAAGAGCTAATTGGTTTTGTAGGCTCTGCTGTCTTTGGGCGTCTTTATTACTAAGTGCATCTCCTGCTAAGTACTTAGACTTTATAAGGTCTAACTGCTGCTCTATTACTAGAGACTCGCGCTTATACTCGTTAGAGATTGCGTCTATAGAAGCCTTCTCACGAGCTAGTTCTAAACTAGCCTCTTCTACCCCAAAATTAGCTTCAGGAGATATAACTTTAGCAAGATTAAGTGCTTGTTCTTCTAGAGCTATCTGAGAATCTAGGCGGGATTCTTCAAGTGCAGCTATTTGATTCAGCTGCTCTATTTCTATAGCAGCATTGTGTTGCTTTGACTGGCTGTGTTCTTCCTGGGCTAGTAACGCGGAGGCTATAGCATCGTGCGCATCCTTATTAGACCGTAAAAGTACTAACTGTCTCCCTAAGCTGGCCTCTTCCGCACGTATTATTTTTGCGCGCGCTTCGTGCCCAGAAGCAGTAGACCTTTCTTCCTGCAGAGCCTCTTTACCCGCTATTATTATCTCTTGCTTAAGTTTAAGGATCTTCTTAGTACGGGCCTCTTGCTCAACAGATAGAGAAAGAGTAAGCCTAGCTATGGCGCTCTCTTCTTTAGATACCTTCCCTAACTTAGTATCACGACGAAGGTCAATTAGTGCTTGAGCATTTTTTAGCTGCTCTTCACCGCTAGAGGCCTGGATTTCCTTTATTCTAAGGTTGGCAGCTCTGATTTCCTCGTTAGACTTAAGTATAGCCTCCGAGCCGGATAACATACCTGTAGTAGCATCGTTAATCTCTTTAGTTGAGGGCATAGGGGAGCCTCCGTCCTTAATTTCCTTCACCACATTATGTAAGCGCTCTATTGAGGAAGGGTCCATACCTATAAGGCGTAGATATGCATCACCTAGCTTATCTACCTGAGAGGCAAAGTGTTCTATTTCTTTAACAGAGGTTGATTCTACAAATGCGATGGGCTTTTTAGATACCTCACCAAAAGTCTCTAATTCACTACGGGCGCTTGCAGCTCTTGCATGCAAAGCTGATAGCTGTACTGCGAATACTTTATATTTATCACTATCACTAGAAGTTTCTGAAAGTTTAGTATTAAGTAGGCTAATGCCTCTCTCTGAGGAAGCTACTATATTACTTAAGTGGTTAAACTCTTTAATAGTGCCGCCGGTACTTAACTTCAGTTCATAAGCGTCTCTTGCGTCTAATTTAGTTAGAAAGTCATCAATGCCGGTTAAGCCATATACGTCTAGTACTTTATCTAGCTTAGTAGTATTCTTTAGGGAATTAAGGTAGTTCTGTGTAGCTGCAGCTAAATCTGTGACGGCCTTAGACTGCTCGCCTAACTTACCTGCAGCATTACTAGCCTCAAAAGAGGTGACAGATATAGTATCACCTAGTTTATCTTGTAATTTAATAGCTTCTTCATAGTCGCCCTTGGATAGCGCGTCTTTAATAGCCGTAATCTCTGCGGCTAGCTTAGTATTACCTAAGTCTTTTGCGAAACCTAAAGTCTTCTGCATGCCTTCTGCTATTTTCTTCATAGCAGCGTCTGCGCCTACACCATCTTTATCAAGACCCCTAAGTGCAAGAGTGACGTCGTCTACTCCATCTTTTAGGCTAGTAAGAACATTGGACATTAACTCTGCTTGGGCTAGTGGAGTTACGAAGCTAGTTTCCATCGCTAGCTGCATACGCTTAAAACCCTTTATTGGGGCCTCCATATCGGAAGTTAGGTTTTTAACTGCTTCAGACACTTCTTTAACACTAGAGGGGTCCCACATACCCGTTAGTTCACCTAATTTATCCCAGCCAGCGATCAAAGGGTCTAACCAGCCAAAGTAGTCTAGTACACTACTTAGCACCCCTTTAAGGGCGGTAAAGGCAGCTACAGCTATAGCTATCCACCCGACTAACTTGCCTAGCTTAGCTACGCCCTTACCTATAGTGTTAGTAGCTTTACCTAGCCAGAACATGGCTCCCGCCGCTTTTTGAGCAAGAGGTTGCGTACCCAGTAATTGGGCGTTAAGATTTCGTACTTCGTTAGCAGCTTTAGCTCCTGAGCTAGCCCCCAGCTGAAATGCAACTGACATACCAGAACCCGCACGTTTTGCAGCAGCTAAGGTATTACCTAAAGACTTTTCTACTTTAGGGGTTTCGAAATCTATATCACTTCCTAAGTTATAGGCAGCAGTGTACATGGCAGAGGAGAACTCCCCAATAGCCTTAGTAGACTTCTTAATTGAATTAACTTTAAACGACTCAGCAAAGGTCTTAAGCTCTGGAATCGCCATAGTAGTAAGACGTTGAACTAATAAGAATATAGCTGCAGAAGAGCCTGTTACGCTGCCTGCGAATGAGTTAATTATACCCGTACTGTTTATGAAGCTAGTAGCTACACCTAGGGCTTTGTCCTTTACGTCCGTAAGTGACGCAGCTAGTTGCGCGTAAGGGTTACCGGCTACTTCGCTAGACAAGTCTCCGTACAACTTAATGCCCTGTTCGGTAGCTTCATTAGCAAATGCTTGTCTACGCTCTGTCTCAGTCAGGTCTTTTGCTAACTTATCATGTGCTTCTGCGTACTTTCTAGTAGCAGTATCTAGACGTACGAATATCCCTAATTCATCTAGGATCTCAGGCTCCATCTTAGCGATGCCCTTAGTAAGACGTTCTACGGCGTCTGTTAAATCTCTACCTAATGCTTTTGAAGCACCACTAGCAATAGAGCTGATATCTTTTGCAAACTTCGCGCCGAACCCTGCTGATGCAACGGTGTTCGCTAAAGTTAACGACTTAGCTAAACTAAGTGCCCCATCTGAGCCCTCTTTAAGTGCTCTGGTTACTGCATTAAGAGACCTACCACTATTTGTAGCTAGCTCCTCTTGCGCCTCTATGACGGCCTTGAGATCTGCAGCTTCGCGTAAGGAATTAAAGGCAGCACCCATTGCCCAGATGTTTGCCGCGACAGTGGCATATATGTGTACTAGTCCACCTAAACCCTGCGACTGTTTAGCAAAAGCCTTAGTACTGTTAGTAGTTGTGTTAGCAAAACCTTTGGCAGCCCTATCTGCTGCACTAATACTCTCAGAGTACTTTTTTGTAGACGCAGCAGCTTCTTTAGTAGATTTAGCAGTATTCCCGCTAACCCCTACAGTTATAGGCTGTTTATCAATTTTCTCAATTAAAGAGTGTAGTTTAGTGAGTCCGGTAGTGACCTCTTTTAGCCCCTTATCCGTTATCTCAATTACTACATTTCTTTTTTCGGTTTTAGCCACAATCAATTCCTTAAGGTATAAAAAAAGGTAGGACTACGCAATGTAATCCTACCTTATATAGTACTATCTAGACTTCTTCGGCTTTTTAGCCTTCTTAGTATTTAGACTCTTCATACGAATGCTGTCTAATACTTTGATTGTTCGGAGAGCAAGAAGCTTATCCGTTACTTCGAAGATATCTAGAATAGTATCTAAAGGGGAAAGGTCTTTCCCAAGGTAGGCGCCAGACATAGAGTCCCAATTATCCGAGAGATAAGAGAAAGCAGCTATGTAGGTTTGAAACGAGAGAGGGAGGTCTGAAAGCTCTACAGGAACTTCTGATTCTTTTACTTCTTTACCAAGTTGATCCATCAATTCGTAGTACCTAACTTTTGTCATGCCAGCCTCTATATTTCTATAGTAGCTGGTCATGTCCTCAAAGGCTTGATCTACTTGGTCTTGGTAAAATTTTGTAGGTTACCTACCATTTCCGCTACCCAAGTATCGAACTCGCCAGAATGCTTTAATAGCACCTGTGCATTATCCTGAGAGTACTCTAGAGCCTCTTCGGGATCAACAGTAGATAGGTCTACAGGGATAAGTTCGGACAAGTACTTATATTTAAGACCTGCCCAACCTTTTACAACAGCCTCAATATAAAGCTTAGTAAATAGATCAGAGTCCAGCTCTTCAATAGGCTGTCTAGTCTTCTTGTCGAACTTAGTAATAGTAGACTTGTTACGGATTTTAGATAAGGCATCTTTTCCCAGAAAGGCTAAAGTTACAATGAAACCTTCAGCACCCGGGTAATCGATTTGTACGGTTTTCTCTTCAACTAAAAGATCTTTAAGATCCATGAAATTCCTTTAATATTCAGGGGCCTATTCGGCCCCTTGCTTTTTCAGTTTATGATTATGGTTTTGCGTAGTAGCTAACTGTCATTTCGTCAGTAGTTGTAAGACCTGTACCAAGTGCAGTAGCATCGATACTAACAGAAATTACGTCCTCTGATTCAATTTGTGGGATTACAATGTGCGCTCTAGGCATCTCGAAAGATACATAAGGAACAGCAACTCCGCCCATATTCAGTTGGATGGCAAAGGAGTTAGTAACGTCAGGAGTAGCACTGTTAACGTCTGCAAGCATGTCTGATAATAGGGTAAGAGACTTATTAGTGTCTGTATCTAAGTAGCAAGCAAAGCTAGCAGAAATAGCGCGAGTACCAGTAAAGTGACCAATAGGCTTATTAACTTCACCCAACTCTTCAGGAGTTAAGAAAGTAGTACCGTTATCTACACTTACTGTAGCACTAGTAAGGCCCAGTAAGTAGGTGCCATCAGCAGGGCCACCAGACATAGTGATTGTGCTAAGCTTATTCTTCAAGAAGCCTGCAGAACTAGGTACGGCTAGGAAATCAGTACCGCCTGCAGTAGGATCAGGAGCTAAACCAGCAGCGACCACGTCGTAGAAAGAAGCTTGACCTGTCCAAGCAATCATACCAATACCATCAATACTAAAGTCGATTTCAGCTTGGTTTACAATAGCTTCAGTCATTCGGTAGATCGAGCTACCTGTATTAATGTATAAGTAGAACTTAGGTAATTCGTGAACATTTGAGTTCGCGAAGTCTACGTTCATTGCGCCCGGAGTGGCTTGTGCGCCGTTATTAGTAATGGCATCCCATAGTACTTTTTCAGCACAAGTATGGTTAGTTGCAGAAGCTGAACCGGCTATAGCTGTCTCTACAGTAATAGTGGTAAAGTCTGCCATAGACGCAGCTACGAATAAGTAGTCCGCCCCAGAAATATCATCAGTAATAGCTACAGTAGATGCTGCACCAGCGTTACCACTAATTACTCGAAGCTTTCCACCGTGTAGGTCAATATAAGCATTCATACCTGCAGCGGTTATAGAGGCATTAACTGCTGTAATTACTTCAGCAATCGTCATATTACCCGTAGCTGGGGTAGTAATGGAAACTAGTGTTGCACCTGCAGTATCGATATCTAGTAGGAAGTCGTAAGCAGTAGCAGCAGTTAAGCCAGTAGTATCTCCATAACCGATAGTAACATCAAAAGTGATATCTTGGTATCCTGGCGTCTCAGCCGCTGATTCGATGTAAGGACGAACATATGTAGAGAAACTGAAGTCTACAGGGTCAAGAGCGGTGTTAAAGACCTTCTGACCGCGATTTGGGGCGGCACCCGCCTCATTGAGGGTAACTTCTTGCGTAGAAGTTGATTGGGAAAAGCTAAAGCCGTCTAAGACTTTGATTTCCCACGTATTAAGTGGTGTCCAGCCAGTGTTAACAGTAGACAGGTAGACTTTAGCGTCGCGTGCTAGGTTAAGAGCCATTTATAGGAATCCTCTGTATTATAGTACTTGGTATTGTACTTCTATTGATAGCTCACCGACACCTATTGGGGCTAATAGCCCCTCATCAGTCACTATAGAAGTGATGTGTAAATCTTGTGTTGTGGATTCAGTACCACCAGCCGAGCTATAAGGGATTTCCCTATTAGCATCTAGCAACTTTTCTATATCTTCTAGTAACGCTTCTAGCTTCTCCGCTGGATCGTTACCGTCTTGGATATATATTCTAATAGTTATGTTAAGGAAGCCCCACTTAAATGCTGCAGGTAGGTACTCTCGGGTTTCAGGGCCGGTAACTACCGATATAAAGGGAAAATCAACTACTTCATCCCAAAACTTTAACTTTGCCTCTGCCCCATTATATATATCTGTAGTATAAGGGGCTACACCGATAAGGTTAGTATTTAATATAGTTACTAAGGACTTTGCTATAGAGGATCGTACGCTCATATTATCACTGACCTAAATTTCTCGGATACTACGCCAGTAGCTATTTCCCTTATGGACTTCGCTATTAATGGTCTAGGATCATAGCCTTTGTGGCCTTGTACAAAGCCGGGTTCAAATGTCTGGTATGGGTACTTCATGTACGTATAGTACATAGTTAATGCCCCGGACCTACCTTGAGTTATATAACTAACCTCAGTACTATCAGCAAAGCGGCCCGTTTTATATTCTAGGAAAGGTCTGTGCATGTTATCTTCTACACGCTTAGGCAGTGCTTCGTTTATTAAGTCAGTTAACGCCAGTAAGTTGGTAGTACCTCTGTGGCCTGCAATACGTAACTTTTTAAGCTTACCTTGCGCCTTAGTGCGTTTTACTTTCTTACTTTCTAAGGCTTCTGCTTTTCCTTTACTGCTATGCTCTGTTTTATACTCTACCTTATTTCCCCATAGGGCAGCGTGTATAATCTCATCCATTTGAGTAGAGAGGCTTTGTTTTCCAGTAAGTAACGATATTTCCTTACTTATCTCTTTTATAGCCTTTCGGTCTACAGCACGTAACTTACTATTTATATTAGCGTTTATAGGGACTATATAAGAACAAGCAAAGTGGCCTTTTATAGTTGCCATAGAAGAAGACTGATCGTACTCTAACGAGTAAGCCCCCGAGTTCTTATACTCGTTCTCTAGTTTCTTTACACTACTAGATATACTTGTTAGTAACTTACCTCCTCCAGAGAATTTAGACAACTTAGCTTGGGCCGTTTTTAGGTACCTAAGCCCAGGAGTGCTTGCCTCGCCTTCTTGTAAGCCCCTACCTAACTGAAAGCTTCTATCCCCGTTCTTAGAGAGTAGAACACTTTCTAGCTTTAACTTATTAGCTACATATTTATTGGCTGGATTAAGTAGTTTAGTTATACCCTGTTGACTTTTTGCTATAAGTACAAAGTCAGCCGATCCAGCTTCATGGTATACAAAAGGCCTAGCTACTCTAGCCCGCTTACCTTCTAGGCTAAGTTCTTTATCTAGTGCGGCTCTATTACGTACAACTAAAGTAGTACTATTAAAATACTCTAAAAATGCAGCTGCTACAGCAATATCTAGGTGAGCAGTCTCTTTAGTAAGCATTTGAGCGCGGATAGCGCGCTGTGACATGTAAAAGACTGCAATCTCAGATCTAGATACTACGGAATCTTGTCCCGCCTCTTTAGCGGCGGTACTAATCCTATCTATAAGAGCCTTTGTAGCTAAATCTTTTATACTAGACATTATATCACTCTATAAAGGTCTAGAACTCGTTTAATATGAGAAGGTAGATCACTGCCTTGAGATTCATCATCTGAGTTAGATATATTAACATTTACTGAAGAAGTTTTATTAATAAACTGCTGTTTATGATAATAAGTAATTAAGTTCATTATAGCTAGTTTAAGTGCCGCTGGAACTTCAGAGTATCCGCCAGTATAGGTAATACTGAAAGGTTTTAATATATCTAGTACTTGTAGAGTAGCTTGGTCAAATAGTTCTACCATACCTTCTTCTGCGTAGACTATATAGTCTGAAGAAGTTACCTCTGCTAGAGCTTTAGAGCTATCTAGGTAGGTTACTTTAGATACCGAAGTTACAGGTAGGTTACGTAAAAATAATGAGCCGTTTTCACTTCTTAACTGTTCAGTATGAGTAGCAGATAGAAAATGTCTTCCACAATAGGTTTCAACAAACTCTTCTACTAAGCCCAGGATTATCATTAGTTTTGGGTCGTCGGTGCTATTGGTAATACCAACAAAATTTTTGTAGTCTTGTAGGGTTATTAAGTTAGCCATTAGTTTCCTTTTTAATTACCACTCGTTGTGGGTAGGAATTAAAAAAGAAACCCGAGGCTACTCGGGTTTCTTTCCATGTTACTTAGCTTATACGCCGTCTGCATCATAAGTCATAGTAGCAACTGCAACACCATCGATGATTTCTGCGAAACCAACACGTTGAGTAGCAACTAAGATACGACTTTGAGTTTCAACATCGTAATCAGTCTGTACAGTAATACCGCGCTGACGTGGAAGCAAGAAGTTAGTCTTGTCAATCAACATTGCGAATACTGAGCCGTTGGCTACAGCAGGGAACTGAGTAGAGACTTGAACAGGCAGACCGTGAAGCTTACCAACTTGGCCAGTTAACAGGTGAGCCTGTGAGCCAACTTCGTTAAGGTTATCAAAAGCAGGGTCTTCTAGCAGGTCCCAGTAACAATCTAAGTTAACTACGAGAGCCAAGTTGTTAAGAGTCAGACCCCGTTGACCAAGAGCACGTCTCATGACGATAAGGTCTTTAGCAGCAATCAGTGAACCACCAGCAGCAAGCTTAGTATGCTCAGTTACAAAAGCACCACCAGCAGTAATTGCGCGAGGGATTAGACCTTTAGGGTCATTAGATGAACCAGCAGCACTAATTAATGCTAGATCCAGACTTTTGGCTTGGGCTTCGACTAGCGAGTCACGGATGATTGGAAGCATAGCTTGCAGAACATCTTCGTCAGTTTCATCAGTTAGGAAGGCTTTAGCAGCAAGCTTCTTAGTAACAAGACTGATTTCAGTGTTAGCAATAGCAATTTCACTACCAGTACTACCAGCAGCACCATAAGCAGTTGGGTTAACCCAAGTAGCAGTTACAGCATCAGGACGAATAGGTAGAGTCATTGTAGACGAAGGCATTAAGATTTCGCGGAACAATGGGGCAACTACGAGCAAGTCTTGAATATCACGCTCTAGGCTATTGCTAAAGATAGTCTCGAAGCCAATGCTTGAAACTTCATAGCTAGAAGAAGTATTAATCTTCTCACGGATGTTAATACCAGACTTAGTTTCTAGAACGTCTTTGTTAAGTAACTTAGACATAAGAACAGCATCAGAGATGTCGCTTTCAAAAGCCTTATCTAGAGTATCACCTTTTGAGTGAAAAGTAGACTTGTTCTTTTGGATAGCTTTGATTTCTTCGCTTTTAGCAGCAAGGTCATCACGTAAAGACTTAACAGTTTCGTTAAACTCTTTAGCAGACTCTTCGCTTTTGGAAGTAAGTTCAGCAACTAGTGCTTCTGCACCAGACTTAACCATTTCAACGATACGAGACTCTTCGTCTTTTTTCGCTTGTTCTTTAGCAGCAAGTTCAGTAGCTGCATCAGTTTGTGCTTTTAGAGCGGCTTGTACAGCTGCTTTAATTTCGTTAGCTTGTTTTTCCAGATCTTTAGGATCCATAGTATCTAATTCCTCTTGAGTAGATTTAGTAGGTTCAGTGGAACCTTCCGATTGTTTAATAAATTGAGCTTTATACTCAGTGTAATCCTTTGCCGTATCGAATGATTTAGCTACAGAGAATACACTATCTTGGTTGCAAGGGACAGATACTACTGAAACTTCATGTAGTTCTAGCTCTTTAATTACAAAAATATCCGTGGTAGAATCATATTCCGCGTCTTTAACTCTAAAGCCTACTGAAAACGCTTGAAGAATCCCTTCTTTGATTAAGTTATAGACATTCCCCGCGGACTCGGAAATTTCTGCTGTTATCTCTAAACCCTTAGAGCTAACTACATAATCAACCATAACACCAATAGGGGTTGAGTGGTTATGGAAAGCTAGGATAATAGGATTCTTTAAGTAGTTGACTAGCGCGTCCCCGTGCCAGGCATTTTCTACAATGACATCACCGGCACGGTCTTCCCCGGTAGTATTAGCAAAACCACTAATAACTAGTTTATTACCCGAGTCAGACTTGAGCTCAGTTAAGGAACTAACCTTAGTATTTAAGAATAAGTCTTTACCTTCAATCTTCATTTCGGGGCAGCCTCTACAGGTTTAGCAACAGGTTTAGCAGCAGGTTTAGCAGCAGGTTTAGCAGCAGGTTTAGCAGCAGGTTTAGCAGCAGGTTTAGGCTGCTTACTAGCTATAGCCTCTTTTAGCTCCTTTACAGCACCCTCTACAATACGTTCTTTAGCTTTAAGAACCTCTTTATCTCTACCTAAGCTAGCAACTTGGGCTTCCGCCATTTCTAGCTCTGCTTCTAACTGAAGTAGCTCACGTCTAGCAGCCATTTTTTCATTACGCTCTAGTTGAACTTCTCTAGTAAAGATACCGGTAACGTGTCTAGGAGATCGATCGGCACTTCTTGTACCGGCGACCTCTCTGTTGACCGCTTCTAGGAATAGTTTGTAGGTTTCAAATGCTTTTGTTACTTCTTTAAGCGTGTAAGGTGCGCCTATGAGCCTAGAGTATCCAAAACCTGATACGTTGACTTTTTGATCTGCACCTAGCCTATTAGTAGTAATAAAGTACTTAGCAACTTCTGCTAGTACTTTAAGCTGTACTGGTGTCATGTTATGTATTTCTCCTCAAGGGCACTTTCCCTATATTAAGTTTGTTTAGGAGGGGCGCCACCCTCTTCTCCAGATACCCCTGAAGCTGATCCAGCAACGTTAGCAGGTATTCTTATCTTGTCTAGTAGTGGGTCATCTAACTTCTCTAGGCGTAGCTTATCTCGTGCTTCAGCACCTAGCATTAGTCCATTATTAACTAATGATGTGTAGTAAGCAGCTTCATCCTGTAGTTCAGGGCGTAACGCTAGAATCTCTGCCGTAACTGTATCAATATCGTAACCGAAGAAACTTTCCATTGCTGAAATAAATCTGTCAATTAAAGGGATAACAGTAGTAAGGTAGAAAAGCCTAAGATTTGGGTTAATGTTCGCATTATTTCCCGAATCTAATAAAATAGGTGGAATACCTAAAGCTTTAAGTATCCGTATTTCTGCGTCTGCAATACTAACAGAGAAGTCTAATTCTTTAAAGTTACCTGAGCCAATTGACTGAACACTAAGTCCGCCGTCTAATAGCGAAGGTTTTCTGCCACCCGTTCGTGGGTTAAATGTCTTTGACCAGTAGGCTAACATGCGATCTTTAAGCCTATCACTTAGTATATCATCGGTCTTTAATAGTAGCCCAGGAACTGCGCCGTTATCAAAGAAGTTCTCTTGGAAGGATAACATACTAGTTAATAAGTTTATAGTATTCTGACAAGGTTTTAACCTTGAGTCTCCTCTATACAATGACATAGAGGAGTTATCTTTAATATGTATAATCTCGTGAGGGCGGTATACTTCTTTACCAATCTTATAGCCATCAATAAAAGTTACAGGACTAGACACTACTGTTACATCGCAAGCAGGTAGCTGGTATAAATACTGCCCATCAAAGTAGAGGAAAAAGTTACCCTCTAGTAAGAAATCCATCCATATATTTCTTCTGAAAGAAGAAATATCCTGGTAGGGGTTTGGCTTTATATTAAGTAGCTCCGCTATACGTTTATGCTTAAGCTGTACTTCCGCGCCCCCGGTTACTATCTTGTCTTTTACATCAAAGTTTATCTGAGCTAAGCTATCTACCAGTAAATCCGTACCGCGTCTGACTATCTCTAGTTTGTCATAGGAACGATTATAAGCGTACGTATATTTAGTACTTTGTATATCCTCTTTCGCGCCCCCAGTTATATAGGGCTGCGAAGGGTTTAACTTTTCTTCTTTATTTTTACGTAACGTAAAAAACCCCATGTATTATTCCTCTACTGTAGTTTTCGAAGGCGCTGTTTTTCTACCCATCGCGCCTGCTTCTCGGCAGTAGAAAGCTTGGGACTTTTACCGTAAACTTTATGCAGCCTTGCATGGTCTTTTTTACATAAAGTAACGCATTTATTTGTTAGCTCATCTAAGTGCTCAGAGATAAACTCGTCTCGGTGGTTAAGTACGTCAAGTTTATCATAACCAGTATTTTTTAGCCACAACGCATACATCTCTGCCACAGCGTGGTAGTGATGGAACTCTAAAAGCTCGGTTGTAGTACATATCTGGCAGCTAGTCCCTTTGGGATATTGCGTCTTAACCGCGTCCCTGATATACTTAACTGGATCACGCTTTAAATTTGACATATCTCTCATTAAAGTTACTATACCCCTTATAGACATTTTTGTCAATAAAAATCTAAGGGGTAGGAAAAGTTAGGGGTTTATTATCTTGCAGTGTACGTGTAAATGGCGTAGCGTATGGCGTCAGCCATATGCTGTACGCCATTGTGCATAGGACGTTCTTTAACAAGATTAGCTCGATCATCCCAGCGATATTGGTCCATAGTACGTAAGCACTCATGACAGCTAGAATCAATAATTAGTTTGTTGTTATCTACTACCGAAGTTACCGAGGCAATCCCGTCTAGTTTGGACTTTTTTGCTTTACTAGTGCTGATATCATATTCGCTGGCCCAGTCGAAGCGAGTCTGTGCAGCAGCGGAATCAATAAAGATAATATCGAAGCCGTATATAGCTTCCAGCTCTTTAACCTTCTCAGCTTGCTCGCTAGTCTTCATCTTGTTGTCTAGGAACTCATCTAGGATATAGTATGTACCATCTTCTTGGTCGTACGCTATAACTACTAGAGCAGTGGGGTCTTTAAAGCCAATATCGATACCTGCTATAATATCTAAGCGGCGCATACGATCATCGTCTGCTTTCATCTCGGATAGGTCTCTAACACATAGTTCAGTATCCATATCCCATATACGCCCTGAGAAGGACATGAAGTCAGCCATATACTCTTGACGAAATTCAGCGCGTGACATGGAAGACTTCGCATCGCGAATGTCCTCTTCTGATGCGCGTGGGTTTTCTAAATAATCTGCGTGTATTGAAACCCAAGACTTATATGCGGGATCATCACTGTATCCACGATCATAGAAGTCCTTAAAGTAATTATGAACGCCGCGAGGCGTGCTAATAAAAATTGCT
>Ga0164318_10002652_pt1 | contig 16695 bp, 12 predicted proteins | sample GuaBasSedimGuay9_FD_113734 | JGI IMG/M metagenome (GOLD analysis project Ga0164318, IMG submission 113734) | Subseafloor sediment microbial communities from Guaymas Basin, Gulf of California, Mexico - Guay9, Core 4571-4, 0-3 cm | ecosystem: Environmental > Aquatic > Marine > Hydrothermal vents...
ATGACGCTGTTGCCCCGGTCGCGCAGGGCCTTCAGGGTCTCGATGAGCCGCCCGATGTCCCGGTGGTGCAGGCCCACGCTGGGTTCGTCCAGGATGTACATGACGCCCGTGAGCTGGGAACCCACCTGGGTGGCAAGACGCACACGCTGCCCTTCGCCGCCGGACAGGGTGGCCACGGGCCGATCAAGGGACAGGTAGTTGACCCCCACCTGCAGCAGGAAACGCAGGCGGTGCCGGATCTGCTCCAGGATGGGTTTCGATACCGCTTGCTCCCTTTTTCCCGGAAAGGTCAGGCCCTCGATCCAGTCCCGGAAGGACACCAGGTCCAGGGCCGCGGCCTGCCCGACATGGAGCTCCCCGATGCGCACGGCCAGGGCCTCGGGCCGCAGACGGTAGCCGGAACAGGCGGGGCAGACGGTCCGGGTCATGAGGCGCTCCAGGGACGTCCTGATCTTCTCCGATTTCGTCTCGCGATGGCGGCGGACCAACTCGGGAGCCAGTCCCGTCCAGTCACGCAGGAAGGCGTTGTAATGGGGATGGGCGGCCAGCTCTTTCCTCAGCTCCTCGGACAGCCCCTCGAGCAGGGCCTCCCGGCAGCGCTGATCCAGTTCGCCGAAGGGTGTGTCGAGGGAAAAGCCCATGGCGTCGGCCAGAGCCTCGATCTGCACATAGAGCCAGCTGCTCTCCTTGCCCTTGAGGAATTCGATGGCTCCGGCCTTGATGCTCAGACCGGGATCGGGCACCAGGGCCCTGGCCTCGATGGTGCGCAGATGCCCCAGACCGTTGCACTCGGGGCAGGAACCGGCCGGGGAATTGAAGGAGAACAGGCGCGGTTCCGGGGTCGCGAAGCCCCGTCCGCAACCGGGGCAGGACGCACCCCTGCTGTACCGGGTCTCTTCCTCTCCGGCCAGGAGGATGACGGTGCCCTGACCCAGTTCCACGGCCCTTTCCAGGCTCTCGCGCAACCGGGTGCCCATGTCGGGACGCGCCCGCATCCCGTCGACCACCACGGCGATGTCATGGGGCCTGTGCCGCTGCAGGCGGATGTCCTCGTCCAGCTCCCGCAGGGTTCCATCCACCAGGACCCGCACGTATCCCGCCGCCCGCAGGTCGGCCAGGAGCTTGAGGTGCTCCCCCTTGCGACCCCGCACCACCGGTGCCAGCAGGTGGAACCGCGTACCGGCGGGCAGGGCGGCGATCTCCCCCTGGATATCGGCCAGGGAGCGGCCGCCCACCGGCACCCGGCAGTCCGGGCAGTAGACGGTGCCGCAACGCGCGAAGAGCAGGCGCAGGAAGCTGAAGATCTCGGTGACGGTGCCCACGGTGGACCGGGGGCTCGACCCCAGGCCCTTCTGTTCGATGGCCAGGGCCGGGGAGAGTCCCTCGATGCGGTCCACGTCCGGCTTGGTCATCTGGTCCAGGAACTGATGGGCGTAGCTGGACAGGCTCTCGATGTAGCGGCGCTGACCCTCGGCGTAGAGGGTATCGAAGGCCAGGGAACTCTTGCCCGACCCGCTGGGGCCGGTGATCACCACCAGCTTGCGACGGGGCAGGCGGAGATCCAGGTTCTTCAGGTTATGGACCCGGACCCCCTTGATGATGATCTCCGGGCTGCCCGCCGCACGTTTCAGGGTTCCCTGTCCGCTCATGTCTAGGGCGCGTTCTTCAGGGTCGGATCCATGGCCTGCCACGCATCGGCCTCGGCCGGCGTGAGTCCCGGTGTCCCGTGGATGACGTCCATGGCGGTGATGTGCACCGGGATCGCCGGAAAATCGCGCCCCGCGGCGGGGTTCTTCTCGCCGCCCACGATCTCATCGGCGACTTCCATTCCCGCCACCACGTGCCCGAAGATGGTGTACTGGCCATCCAGGGAGGGCGCGTCCGCCACGCAGATGAAGAACTGGCTGCCGGCCGAGTCCACGTTGCGGCTGCGTGCCATGCTCAGGGTGCCCCGGACATGCTTGGCGGTGGTGGAGAACTCCTCCTTCAGGTTCGCCGGCCCCTGCAGGTCCGCGTAGCCCTTGCCGGCCAGCATCCCGTTGGTCTTTTCCACCTGCTGCCATTCCTGCTCGTCCAGGACATCGCGCAGGGTGGGACCCCCCATGCCGTCGTTGCGCGGATCGGTATCCTTGCTGTTGGGGTCGCCCCCCTGGATCATGAAGCCGGGAATGATGCGGTGGAAGTACGTCCCGTCGTAGAAACCGGTCTCGGCCAGGTGCACGAAGTTGTCCACGTGGTGGGGAGCCAGCTCGGGATACAGAACCAGTAGGATCTCCCCCTTCTCGGTGTGCATCCGTACGAACAGGGGTTCGGCCGCCCTCACCGGGACGGCGGCGGTCAGGACGGCGACCGAAAGCACCGCGCACAACAGGCCCGGCAGCAACCGGGAAAACGAAAAATCAGAGCGCATGGTTCCTCCCGCAAGGCCACCGCCGATCGGGCAGGTCCCGGACAGGGGCGGCGTTTCGCTTGACAGTCATGGTTTGCGTCAGGTTGTCGGAGCACATAGTATCGCCGTCGGCGCCCTGCTGGCAAGGCGCCAACACCGGAGGCCTCCATGATCTACTGCGACAACGCCGCGACCACCTTCCCCAAACCCGCGTCCGTGGCCCGGGCCATGAGCGAGCACCTGGCCGCCCAGGCAGTCAACCCCGGACGGGCGGGCTTCGACCTGGCGTTGCAGGCGGGCGCCGCCATCGATGCCCTGCGCCGGGATCTCGGGCTGTTCTTCCACAACCCGGCCGCCGACCCCGACCGCACCATCTTTACGGCCAACGCCACCACGGCTCTTAACCTGGCCATCGGCGGGCTTTGCCGGGACGGGGACCATGTCGTGGCCGAGGCCACCGCGCACAACTCGGTCCTGCGCCCCTTGCACATGCTCCGCCGGCAAGGACGACTGACCTTCGACCTGGCGCCCTGCGACGGGAGAGGTTTCGTGGACCCGGCGGACCTGGAGCGTTTGATCACCCCGACGACCAGGCTGGTCATCCTCAACCACGCGAGCAACGTCACAGGCGCCGTCCAGGACGTGCGGGAGGTGGGCCGCATCTGCCGCGACCATGATGTCCTCCTGTTGTTGGACACCGCCCAGAGCGCCGGTGTCCTCGAGGTGGACATGTCCCGCGACGGAATCGATGCTGTCGCCTTCACCGGTCACAAGGGGCTCATGGGCCCCACGGGCACGGGAGGACTGGTGCTGGGCCCGCGCGCCGAACCCGAGAGCATCCTGTGGGGAGGCACGGGGGTTCGTTCGGCCCAGCTCACCCAGCCTTCCCGGCTTCCCTACCGCCTGGAAGCAGGAACCCTCAACGCAGTGGGCCTGGCCGGACTGGCGGCGGGTCTGGCCTGGGTCCGGGCCGAGGACCCCGACAGCCTCGCCGCCCGGGAAGCGGAGCTCGCCGCGGAATTCGCCGCCCTCTGCCGCGACATTCCAGGCCTGAACATCCTGGGCCACGACCCCCGCTCCTCCCTGAGGCATCTGGCGGTGGTGTCCCTCACCGTCCCGGGCATGGATCCGGAAAAAATCGGCACCCTGCTGGACGTCCAGTGGGACATCGCCGTGCGCACCGGCCTGCATTGCGCCCCGCTGATTCACCAGGCCCTGGGTTCGGACCCGTTGGGCACGGTCCGCTTCGGTTTCGGCCCCTTCAACCAAAAAGATCAGCTTCCCCGCCTGCACGAGGCCTTGACGGCCATCGTGCGGGGAAGCTGATCCGAAAACCCGCCGCGGTGGAAACCGCTACTTCTCGGGCTTGTGCAGCACGACCCTCACCATGCGGTTCTGGGCCCGCCCCTCGGGCGTGCTGTTGTCGGCGACCGGCCGGAAGGGGCCGTAACTGACGGCGGCGAAACGCACCGCCGGCAGGTTCAGCTGGTTGGTCATGTACCGCACCACGGCCGCGGCCCGGAAGGCTCCCAGCTCCCAGTTGGTGGGCCAGTACTCCTGGTACTCCTCGCTGATCTTCAGGTCGTCCGTATAACCCTCGACGAAGACATCCCAGTCCGGATGCTGCCGCACGGTGGCGGCGATGGCCTCCAGTGTCGGCACCATGGTATCGAGCACCATGACCTGCCCCGAGGCGAAGCCCAACTGGTCGGGAATGGTGACGGTGACGACCTCCTCGGACTGCTCCACCAGCACCGCGTTTTCGGTCTGACAGTCCTTGAGCGAGCCCTTGAGTTCGGCGGCTATCTCTTCCCGCTCCTTGATGACCGCCTCGCGATCGGCGACATCCTTCTGCAGATCAGCGACCTGGGTGTTGAGCTGATCGATCTGGAGTTCGAAGTCCTTGCAGGAAGAACAGCCGGTCAGGCCGAAAGCCAGGGCCAAGAGTCCCACCAGTACCAGGTTCCGGACCAGGGCCAGGGTTTTCCGATTCATCATTGTCAACTCCTTCAGGTAACGGTATGCCGCCATGGCACCCGGTTGCAACACGGGGATGGCGAGATCCTTCCGGCCACCTCCGCCCTAGACTTATGCGCACCTGACAGTAGTGCGCACACCGGGTTCGGTACAAGTTTTTTTTGAAGCCCGCCGCCGTGAAAAAATCGCGCTAAATCGATCCGCACAAAGGGCGATAATACCTGGGAACCGCCCGCAACCGGCCTTGGTCCCCATATCGGGACCGCTGCGAACCGGGCAAAATTCAGATGACAGGGCACACTGTCGCTGCTCAGCAGGAGAAACATGCGGACACCTTGCCGGCAAATACCCGGGAGCCACCGCTGCGGGGCTGCGTTTTCGGCCACCGCGCTGGCCTGGATCCTGTTGACGGCCGCCAGCCTCTCGGCCGCCAGCCAGGCCCCACTGGATACCCTGAAAACGGCCCTGGAGCCCGACGCGGCCGCCGTCGCCGCTGCCGCGGTGGGTCCCATGAGTCGTTCCCATCTGCCGGAAGCCAAGGCGACCACCATCCCCGGGGCCAGATCCACGGGCCGTCCTCCGCGCCTGGACGACCCCCTGGCGGCGCAGCTGCATTACCGTCAGGCCCGCAGAGCGGCCCTGGCCGGGGACACCCAGATGGTGGGACAAAACCTGGCGGCTGCCCTGGATGCTTCCAGCACCCAGCCCGACATCTTCCTCTGGCAGGGCCTGCACGCCTTCAAATCCCTGGACACGGGAACCTTTTTCCGCTCGCTGCCGGCATTCGTATTGGCCCTGGCCCGCTCTCCCCTGGATCAGGGACGGTTGTTGATCAGCCTGCAGCAGGCGGGGATCCTGGCCACGGCCCTGTTCTGGAGTCTGCTCCTGACGGCGCTGTACCTGGCCAACTGGCGTTACCTGGCTCACGACTGGACGGCCCTGCTGCTGCGCAGCCGCTCTCATCGTTCCCTGGTCTGGCTGCCGTTGGTGCTGCCGCTGATCCTGCTGGCATTCTTGCCGGGCTGGCTGGGATTCCTGTCGATGGCCTCCATTCCCCTTGTCATCCGTTGCCGCACACGCGGACGCTGGCTGTTGCTGGGATCATGGATCACCGCCCTGGTGCTGGTCTTTCCCTGGTGGCCTCTGCTCCGCGCGGCGGTGCCCACCATCGACCCCGGCAGCGAGGTCGTCGCCCTGGAACGGGCAAGTACGCTTCCGGCCTCCACCGCCTTGCACAACGATTTGAAGCAACGGCTGCGGGAAGCCACCGACCCGGCGCGCAGGGTGCGGCTGTTGACCGCGCTGGGCATCCAGGAAGCCCGGGCGGGCAACTACCGTTCCAGCACCGGACGCTTCGACGAGGCCCTGTCCCTCCAGCCCGACTGCCTACCCGCCCAGGTGGGCAAGGGGAACAATCTGTACTACCAGGGCAAGTTGGATGCGGCCATGACGGTGTACAAGAAAGCCGTGACGGACCATCCCCGCTGCGGCCAGGCCCACTACAACCTGGCCCAGGTCTACTTCCGGAAACTGTTCGTACCAGAAGCCACGGCCGAACTCGAGACCTCCCGCCGGTTGGGCTTCGACCCCGGGCCCAAGGCCGTCACCGAGGTCCGCAAGGGTTACGCCCCGGTCGTCTATACCGGGTTGACGCGGCGCAGCTACGTGGCCGCCTGCCGTGACGAAGCTGCCAACTACCCGCCCCAGACCACCATCGCCGGCTGGCTGCCTTGGCTGGGAATCCCCGCCTTGCCCCTGTACGCCCTGGTGGGGCTGCCCCTGCTGCTGGCCATCCTGATCATCATGGGCAGCGGCCCGGCCAAGGGCCCCCGGGAATGCGCCAACTGCGGAGTGCCCCTCTGCACGACGTGCCGCAAGGTGCGCGACGGTGCCAGCATGTGCGCCGTATGCGGGGAGATCGCCCAGCGCGCCCAGAGCGACATGATCCTGGCCACCCTGCTGAAGAACCGCAGCCGCAGCGAGGGCATGGCCACCACCGGTCGCATCGTGCGCTTCGGCCGCTTCCTGCCAGGAACCGGACATCTGGCCGGAGGCCACCTGTGGAGCGCCTGGCTGCGCCTGTCCATGCTGTCCGCAGGCATATTCCTTACCGCCGCCAGCTGGGCGTTCGGCGGGGGCTCGCCCCTGGCCACGCCCGCCCTGCACCTGCCGGTGGAAATGATCAACCCTCTCTGGTATCCCCTGCCGGCCCTGGCCTGGCCCGGCTGGACGGCATTGCCGGTTCTGGCCGGCCTGGCCCTGTTGGCCGGCACCTGGCTCATCGCCCTGACCGACGGCCGCAGACTCCACCACCTGCTGCCCGAAAGATACTCCCTGATTCCCGTTGCCACCCAGGAAGACACCGTCCCCCGCTATGGCGCAGAGGTGCGCTGAAGGAGGCTGCCATGGCCCTCGCAGGGCAATTGAGCGATTTCAATCTGGCCGAGATCCTGCAACTCCTGGCCAGTCAGCAGAAAACCGGGTTCCTGAACCTGGAAGCCAGGCGGGAGATGGTCTTCATCTTCGACAAGGGTGTGCTGATCTCCACCCGGGACCGCCGCTCGCGCTCACAGGATCCCCTCGAGGCCTACCTCAAGGCCTACGGCTTCTTCACCGCCGAGGAATGGAACCACATCGAGTATGTGCAGTCCCACAGCTCTCTGGACCTGACCGAGATCCTCATCAGCGAAGGTCTGATGGGAGAGACCGAACTCACGTCGGCGTTGAGGGGCCTGGCCCAGGAGATGACCGTGGCCGGCATGCGCTTCAGGCGGGGCCGCTACAGCTTCAACCCCACCCAGGATACTCCGCCGGGGGTCAAGTGGAAGCTCCGGCTCGATGTGCAGGGTCTGCTCATGGAGGCCGCGCGACGGCTGGACGAGGAGCCCCAGTTGCGGGAGTACTTCCCCGCCCAAGGCATCACCTTCGCCCAGGGCCAGAAGGTGTTGCCGCCCGAGGAGCTGGGCGAGACGGGCACCAGGATCATGGAACTGGCCCTGGCGGGCATGTCGTTGGGACGCATCATCCGGCAGGGACGCACCGAGAGTTTCGTGGTGCGGGACCTGTTGAAGAACTGGTGCAGCGAAGGCTACCTGAAGAAGGTCGAATCCGACTCGACCGACGACGGGGAGGATGACTCGGGCCATCAGGACCGCCGCCGATGGAGCCGACTCAGCCTGCGGTCGGCCCCGCTGACCATCCTCGCCATCGTGCTGCTGGCCGGCCTCGGCTGGCTGCGCTGGACTGCTTTGCCGGCTGCAGACGCGAACCTGGGCCACGCCCTGCGCGAGAAGCAGCTGCAGGACGAAGTCGTCCAGGCGGCCCGGCTCTACCGGTACGCCCACGGCGTCTGGCCCGCCGACCTCCAAACCATGGTCGAGGAAGGCGAATTGACTACCGCCACCAAAACAACCATCGACGCCCTGGGCTGGAAGTACAAACTCGATCAGACCCGCAAGCGGTTCAACCTGGGCTGACCCGGTTCATTTCTCCATTGCCAAGGCGGAACGCGGAGCCCTACTTTCCGGGAAGTAACATGTAACCGCACCCCGGAACACCCCGCGAGGTTCCCCATGAACAGCCCGTCATTCATCATCCCCCCTGCCGCCAGGGTCGCCGAGCTCCCCCCCTACATCTTCGCCACCACGTTCGCCATGAAGGAGAAGGCCCTGGCCGAAGGCAGGGAAGTCTTCGATCTCGGGGTAGGCAACCCCGACGGGCGTCCGCCTTCGGACATCATCGACGCCCTGGTCCAGGCCGTCCATGACGACAGCTGGAACTGCCATCGCTACGGAACCTTCCGGGGACTGCCGCGCCTACGCGAAGCCATCGCCTCCTGGTACTTCGACCGTTTCGTGGTGGAACTCGTCCCCGAGACCGAGACCCTGCCCCTGATCGGCTCCAAGGAAGGGCTGGCCAACCTGATGCGCGCCTACCTCGACCCCGGCGACACGATCATCCTGCCCAGCCCCGGTTACCCGGCCTACTTCGGGGCGGCACGGCTCTGCCAGGCGGAGATCTTCGAACTGCCCCTGCGGCCGGAAAACGGTTTCGTGGCCGACCTCGACGAGATACCTGCGGATGTCGCCGGACGGGCGCGCATGTTGATCCTGAACTACCCCGGCAACCCCACCGGAGCCGTCTGCGACCTCGATTTCTTCGCCCGGAGCGTCGCCTGGTGCAGGGAGCACCGCGTGATGCTGGTCTCGGACATCGCCTACAGCGAGCTGGGTTTCGATCCAGACCACCAGCCTCCCAGCGTCCTGCAGGTGCCCGGCGCCAAGGACGTGGCCATCGAATTCCAGAGTCTCAGCAAGAGCCACAACCTGGCCGGGTGGCGCATCGGCTTCGCCGCCGGCGGCCCGGAAGTGATCGGCAACCTGGGCAAGCTCAAGAGCAACGTCGATTTCTCGGTCTTCGGCGCCATCCAGATGGCGGCCGTGGCCGCCCTGACAGGCAACCAGAAGATCTGCGCCCACAACCGCGAGCTGTATCGCCGCCGTCGGGACCTGATGGTCAACGGGTTCGGCGACCTGGGTTGGCACGTGCCCAAGCCCGAGGCGACCCTGTACATCTGGTCCCCCATCCCCTCGGCCTGGGGCGACCGGGACATGGATTTCGTGAAGGATCTCTTCGAACGGACGGGGGTGCTGCTGGCGCCCGGCAGCGGGTTCGGCACCTTCGGCACCGGATACGTGCGTGTCGCCCTGGTGGCCGACGAGGAAGCCGTCGCGAAGATCATGGACCGCCTGGCGGCCGCCGATCTGGACTGGTCTTGATCGACTGGGGAAATTCGGCGGCGACAGCTAGCCCGCCAGCGCGGATTCCGGTCCATGCACGGCAACCAGCAGGCTGTCGGGATTGAAATACCGACCGGCACAGGCCCGGATATCCTCGTCGGAAACGGCGTCGATGGCGTCCACGATCTCGGTCACCGGCACGAAACGCCCGAAGTAGGTCTCGTTGCGGGCCAGGCGGTACATGCGGTTGACCATGCCCTCGAGACTGAAGATGAGCTGGCTCTTGAGCTGGGCCCGGTTGCCCTCCAGCTCGGATTCCGTGACCCCGTCACGCATCAGAAGGGCATACTCGGCCCGGATCACATCGGCCAGCCGGGGGAACTTGTCCGGCGAACACGATCCGGCGCAGCTGACCAGCCCGATGTCCCGCCCCATATCCGCGTAGTTGTACACCGTGTAGGCCAGGCCCTCCCGTTCCCTGACGGCCTGGAAGATGCGGCTGCTCATGCCGCCGCCCAGGATGTTGTTGAGCAGGTAGACGCCCATTCTGTCGCGGTGATGAAAGGGGATCCCGAGGTTGCCCAGCTCGAAGTAGGTCTGGATGATGGGACTGGTGATCTCCAGCCGCAGGGATTCGGCCCCGGCCCCCGGAACCGCTTCCGGCTCCCTACACGCCGCGGCGGTCTCCGCCGTTGAATCCGTGTCTTCTCCCACGTCAGGCCGCGGCAATCCACCGAAGGCCCCGGCCACCAGTTCCCTGGCCCCGGCCTGGATGTTGCCAGCCATGGAAATGATCACGTTTCCAGGCCTGAACAGCCGCCGGTGTTGCGACCGCAGCAGCCCGCTGTCGAAGGACATCACCGTTTCCGGTGTGCCCAGGATGGGCCTTCCCCTGCCGTGGCCGCGGTACAAACGCCCGGCGAATGCGTCGTGCAGCCGGTCCTCGGGGGTATCGAGGGCCTCCTGGATCTCCTCGAGCACGACCTTCTGCTCCATGGCCACCAGGTCCGGGGCGAAGGTCGGACGCAGCAGCATCTCCGTCAACAGCTCGACCCCCCGGGCGAAGTACTCGGGCAGGACCTTGATGGTGAACGCCACCATGTCCTTGGTGGTGAAAGCATCCACCACCGCGCCGACGGCATCGAAACCGGCGGCCAGTTCGAAGGCGGAGAACCGCTCCGTCCCCTTGAAGACCATGTGTTCGATGAAATGGGTCACCCCGTTGACGTCGGCGGCCTCGTCCTGGCTGCCGGTGCGCAGGAAGACGCCGAGGGTCACCGCGTGGGCGGTCTTCATGGGTGAGGCCAGCAGCACAGCCCCACCGGGAAGGATCTCCCGGTGGGGCGTCTGCTCGTCGCGATACGGGGTCAGGTTCACGACCCTCCGGACCTAGCGCCTGCCGCCGCGGCCGCCGCGGCTACCGCCGCGTCCACCACGATCCCGGCCGCTGTCGCGCCGCTCGCGCGGGCGGTCGTCCCGGGGCATGTTCTCCATGCCTTCGGGCACGGGCAGCAGGGCCTTGCGGCTCAGGCGGACCTTGCCGGTGCGGCTGTCGATCTCCACGACCTTCACGTCCACCTTGTCGCCCACCTGCAGGACATCCTCCACGTTCCCGACCCGGAAGTGCTCCAGCTCGGAGATGTGCAGCAGGCCGTCCTTGCCCGGCAGGAACTCCACGAAGGCCCCGAAGTCGACGATGGTCTTGACCGTGCCGTGATAGACCTTGTCCAGCTCGGGCTCGGCCATCAGACCGGTGATGAACTCCAGGGCGGCCTGGCCGCTCTCCTGGTCGGTGGAGGAGATGAAGACCATGCCCTCGTCGTCCACCTCGATGGTGGCGCCGGTCTCCTCCTGGATCTGCTTGATGACCTTGCCGCCGGGGCCGATCAGCGCGCCGATCTTCTTCACCGGGATCTGGATGGTCTCGATCTTGGGCGCGAACGGACTCATGGTCTCGCGCGGGGCCGGCAGGGCCTCGTGCATGACGTCCAGGATGTGATTGCGCGCGGCGCCGGCTTCCTGCAGGGCCTTGGTCATGATCTCGCGGCTGATGCCGGCGATCTTCGTGTCCAGCTGGAAGGCCGTGATGCCCTTGCGCGTGCCGGTGACCTTGAAGTCCATGTCGCCCAGGTGATCCTCGACGCCCAGGATGTCGGTCAGCACCGCGACCTCGTCGCCCTCCTTGATCAGACCCATGGCGACACCGGCGACCGGGGCCTTGATGGGGGCGCCCGCGTCCATCAGGGCCATGCAGCAGGAACAGACCGTGGCCATGGAGCTGGAGCCGTTGCTCTCGAGGACGTCCGAGACCAGGCGAATGGTGTAGGGGAAGTCCTCCAGGTCCGGCAGGATGGGCCGGATGGCGCGCTCGGCCAGCTTGCCGTGGCCGATCTCACGTCGGCCGGTGCCGCTGTAGCGTCCCACCTCTCCCACGCTGAACGGGGGGAAGTTGTAGTGGAGGTAGTACTTGCTCCAGTACTGGTCGGCGTTCAGAGGCTCGACGCGCTGCTCGGCCTGCTTGCTGCCCAGGGTGGCGGTACCCAGGGACTGGGTCTCACCGCGGGTGAACAGACAGGAGCCGTGGGCCCGGGGCAGGACGCCGCACTCGATGGTGATGGGCCTGACGGTGGTCAGATCGCGACCGTCGGTGCGTCGACCCTCGCTGAGGATCATGCGGCGCATGGTCCTCTTCTCCACCGCTGCCAGGGCCTCGAGGGCCTTGGGGTCGGCTTCCCCGTCCTCGCCGACGAATTCCGCGGCGACCTTCTGCTTGACCTCGTCCAGGGCGGCGGCGCGTTCCATCTTGCCCTTGACCACGATGGCCTGTCTGAGCTCGTCCCCGATGAAGGCCTCCACCTTCTCCTCCAGGGCGGAGTTGTCCTCGGGCGTCGGCATCTCCCACTTGGGCTTGGCCGGAACCAGTTCCAGCAGCTGCCGCTGCAGGCCGTTGAGCTTGCGGATCCAGTCGTGGGCGAACTCGATGGCGTCCAGCAGACGCTCCTCGGGAATCTCCTCGCACTCGCCCTCGATCATGCACACGATGTCGTCGGTGCCGGCCACGACCAGGTCCATGGTCGATTCCTCGAGCTGGCTCACGCTGGGGTTGGGGATGAACTCGCCGTCAACGTCGGCAACCCTGACGCCCGAGACGATGGAGGTGAACGGGACATCCGACAGGTTCAAGGCCATGCTGGCACCGGTGATGCTCAGGGTGTCGGCGTGGAAATCGGTGTCGGCCGAGATGATGAAGGCCACGATCTGGGTCTCGTGCCGATAGCCCTTGGGGAACAGGGGGCGCAGGGGCCGGTCGATGAGCCGACAGCTGAGCACTTCACGCTCGGTGGGCCTGGCCTCGCGTTTGAAGAATCCGCCGGGAATCTTGCCGGCGGCGTAGGTCTTGTTGCGGTACTCCACGAACAGGGGCAGGAAGTCCCGGTCGCTGGGACGCTTGTCGGCGGTGACGGTCATCAGGCTCATGGTGTCTCCCATGCGCACGATCACCGACCCGTTGGCCTGCCTGGCCATGCGTCCGGTCTCCAGGGAGAAGGTGGTCCCGTTCATTTCCATACTTACGACTTGCTTTTCCATTTTCTTTCTTTCCTCTCATGCCGCTTGCAGCATCGGCGCCGTCGGCCTATTCCGGCTGCGCCATCGTGGGCGGCACCATGCCGCCCGTGAAACAGTTTCTTTCTTTACCAACCTGCACAAACACGGACCGGCCGCGACGACAGGTCACGACCGATCCGAAATCCAGACACCGTCATGAAATGGGCAGATCAACCGCGGATTCCCAGTTCCTTGATCAGGGCACGGTAGCTTTCCAGGTCCTTCTTCTTGAGGTAGGAAAGCAGCCGTTTCCTCTGGCCCACCATCTTCAACAGGCCGCGGCGGGAATGATGATCCTTGCCGTGCAGCTTGAAGTGTGAACTCAGGGTGTTGATGCGTTCGGTCAACAGCGCGATCTGCACCTCGGGCGAACCGGAGTCCCCCTCGTGCTTCCTGAACTTCGCGATCACGTGTTCCTTTTGATCCTTGGTCAGTGCCATCGTCCAGAACCTCCTCGAAACGTCACGCGCTTGCGTCACGATGGCCGCAGGCCGACCATGGCTGTTCCGGTTGCCGTTGGTTCTCCGGATGCGCCACGGGATCGTTTCCCGGCGGGCATCTACCCGCCTGAAACCGTCGACCCGCTGTGAAAACTCCCTGCCGTACGGACACACCCATGCGTCCTGCTCGGTAGGAGCAAGGCCGAATATAGAGAAAACATTTTCCATCTGCAAGGTAATTCGGCACGGCGGGGTCAGGATTGACCGGTAATTCGCCCCTTCCCGCCGGCATCGGCCAGGACCTGCACGGCCGCAGCCACGCCGCAGCCCAGCAGGAAATAGAGCAGCATCTCCGGCTCGTCATCGGTCTGGAAGACCTGGAACATGCCCCCGATGAGGGCCGCCACCTGGCAGGCCAAGGCGCCGATGATCAGACCGCGGTCGGCCCCGGGCACCCTCAACCCCCGCCACAGCAGGTGGAAGATCTCCCAGTACAGCCAGAGAAAGGCCAGCAACCCCGGCACCCCGGCGTTCACGGCCTGCATCAGGAAATCGTTGTGGGCGTGCCCGCGCGCCTCGTAGTAGCCGGGATACTCGTGCTCGAGCAGCATCTTGTCGAAGTTGCCCGGCCCCCAGCCCGTCACGGGTTTGGCCTCGATGCCCGCCGCTGAGCTGCGCCACAGGTTCAGCCGGGTGACTTCCTTGGGATCGTTGAAGGTCTCGAGCATGCGGGCGCGCAACGAGGGGGTGGCCGCCGCCCCGAGCACGGCCAGGGCCAACAAAACCAGGCCCACGGCCCGCCGGCGTCCCTTCTGCACGAACACCAGGAAGGCGAAGACACCTGCTACGGCCAGCAGGCTGCTGCGGGCGTAGGTCCACACGAGAACCAGGGTCAGCAACAGGACCGCAGCCAGCAAGGAGATCCTGGGCCATATCCGTGTGCCCGTTCCGGCCAGGACCAGGGCCGAGGCCACGGCCACCTCGTACATGAGCTGTCCCCCGTAGCTCAGGTGATGCCCGGTGAACCCCACCACCAGGTATTCGCCCCCGTTGGTCAGCAACCGGTGGTGGCGCACGAGGTCCTGTCCGGTGAAATGCTGATAGACACCATAGACCGCCGCCAGGGCGGCCGAGCCCAGCAACACGGCCACGCTGCGCCGCAGATGCTTCCGCCCCGAGACCACGTGCACGGGCACCGCCAGCACCAGCAGTTTCATCCACCACTCCTCGCCGAGCTTGTACCACTGCCGCGTGCCGGCCGGGGCGGCCACGGTGCTGACCGTGTTCCACAGCAGGACCACGGCCAGGGCCAGGGCGACCCTCGAGGGCAAGGCCCGTCGGGCCGAGGGTGAAACCACCAGCGCGGCCAGCGCCGCGGCCACCATCAACGCGGTGGCGATGTTGCCGGCGGCCACCGACAGGGGGGCTCCCAGGGCGAAAACGTAAAGGGGTACGATGAACCAGAGGGCGGTCAAGGAAATCTCCCGGATCAGGTGTTTCTCCCGAATCCTTCCTGAATGATTCGGACTTTCAGCGGCAGCCTGATGCATTAAGCGGCATCGGAGCCCCTTGGGCAAGGGATTATCGACCACTAAGGTGAAGGCCGCCCCACGGCGGCCTTCACCATTCCAGACCCGGTTTTCTCAGGCGATCTTCACCCGTTCTGGAGGACGCCCCGCTGGCGCAGGTAGTCCAGCACCTGCTGCACGCAGGTGTCCAGGTCGTTCTTGTCGGTCTCGACCACCAGTTCGGCGTTCTCGGGAGCCTCGTAGGGGGCGCTGATCCCGGTGAACTGGGGAATCTCGCCCGCACGGGCCTTCTTGTACAACCCCTTGGGATCCCGGCGCTCGCACTCCTCCAGGGAGCACTTGGTGTACACCTCGATGAACTTGCCCTCGGGAGTGATCTCCCGGGCTCCCTGGCGGTCGACGATGTAGGGGGAGATGAAGGCCGTCAGGCAGATCGTGCCGGCATCCATCATCAGCTTGGCCACCTCGCCGATGCGGCGGATGTTCTCGGTGCGATCCTCGGGGCTGAAACCCAGGTCCCTGTTCAGACCGAAGCGGATGTTGTCGCCGTCCAGGACGTAGGTATGGCAACCCTGCTTGAACAGGGCCTGCTCCACAGCCTGGGCCAGGGTCGACTTGCCGGCGCCGGAAAGGCCGGTGAACCACAGGATGGCGGCCTCGTGGCCGTTCTGCTGGACGCGATGCTCGTGCGTGATCTCGCCCTCTGTGTAGGTGATGTTCTGGCTCTTGATTTCACGACTCATGACGAAACCCTTCTCCCTGCGGGGCCGACAAGCGGCCTGTTGAATGAAAATGCCTGGCTCCGCTCCCCGGACCAAAGACAAAAGCCGCCGGATGCGGCTTGCGGCCGGGTAAGCTAACACGTGACCTCACACCATGCAAATTTCGGCCGTCCGGGAGAATCATTGAGGGTTTTCAGGCATGGAGAATTCCCCGTGCCGCCGTCTCGTCCCTGGCCAGCTGGGCGATGAGTTCCTCCGCCGTGGAAAACTTCCGTTCCGGCCGGAGACGGTCCAGCCACTCCACCTTGACGATGCGGCCGCGCAGGTCGCCCCGGAAGCCGAACAGGTTGGCCTCCAGCCGCGGCACGGGCAACCCGTCGGGGTTGAACGTGGGCACGCTCCCGAAGTTGAGCATGCCGCCGAACACCGTCCAGCTCTGGGCCGTGACGCTCAGCAGCTGGCCGTCGCGGTCGATCTCGGGCAGGGGCCCGGTGACCTGGTCCAGGATGCCGGAGCTGCCCGGTCCCGCCGCATCGGCGGGCACGCTGACCCGCACGGCATAGACCCCCACCGCCGGCAGCAGTTTCATGGCATCGAGGGCTTCGATGTTGGCGGTGGGATACCCGATGGTGCGACCGCGCCCGTCTCCGGGAACGACCTGTCCCCACAGCGCGTACGGTCGGCCCAGCATCCTGGCCGCGCCGCGGGAATCGCCCCGGTCCAGGGCCTCGCGGATGACCGAGCTGCTGATGATCACGTCGTCCTCGCGCACCGGTTCCACCACTTCCATGGTGTAGCCCAGGGTCCGCCCCAGCTTCTCCAGGGTTTCGGCGGTACCCTGCCGATCATGGCCCAGGTGCATGTCGTACCCGGCCACCAGGTGCTTCAGACCCAGGTACCCCTGGAGGAAGCGCTCGACGAAGGTCCGGTAGTCCAGCCGGGCCAGCTGTGGGCAGAAATCCGCGGCCACCACCGTCTCGCAACCCATCTCGGCCAGCACGGCCAGCTTCTCGCGCCAGGTGGTCAACAGGAAGGGCCGGGGATCCTTGTCGAGCACCAGCCGCGGGTGCTGCTTGAAGGTCCAGACGGCGGCCGCCTCCAGGCCCAACCGGGCCCGGGCGGCCCGCACGCCGTGGATCAGGGCCTGATGCCCCCGGTGCAACCCGTCGAAGCTGCCCATGGTAAGGGCGCTGCCGGGGAGCTTGGAGCCCCGCGTCCCGATGCTGCCGGCAATCAGTTCGTCGATGTATTCCTCGGTCAGGCGGATCAGGCGCATAGGTCGTCCTTTCGGCC
>Ga0164318_10002653_pt1 | contig 16693 bp, 14 predicted proteins | sample GuaBasSedimGuay9_FD_113734 | JGI IMG/M metagenome (GOLD analysis project Ga0164318, IMG submission 113734) | Subseafloor sediment microbial communities from Guaymas Basin, Gulf of California, Mexico - Guay9, Core 4571-4, 0-3 cm | ecosystem: Environmental > Aquatic > Marine > Hydrothermal vents...
CCCGTTGTTGAAGATTATCATTGTAAGTCCCGTCCCAGTTCTCCCAGGCGGACTCAAAAAAACATCAGACCACACCCAATCTTCATTTCCGTCTCCGTCAAAGTCTATTGAGAAGAGACCATGGCCTAAATTCTGTACGTCGTTGTCATATTTCTTTCCAATTATTGTAAAATCAAAATCACCATACGTAACCTCGTTTTTACTTTTCAATACACGTCCGGAAATCCCATATATTACTCCTTTCTCATCTGGAGAAACGATTAATCCTGGATTGGATGGAAATATGTCATACAATCCATCATTATCATAATCAAATACTTCTACATAGTCTGCAAAACCCCCACTAGGATCGTATGGACCACTTATGGTAACATTCCAGTAACTGCTATTTCCGTTCTCCTCTAGGTAAATGATCTTAGGATAATTGTCTCTTCCATACAGTATCCTTAAACGAGAATCCCATGTGGTTCCCCCATCAGGCGAATAAAGAGTATTGACTATGAGATCATCGTAAAAGTCGTTATTTAAGTCTATTATGTATTTTAGTCTCAGGTATATTTGTGTTCCATTCCCAATTATAGCAAAATCATAATCTTCTGTTGCATTGTATGTCCTGCCATATTCTATGCTCCTTCCAAATTTTATGTAAATACCATTTCCCCGGTACTTCATCACCATGTCTATAAGGCCATCCCCATCTATGTCCCCCATAAGTTTTTTAAGTGGAGGGTCTGCCTGGTAGATTCTTACGTCGTATTCCGTCTCCTTTACTGAGGTGTATCCCTCCGCCTCATCTACCCTGTCCAAGCATACATATCCAAACCCACTTATCACCAGTCCCAGCAGAATCAAAAGCGTTCCTGTCCTCTTGATATTCTCATCCTCCCTCCTTCAGGTTTCATCTCCATCTCTTCTCCTCAAACCCCCGCCCCCCCCGGGGAATGCGCTGAGAGCTGCTGGTGATTATTACATAGCGATTTAAAAAAGTTTACTTAAAGCCACCGAAACTGCCCCACCCACAGGTCTGACCGAACCCTGATATGAATTTGGTGTCCGTCACACTCCTCCGCCCTCCATAAGCAAAGTTAAATAATCATTACCCTATATTTCAAACCTCCCGGGGATGCGGAATGAAAGCTGCAAACGACGTGGAATACGGGAGGGTCAAGTCCCTCGTTGAATTGTTTGGGAGTCTTCTTGAGAACCGAGAGGACATAGAAAAGAAACTGAGACTAGTTGAGGAGACCATAGCTCTTGGAAATGAGAAGCTGGCAAAGGCTTTCTTGAGGAAGACTCTGATGGAGTTCCTCACCCAGATTATATCGTACTTTAAGGGTAAGGGCCTTAATTACAAGCTTTCGGGGAGATTTAGAGAATTTCTTGACGAGCTTGAGAAGGCCCTACTGGAAGAGCGGGTTCAGGAGGCTTTCCGGCACTTTATTGCCTTTTCCATTCAACCTTCAGATATTATAACGGAGGGCGTTGGAGAGGAGGAGGAATTGGCGCTCCCGGAGACGGAGTACCACGATGCCCTAGATTATGTTGAGAAGATATTTGATTACATGCAGATGAAGAACGTGGGTGGTGAGGAGGGGAAGGAGATCTCGGAGATGTTCATCCAGATGAAGAAGAAGCTCAGGGAAGTGGATTTCAAAGGGCTTAAGGAGTTGGGTGAGAGGCTCACGGAGAAGCTTCTTCTCCCCAGGGAGCAGTTCAAGTTCAACCTTGAGCTGAAGCTGGAGAGGCTGGAGCGCATACTTAAGCGGCTTCAAGATAGCCGAGAGATTCTGGGAGAGAATGCAGAAAAAATAGATAAGTGGTGGGCGGAGTTTCTTGAGGTGAAGAAGGCGGTGAAAGAGGGATTCCTGCTGAAGTCAGATCTCAAGATAAAGGAGCTCACCGGGGAGATAGAGCCCTATCGGGAGAGACTGATGGGCGAGATTGTTAAAAGGGTGATAGTGGAGGCGGAGGAGATGATGAAGGGTACGGGTGGTGACACCTCTTTTGAGGAGTTTCTTCTCAAACTTGCCCGAAAGAGGCTTGAGGAGAGGCGATATAAGGAGGCTTATCAATTTGCGGTTAAGGTGAAGTTGCTTCTCAGGTGGGGGGAGGGTGGGGTGAATGAGGCCCTTAAAAAGAGGCTGGAGAAGTATACAGAGCTCGTCGGTGCCCTTGTCCTCCCGGGAGAGGTGAAGAGTGAGCTTCTAAAAGAGCTTAAGGTGGTTGAAAGGTGGATGAAGAGGGGGGAGGGGACGAGGGCCCAGGAGGGTCTGAAAGCCTTTGAGAAGAGGCTCCTTGAGATAGCGGAGGGATAGTTACTCCCACTCTATTGTCCCCGGGGGTTTGGATGTGAGGTCCAAACCCACAGCTATCCTTCCACCGACCCTCTCAAAGCTCTTGAGAACTTTTCTTAAAAATCTCAGGGGAAGCGGATAGCTCTCGGCGGTCATAGCTCTCTTGGACTTTATGGGTCTTAACACTATCAAAGGATCGCTTTCCCCAATCCTCACAGGTGTTATTATTGTGGGGAACTGCCAGATTCTCCTGTAAAGGTTCATGCTCTTTAGGTTCTCAGTTACAACCCAATCCAATTCTCTTAAGAGCTCTACTCTCTCCCTCTTTATGTAAACAGGATAGTTTTCAGGCTCACCGATCTCATCTGGGGACAGTATCAGCACCACGCGATTTATCTCAGGGAGCACCCCTGTTATCTCCGTGGCAGCCAGTTTCATCCTGCGCTGCATCCTGACGGTGGGAGCGTCTTCAATCCAGACCGCTAAAGGAAGATCATAGGAGCGTGCATCTCCCTTCACACCCACACTCTTTATGGGCAGTACCCTGTAGCCCTTGAGCCTGACTTTATGGGAATAGAATATATCCTCCACCCTCCCCCCCTCCCTGATCCCCTCCTCCGCCCGGTGTGCCTCCCTCCAATATTCTTCAGCCTTCTCCTCCGAGAGGCACAGGTATCTTATCCCTAGGCCTGGCCCGGGGAAGGGGTGGCGCTCAACGATCTCTTCGGGCAGTCCCAGAGCCCTACCCACCTCCCGCACCTCCGCCTTGTATAGCTCGTGCACGGGCTCTATAACCCTGCCCTCCTCGATCATCCTCAGAATGATGTTCACACGGTTGTGGTGGGTCTTTATGACATCGGAGTACTTTGTTGCCCCCGACTCTATGGTGTCCGGATAGAGGGTTCCTTGGGCAAGTAGCCAGTCCTCAAGGTTCAGTCTTCTCGCCTCTTCCTCTACAAGCTCAACGAATAGCTCCCCGATGATCTTCCTCTTCTCCTCCGGGTCGTGGACCCCTTCAAGGCGCTTCAGGAAAAGGTCAGAGCGATCCCTGTAGATGAGGTTCTTAATCCCCAGGGCTTTCAGGGCTACAATGACCTCTTCGGACTCGTTCTTCCTCATCAGACCGGTGTTGATGTGGATGGAATACACCTTCTCAGGGGGAAGGGCCCTCAGGAGAAGGGCTGCCACCACGGTGGAGTCCACCCCGCCGGAGACCAGCGACAGAACCTCCTTCTCCCCCACCTCCTCCCTTATGTTCTTCAGGATCATATCGGTGAAGTTCTCAACAGTCCATCTCCCTTCAAGACCGCATATTACCCTTGCGAAATTGAAGAGTATATCGTCCCCCCAGCGGGTATCCTCCACCTCCGGGTGAAATTGTAGGCCCCACCTTCTCCTCACGGGGTCCGAGAAGGCAGCTATCGGGCAGCCGGAGGTGCTGCCGATGACCCTGAAGCCTTCAGGGAGTGATGTCACGGAATCCCCGTGGGACATCCAGACCCTTTGGCTTCTGGGCAATCCCTTGAATATTGGGTCGCGGGTCCTGACCTTGAGCCTGGCGTAGCCGTACTCCTTTCTGCCAGTCCTTTTCACTTTTCCCCCATAGTGGAGGGCTATCTGGTGCATCCCGTAGCAGAGGCCTAGAATGGGGACGGGAAGGTTAAAGATCTTATTGTCCACCTGGGGGGAGTCCTCCTCGTAGATGGAGTAGGGGCTGCCGGAGAGTATTATCCCACCGTATTCCTCAAGCTCCTCCGCAGGGGTGTCCGCCACCCTTATCTCCGTCCTCACCTGGGAGAAGCGCCTCAGGCTGTTGGCTATCAGATGGGTGAACTGGCCACCGTTGTCCAGAATTACAATGCTCTCTCCCTTCAACTCAGAGCTCACCCCTTACCTTCTCGTTCGCTTCTAAGGTCTTTTTTTTCATTCTCACCCTGTACTCCTTCAAGCTCTTCTCTATCTCTGGGTGGGAGAGGCTGAGTATGGATGCGGCAAGAAGTGCGGCGTTCTCCCCCCTGTCCAAGCCCACGGCGGCCACGGGGACCCCGGGGGGCATCTGAACTATGGAGAGTATTGAATCAAGATTGAGTTTTCCGGAGACTGGGACACCTATCACCGGGCGGGTGGTGTGGGCGGCAATGACCCCCGGGAGAGCCGCCGAGAGGCCCGCAATAGCGATGTAGCAGCTGTAGGCATCCTCCCGGATCAAACTAACAAGCTCCTCAGGGGTTCTGTGAGCTGAGTAGATGAAGACATCGTGTTCAACCCCCAGTTCATCCAGGACCTTCTTTGCCTTCTTTATGACTTCAAGGTCCGAGTAGCTCCCGGCCACGATGGCAACCTTCGCTCCTGTCATGGGGATGCAGAAGATGTCTCATGTTATTAATCTTATCTTTTCGGCCTTCTGCACCGGGGCATCACTGATGGATTTTCAATTCTCCAAAGGTTATTATATGGAGTTCATATAGGGGTAGAAGGTGAGCTCGGATGGTCCCTCTCAAAGAGATCAAAGCAAAGGACATCGCAGAGAAGCCGGCTGAGGTCATATCGCCTGAGGAGACGATTTCGGAAGCTGTGGGAAAGCTCCTCAAAACGGAGGAGAGGGTCCTACCTGTTGTAGAGAAGAAGAGCTTCCTTGGAATGATCTCCCTGAAGAGTCTTCTTAAAAGGAGGAAAATACCCCTAAACGCCAAAGTAAGGCACTTCACCTTCATGCCGCCTAGGATAGACCCAGATACATCTCTTTTTGACATTGCCGACATTATGATTTATCAGAACCTGAGGGCCCTTCCTGTTGTTAAGGGGGAGAGGCTCAAGGGCGTAGTGAGCATAAGGAGTGTTCTAAAGGCTGCCGCTCAGGACCCGCTTGTGGGTGGTGCCAGGGTTGGGGAGATAATGAACCCCTCCCCCGCCTCTTTGAGCGAGGAGGAGAACAGCACCCATGCGGTGCGTTTTATGGTCATGGAGGATTACAGGGCACTTCCCGTGGTGGACTCCGGGGGGAAGGTCACCGGTGTGGTGGGCCTTAAGGACCTCATGAGGGTCCTTGAGAAGCCTCAGAGCAAGAGCTCCAAGGGGGAGGTGAGGGGGGAGAAGGAACCCACAGAGGTTTTGGTAAAGAGCATCTCCACGCCCCCGGTCACCGTCAGTGTCAAAGCGACTATCAGGGAGGCTGTGGAGAGGATGCTCAGCAACAGCACTAACATCCTTGTTATAGTGGATGAGGAGGGCAGACTGGCGGGTGTTGTTACGGAGAGGGATGTTCTGGAGAAAATAATCCGTCTGAAGAAGGAGACCAGGCCCTTCATTCAGATCGCCGGTGTGGACGACGTGCATGCGGATGAGCTTCCGGCGTTTCAGGAAATAATTGAGAAAAATCTGAAAAAGGTTGAGAGGTTCGTGGAGCCCGTTGCTATTACGGTGAGGATTAAACACCACCATCACACCGAGGACAAAACGAAGTACACAGTGAGTCTGAAGCTCTCAACCCCTTATGATATTTATGTTGTAGAGGAGTGGGACTGGGGTATGTCAACGGCTCTGAACAAATGCTTCAGAAAACTTCAGAAGATTCTCAAGAAGGAGAAGGAGAGGCGCACCTCCAGATAGCTCATCAGGCGAAGCTGAAGGCGGTTTGAAACCTCCAGGACCTTATACAGACGCACCGGTCAACCTCAAGGCGGCGGAGGCTGTTGTCAGGGGAGTAGGAGAAGTCCCGTATGGCCCTAAGAACCCTTCTGTCACACCTGAAGCAGTTGTGGGGACCCCGGGGCCTCCCCCCACCGCTGGGCTCGCTCATGACCCTCCTATCCCCAGCTATGGCCTTCCCTTCTTTGAGGACGTAGATGAGGCTCCACAGCCATGGAGGCCTGTACTTCCCCTCTCTATAGAGCCTCTCTACAAGGGTGCCCTTCTGAACGTTAACGGGGTTCACAGAGATGGTCTGGACATAGAGGTCTTTGAGGAACTCAAAGCTGCCTACGACGTCCTCTATAGCCTCCCTCTCTGTGAGGAATGGTGGCTTCAGAAGCAGATACACCTTTGAGCCTGCTCCTGTCCTCTTAAGAACCTCAAGGGCCCTAAGGAAATCAACAGTTCTGAACCCCTTTCTTATGGATTCCTCCCTTATCACGTCGCTTGAGGTCTCGAGCCCCTGAGCCACCGTCACAGAGAAGTTAGAGATAAGGGGCTCTAAAGCCTCTTCTGTCACATATTCAGGTCTGCTCTCAACCAGAAGGTGCGGTCTTACCCCCAACTCCTCTGCCCGCCTCCCGAGACTCTCAACGAAGTGCTCAACAGCCTCCTGCGGTACCTCCCCGGGGTCAAGGAAGGAGCCTGAGGTGTATATTTTGATGAGCTCCTCGCCTCCGAAAGCACTGGCCACTCTCTCAAGCTCACCTTTCAGCACCTCACCGTTTATCTCAACGTCCCCCCGGGGGATATTGTATCCGCACATGGTGCACCCGCCCCCCCGCCTGAACCAGGAGCATCCCCGGGTGGTTATGATGGCAACAAGGGCCTGTATTCTTTTCCCCTGAAGGACCTCCGGCTCCTTCCAGACCTTGACAAGTTCCCGCACGGAAACACCTCAAAGCTTCAGGAGCTGGGCGTGGGGCACCCCCTCCACATAGAGAACGTTCTCCTCAAGGATGTAGCCCTCTTTGATAGCTAGCTCCACAACGAACTTCCCGGACAGATTCGCCATGGTGCACTGCTGAAGCATTCTTATGAAGACCTCCTCCGCCACGAGGTCTCCCCCGTAGAAATCCCTCTTCACGTGGAGTCTGAAGATGCCCTCCCTGAACCTCTTGTCTATAATGTCCTCATCACATGCGGCGAGGAGAATGTCCCCTCCCCTCCTGTGCACCTTCATGTATATCCTTCCTTCAGGCTCCTCATCCATTTTGCACCACATCACAGCGTCTTGAACACATTGTGTCTCGGCTCATATATATATCCGCTCGTCAGGAGCTGTTTTATTACATCCCCAACCTCGTCCCTGGTGAGCCCCTCCTCCTTTGCCCGGTCTGTGATAGCCTCTATAGAGGCACCCTCCCCTGTTATGCTGTCCAGTTCGCTAATTATCTTAAGGATCACCTGAAGCCTCTCTCTCTTGGCCAGTGACCTGCCGGTGTATATGGCGTCTATCCCCCCTCCCTCAGTTATGGAATCCAGATAACGGTTGAAGACCTTAATCGCCCTGTCAGCGTCCTCCACTGTTACCTCTTCGCTCAGCCGTATTCGGGCGGAGGCCTCGGCCAGACGTATTATGGCTTCAAGCTGTCTTGTGGTTATGGGAATGATCTTCATGCCTCCCTCCTCGTGGGAGCGGGAGCGGAGGGTGAGGAAGTAATCTATGATTTTATCCTTCGCCTCCTCCGTGAGCACTGGGAAGATGTTCTGCCTGGCGTAGGAGACGTATTTTCTCAGAAGCTCAGGAGGTATGAACTCCTTCTCCTCAATCTCTTCGAGATCCTCCACCTTCCCTCTTCCCTTTGTGGTCATCTCTATCTTCCTCTTCTTCTCACCCCACTGGTGGTGGTTGAGGATGTGGACGGCCTTTCTCCGGTCGAGATCAGGGTTCGGAAGATCCCTTATGGCGAAGATAATATCAAAGCGCGATAGGAGAACGGGGGGTATGTTTATCTGGTCCACGATCTCCCTCTCTCCGAAACGGCCGAACTTGGGGTTTGCAGCCGCAAGGATGGAGCACCTGGCCCTTAAAGTCGCCTGGATTCCCGCCTTTGAGAGGGCCACCACCTGCTGCTCCATGGCGGTATGCATCACCGAGCGGTCAACATCGCTCATCTTGTCTATCTCGTCTATACAGGCTATCCCCCCATCCGCCAGAACCAGCGCTCCAGCCTCGAGAGTGAAGTTTCCCTCGCCGAACTCGTCCTTCACCACCGCTGCCGTGAGGCCAGCGGCTGAGGAGGACTTCCCTGAGGTGTATATTCCCCGGGGTGCGAGGTCCGCTATATAGCGTAGAAGTTGAGATTTCGCTGTCCCCGGGTCTCCCACCAGGAGAACGTGGATATCCCCCCGGACCCTTGTGCCGTCTGGAAGGTTCTTCTCCACTCCGCCGAAGAGCTGAAGGATCAAAGAGAGCTTCTCAGCCTCCATACCGTATATGGATGGAGAGAGGGAGTTGATGAGGAGCTGGTAGATGTCCATCCTCTTTGCGTATTTTCTTATCTCTATCTCATCCTCCTCGGTGATCTCGAGCTCAAGGTAGCTTTTTTCCCTCTTGTCGTAGTTGTTAACCTCAAGGTATATGTCAAAGAGGGGCAGCTTCCCGTAGGCGTCCCTCTTCTGTCTCGCTCTTAAGATGCCCCATATCTTGACCTGGTCCCCGGGGAAGACCTTTCCGGCTATGTCGTCGTAGAAATAGAGAGAGAGCCTCTTTGGCTGATCCCCGCCGGTGAGCGACTCCGGAGACTCCTGTATCTCGATCTTCTGCACATCTACGAAGGTTGATTTTTTCATGTCAAGTTCAAACTTGGTGGATGACGCTTTCCTCCCACACCCCCCCTCCTCCTCTGGACACTCCAGAGGTTCTCTGTATTGGTAGTCCATTTCAATCTCTATCTCGTGGCCGCACCTCTGGCAGATAAAAACCCCTTTTCTAAGGCGGGGCTTCACGTCCGTGGCCTTCCTGACGAGCCCCTCCACCATCACAAGGGTGTCCAGGTGAACACTTCTCAGATCCCTTATGTTTACAATGAACTCCGACGGGAGGTCGGTGAATCGTATGTTTATTCTCCTGCCGGCCTCCTCCGGGCCCAGGATCTTCCTGATGGCCAGCTCACCTGCCCTCAGGACGAGCCGGGGGTGCTCCCTCAGGGCCCTCGCTATGCTCTCTTTGAGAGAGAAGAGGTCCATGTAAGAGATGTAGAGACTATTTCGGGTGGGAATTGAAGCGATGTCGTTTATCTCGCCTATTAAGCCTTTCAGCTCGAAATAGTCCATCCAGTCCTCAATGAGATCCTCTGTGGAAGGGCTCTTTGCTATCTCCACCGTCTCCTCCATCCATCCACCTCCCCTTTCAGAGGGGGTAGTACTTCACAAACTTCCCCTCTCTTTTCTTTCTTATAAGACCCATGCGGTAAAGTTCGTTTAAGTGGTAGTTCAGGTCTGTAGGGGACTTCCCAAGGAGCCTTGCTATGCTCTTCTGGACCGCTCCGGGGTGGTCCATGATGTACTGAAGTATCTTTCTCTTGACCGGGGAGAGGTAGTTGAAGTCCTCCGGCATCTTCCTGTCAATGGGGTAGAAGACCTTGTATTTTCCCACTTTCCTAGACCTCACGAGCTCCTCCCTCTCAAGGATCCTCAGGTGGTGTATCAGCGTGCCGTTTGTGAGACCAAGGTCTTTCTTTATGTCGGAGAAGGTGGCGTAGGGCTTTGCCTTTAAGTACCCCAAGATCTCCCACCTAATCCCGCTCTCTATCTTCTCCCGCTTCAGCTTTGAGTATAGCGGGAAGAAGAGGGTAAGGAGGCGGTATTTCAGCGCCTCCCTCCTCAGAATCTCAAAGACCAGGAAGAACCCTATGGCTCCCTGCGTGACGATAAGAAGCAGTCCAACTCCCCCGTCGCTCCCCTCCTCATCGGGGACGTTGGGGGTCATGACCACATCTTCATTACCCGTAGGGGGATTCTCAACCCCTGAAGAACCATCGTTTTCACTTCCCCCCTCGGGGGTTTCAGTCCCTGCTCCCCCTTCCTGAGGATCTCCTCTGTCATTCTCTGCAGGTGCTTGGGACTCTTCCTCCCCGGGGCTGTCTTCCTCAGCAGGGAGGGGATCATCCGTAGTGCCGCCGTCCTCAGAAGGAATATCCTCCCGGGGCTCTTCAATTAGGCAGGGGTTGGGAAGTGTCACCTCGTTGTTCCCCTCTTCGCTCTCGGGGAGCTCTCCTTCAGGGTCCAGAACTATCCTGATCTGGCTATATCTGAGGGAGGGGAATACAGATACGGATATCTCCGTTTCCTCCCCTGGCTGGATGGCAGGAGTGTTTCCGTCCACTATGAGTACCTCATCGTAAAGCACCTGGTATCTGATCCCTGGGAGGGTCTCTACACCCTCGTAGTACACCGTGGCGTTGACCCTCACCTTCCCCTCGCCCTCCACAGCGCTAGCCTCTCTCAGCCCCACATCCACGAATACACCTTTGACCTTCATAGAGAGCTCGTTGTTCTTAAGGTTACTGTCCACCTCCTCGCCCAGGATTCTCACGTTCGCTTTTAACGTCCTCTCCTCTTCTCCGCATGGGAAGGAGAATGTGTATCGCAGGACATCCCCCTGGGAGAGGGAGGGGAGTCTCTTTGAGTATATAATCTCCTCATCAAGCCAGACGTTCAACTGACCTCCAGTTAAGGGCCCGCCAAGGTTGCGGATGGTGACCTCCCCTCTTGCGCTCCGATTCAAGACGGGGAGGTCCAGCAATCTCAGGCCGTCAACCGCTATATCGTAGAGCTCCCCATCGGACACTATCACAGTTATATTGATCTTCTGAGCGTTGCCAGCGGTATCCTCCACACCAGTTTCAACAGAATAATACCCCCCTCCTTCGTCCCGGGCGGCTACCCTTATGGTTCCGTCAATGTAGGTGACCTTCCCCGGGACGGGTAATAAAGCGTCACCACTCTGCCTGAAAACCCTCGCAGAAATGGATTCGCCGTCGATACCAGCATGGGGGTCCTCCGCGGAGAAAGTGAAGTTGATGTGGTCCCCCTCCCTTTCAAACCCCAGGAATCTAACCTCCGGGGGTTTGGAGTCCACCCTCAGCTTAAAGGTTAGGTCTTCTGAGAGAGTGGCACCGTCAGGAAGGTTATCCATAGAGAGGGCACAGTCGAGTATGCCAGTAGTTGAAGGGGTTACAAGCGTGAGGTCAAAGCTTCCGGAGAAGGGGACAGAGTCCTTGATCCACCACCTCCAGTTGGTTAAAGAAGAGGAGAGCAGGGTGAAGTTGAAGTCCTTCATGCGGCTGTAGAAAGAGCTTACATTACCGTTCGCCTTAAGGTGGTAGAGCCTTATGTCCCTCAGCGTTATCTTCTCCCTACCCCTCACCCATCCCCTTGACACATCCTCGCCTCTCTCGTTGAGAACACCTCCCTGCCAGTATATCATTATTTTCTTGGAGAGGTAGAACGCATCTCTGAAGAGGTACTCCCTGCTGCCCCCCGTTGAGTTTGTCAGTTTGAGCACCAGGCTGTAATTGCCCTCTGCCATCTCCCAGTGGGGAATGAAGGTGAAGTTGAGCATCCATGAGCCCTGCTGGGAGAGGAGCTTCACGCTCTCCTGAGGTATGGTTAAGAAACCTTCCGCCTCTGAGGTATCAAGGATAAAGGAGCGCAGAAATCCGCCTCTTATGGTGATAGAATAGCGCACGTGGGTGAAGGTAAGGTAAAGCTCGGATGGGTCCAACATCTCAAAGGTCAGAGTGAGGTTGTACGGGTAGAGGGGATAGACGGTATTCTCGTCGGTGGAGCCTATGCTGATATAGACGCCATCTGCTACGAAAGAGCTACTCCCGCCCTCCCGGCTCTCTTCAATAGAGGTGCCTTCGCTTAGAAATGGAATAATGGCTATCAGGAACATAAGAAGCATAGCTGGAATCGCATTAAGCCTTTCTTTAGAGGCGTGGCATCTCATAGACCCACTTACCTGACCTTTGTCCAAGTTATTCTTATCCTACCACCCTATTTAAAGATTCTTAGAAGATGAGTGGTTGTGCCCGGGGGCAAAAAAAGGGCACAACCTTATTCCCGCATTCCTAATAGAGGTTTTATTAGCAGGGATACCTCCTTTCAAGGGGGGCTTAAACACAGGAGGGGCCTGATGTTAGGGGGCATGCCTTGAAAGGAGGCATCTTTTCCCGCCGTATTGATAGGAATTAAAGGAGAGTATATAAGAAAAGTTGAAAAAAAATCGTAGCCTTATATAAGCGTTGTGGCCTGCTAAAAACCACATTTTCGCTCTAAAAAGGGAGGATGAGGCGGAATTTCTCCCCCAAAGAGGTGGGGACGTGCACCCCTTCCTTCCAAAGCCTCTTTAAGTATTCAAGATTCCCGAAGTTGTGTATGGGGAATGCATGCCTGGGCTTTAATGCGTCCAGAGCCTCTTCAAACCCTCCCAGGTGCGGTAGCCTCGGATCCGCCACAAGGAACGCCACGTCCACCAACTCTTTTGAAACCTCCTTCAAAATGCTCTTCCATTCCTCTATAGCCTTCCTTATATCTTCCTCCTCATCCCCGGGCCAGGCCCACAGTGCAAGGTCGCCTGCGAAGAAGACCCTACCACCATTTGGCCCTTCAATGAGATAGGCCACCCCCTCGTCGGTGCTTGGATATGTCTTCAAGGAGAGTCCCCCGGGGAGCTCTCTCTCATCCCGCACCTTGACCTTTATGGAGGGGGTGAGCAGCTTTTCTTCGCTCTCTGGGACATCAGGGGGTAGGACGAAGAGCTCCACCCCGGGGAGGGTCCGGACTGCAATATCGAAATGGTCACCGTGGGCATGAGAGAAAAGGGCCACCGTGCTTCTCCCGGAGAGGGCTCTAACTGTCAGTTCCCTCACCGCCCTCCCGCAAACCTTCTCAGAATAGTCGAAGAGGAGCGTCATCTCACCGCATGCCACTACAGCGGTGCTGTGACAGATGAGGTACACCTCCACGGGCATCCCTCACAGAGAGGACTTCAGTCTTCCCCCATCAACCGGTATCATGCTGCCGCATGTGTAGGAGGCGTAGTCGCTCGCTAGATAGGCAGCAGGGTATCCGATCTCCTCCGGGGCACCCAGTCTTCCTGTGGGTATCTCAGAGGCGAACCCCTCTAAAACCTTCTCTGCGGAGATTCCCCTGGCCGTTGCCCTCTCTTCAGCAAGCTCCCTTAACCTCTCGGTGTCTATCATTCCCGGCATTATGCCGTTGACCGTTATCCCGTGGGGTGCGACATCCCTTGCAAGGTCTCTCACAAGGCCCGCCGTGGAAATCCTGACCACGTTGCTTAATGTGAGCCCCTCTATGGGCTCCTTTATGGCGACGCTTGTCAGGTATGTGATCCTACCCCACTCTTTCTTCTTCATCCCGGGCAGAAGTGCTAGGGTGAGAAACACCGGGGGGTACAGAAGAAGCCTTGAGAGCAGGATCAAATCGGTACCGCACCCGGAGAGCACCTTGGCTACACCGAACCCGATGCCCTTTGAGGAACCCGTAACCAGGGCAAGCTTTCCCCTTAAGTCTATTTTCATATGCTCACCACCGCGAAAACTTCCTGGTCGTATTTAAAGGGATATCTTTCACCCACCCCCTTAGTGTTTATTAAAATACTTGTTGAGTGGATTATTCCCTGTGAATGGAGCAGATAAACTGGGGCATCTCTCTTCCTCCGCTACTTTAGACGTGGAGCTTCAGGCCAAGGTGAGCGCGCTTGGCAGGGGGAGCAGGCATGATGTTTGTGCCTCCACCTCCAGCAGTAGGAGTGTCTCGGGATTCAGACGCATTGGTGCAGTGTCCTTCCCAGGGGTCTGTCAGGCTTTTACTCCTGATGGGAGGTGTGTGAGCCTCTTCAAGACCCTCTATACCAACGCCTGCACTCACAGCTGCTACTACTGCCCCAACGGGGCCATGAGTAGGGGATGCAGGAAATACTCCTTCACTCCTGAGGAGCTGGCGAAAATAGTTCTGAAACTCTATAAGGAGAACTATATCGAGGGTCTCTTCTTAAGTTCCGGTGTTGGGAGGGATGAGGAGAGGACGATGGAGGAGATGATAGAAGCCGTGGAACTTCTAAGAGGAAAGTACGGTTTTGAAGGTTATGTGCACCTGAAGATACTCCCCGGGGTAGGAAGGGATCACATCAGAAGGGCCATGGAGCTTGCGGACAGGGTAAGCATAAACATAGAGACTGTATCCAGCTCCACTATGGGGGAGATAAGCCCCAGCAAGGACTACCTGACAGATATCTTGAGAAGGCAGAGCTTTATAAGAGAGGAGATGAGAAGAACCCCTCTCCCTGCGGGGCACACCACCCAGATGATAGTGGGGGGAGCAGAGGAGAGGGACCTTGATATTTTCAGGAGAGCAGTCTATGAATACAGGAAGATGGGAGTTAGGAGAGTCTACTACTCCGCCTTCACTTCTATTGAAGGGACCCCCTTTGAAGGGCGTGAGTCTGTACCTCTTCAGAGGGAGAAAAGACACTATCAGTTGGATTGGCTCCACAGGGTTTACGGTTTCTCTGAGAAGGAGCTGTTCTGCGTATTTGACGATGAGGGCTACCTCCCAGCGGAGGATCCCAAGAAGAGACTTGCAGAGTGCCTACTTGACGGCCCTGTTGACCCCAATACCGCCTCTTTTAAGGAGCTCCTCACTGTCCCCGGGATAGGACCTGTAAGCGCAGGGAGAATAATCAGAATCAGAAAACGGAGAAGAATAGAATCGCCGGAGGAACTTAGTGAACTGGGAGTAGCTCTGAAGAGGGCCTGGCCATACCTCCTCCTCAGGGGCTGGAGACAGAGTACGCTGAGGTGGTGGGGGAGTTGAGGGAGAGTTCTATTAATTACCTTAAGCGCCATAGAGACTTACGGCAGGCCGACATACTTCTGGCCCAGGGCATCTCTGAGGACGACCTTCTTCTGCCCGAGAACGAGAAGGTGAGACGGATAAGACGAATGATCCGGGAGGTGGGGACGGAGTACCACTACCTGAAAAGTTTCATAAGGTTTGAAGAGCCCCGGAGAGGGATTCTGGTTGGATATGCAAGCCCTAAACACCGGATAAAACAGATGTTAGCGGACCACTTCGCTCATCGCTTCCCGGGGAACCTGATAGTTGTGGGGGATGAGCGCTCTTTTTGCCTCTCCCTTCTCAGCGAGAGGGGGCGCCTGAGGGTGGAGGTAAAAGGTTCCATAAAGGTTCTGAGAAGGGAGCTGGGCTGCGGAGGGAGGGAGGACGAGGGGAGTGTGCTCTGGGAGTCTTACTACTTTAGCCAGTACGAACCCCGGAGAAGAAATTTGGGGATGTTCAAAAGGAGGATGCCTGAGAGGTACCGAAGAGAGGTCAAACTGAAACTTAAAAGCACCCCGGGGAACGTTACACTGGACGATTTTCTCAAGAATAAAGAGGAGGAGTGTTCTGGCGATAAGGATATATCCTATGGTCTGCTCTGAAAAATTATTATGGAGGCCAGTCCCATCCCTCAAAGATATCCAGCTCCTCCCTCTATCTCCTGTAGCTTTACCTTCAGCCTCTGGGGTGGGGAATTTCTATCTCCAGGTCCTCCTTTTACAAATCTCTCCTCCGGGCTCATCGGTGGAATCAGAGGACTTTACATACTGATTTATCAAGAGAGCCAGAGGAGGGCTGCTCACTCCTCATTGAGCGTGAGCAGTCCCCTCAGTGCGGGTGCCCTGGAAGCGAGCTCCCTGTCCAGCATATAGATGCCGTGGGGGCTCCCGCTCAACAGTTCAATCTTGTCTAGGACCTCCTTTGCGCTGGCCTCCTCTTCTACCTGCTCTTTCACAAACCACTGGAGGAACTGGTAGTGTCTTCACGCTCAGCATTTTATCACCGTTCCGCCTCTCTAGGTGGGAGGATTTAAAGGTTTAGCCGTTAGATTAAAGAGACGGTTCTCTGTTGAGGCGGAGGGAAGGGCTTACTGTGCGTTTTTTAAAAGCTTTTAAGGGGGAACTTATTTATAACCTTCCGCGGATTCTTCCACTGTAGAACTGTTTTGAGGTGACAGAATGAAGAAGATGACGAAGAAAGCTCTTGAGGAAGCCTTTGCTGGAGAGTCCATGGCCCACATGAAATACGCCATATTTGCTGAGATTGCCGAGAGTGAGGGGTTTAAGAATATCTCCCGCCTATTTCGGGCGATATCCTATGCCGAGCTGGTCCATGCCAGGAACCACGCTAGGGAGCTGGGCTATCTTGGAAAGACCCCCGAGAACCTGCAGAGCGGAATAGAGGGGGAGACCTTTGAGATAGAGGAGATGTATCCGGTGTATAGGGCTACGGCGGAGATGCAGGGTGAATCCGGTGCAGTTCGGTCCACCACTTACGCCCTGGAGGCGGAGAGAATACACGCCAATATGTACAAGGACGCGAAGGAGAAGGCAGAGGCCGGTAGCGACATTGGAGATGAACCTATTTACATCTGCCCGGTGTGCGGTTACACCGTGATGGGGGAGCCCCCGGAGAGGTGTCCTGTCTGTGGGGTACCTAAGGAGAAGTTCAGAAAGTTCTGAGCCTCTCCCAAATTCAACCGGGCCTGTGAGGGTACTTTTGCTTACCCCCCTCCCCATTCCTTTTTTATAGGCTCTCTTCAATGATTCATCGTCCCTTTCACGCCACCGAAAGGGGCAGAAGACAAGGAAGGTGGTTGAAGATGTGTGTGGTTAAGG
>Ga0164318_10002654_pt1 | contig 16690 bp, 15 predicted proteins | sample GuaBasSedimGuay9_FD_113734 | JGI IMG/M metagenome (GOLD analysis project Ga0164318, IMG submission 113734) | Subseafloor sediment microbial communities from Guaymas Basin, Gulf of California, Mexico - Guay9, Core 4571-4, 0-3 cm | ecosystem: Environmental > Aquatic > Marine > Hydrothermal vents...
AGCGATTATTAAACGAAACATTTTTGGTACCCGTTCAAGGATTCAAGGTTCCATTCTTGTTCCCGGACTGCATTTGAGATGCGTATTTACGAGAAAAGCGACAGCTTCATCAGGCCTGAAACAAAATCTGGAGCCAAATCGGCAATTATTTGCAAAAATGAGCATTTTTGACGAGGATTTCAGGTCTTTAATGCTGCCTTTGTCCTTAACCATGAACCTGTGAACGGTTACGCATTTTTAATACAGATCCCCAGATGTCAAAATGAGACTTTTGCAAAAGGTCTCACTTTGAACTTTGATTAATCTTCTACGTTGGAATTTTCAAATAAAACTTCTACCCTGCTTTCATCCTGAAGCCTGCTCAGCAGGCCTTTAATAGAAATTCCGAAGGCCGGATGTATAACATATGGAGCAATCTCATACATAGGAATAAGGACAAAACGTCTTTTGTGTAATTCGGGATGAGGAACAGAAATATCTTTTTCTTTTATAACCTCTTGACCATAAAAAAGAGTATCCAGATCGATCGTTCTTGGACCCCATCTTTCTTCTCTTATCCTTCCCATGTCTTTTTCAATCTGTTGAAGAACTTTCAAAAGGGTGGCGGCTGTGTATTTCGTTGTAATTTCAATAACACCATTTACGAACCATTCCTGTTCCTTCAACCCAACAGGCTCTGTCCTGTAAAGAGATGATTTTTTTGTGATTCTTATATGAGAAAACAGAGAGATACGCTCAATAGATTCCAGGCAATTTGAAACGGAGTCAGCCACATTGGAACCTATTCCTATGAAACAAACAATACTACGTTCATCTTCCCTCACCGTTTTTCATCGCCCCTTCAATCCTTGATCCTTGAGCCTTTTTCCTTGGACCTTGGACCTTGCTCCTGTCCCCCTCACGATTCCCTCAAACCAAGAACATCCTGCATATCGTAAAAACCATTACTCTGATTTACTATCCACTTCGCAGCCCTGATGGCGCCTTTTGCAAAATTGTCACGGCTGTGGGCTCGATGTATGAATTCCAGCCTTTCACCGATACCTCCGAAAATAACAGTATGTTCGCCGACAATATCACCGGCCCTAACCGTCTGAATGCCGATCTCGTCCTTTGTCCTTTCGCCAATCATACCCTTCCGCCCGTAAACGCCACACTTGTCGAGATCTCGTCCGAGTCGATCAGCTATAATCTGGGCCATTTTTACGGCTGTCCCGCTTGGCGCATCTTTCTTTAAATTGTGATGCGCTTCTATGATTTCCACATCATAGTCTTCCCCAAGGATACGGGCTACGTCATCGAGAACTTTAAACATGATATTAACGCCCACACTCATGTTCGGCGCCATAACACATCGTGTTTCTTTCGCCACTTTCTGTAAAAGTTCTGTCTCTTCAGCCGTCAAACCGGTTGTTCCTATAACCATGGCCTTATTATTTTCCGCAGCGATTCTGAGATGATCGAGAACAACATCATGATGGGTGAAATCAATGACAACATCTCCCTTTTCGATACATTTTGAAAGATCATCATCTATAACAACCCCCGTCTTGCCAAGTCCCAGATATTCTCCCACATCCGTGCCTGTGAGAATATGCCCCTTCTGTTCAACAGCGCCGGCTATTTCTATACCTTCGGTTCCGGAAATGAGGCTTATGATCCGCCCCCCCATCCTGCCGGCAGCACCTGTTACAATCACTTTGACCATTTTACTCACCCTCACCCCTACCCTCTCCCCTCAAGGGAGAGGGAGTTTTTTGGACTTTTTACGAATGTATCACCTTTAGATCAACCCATAGTTTACCAGAACATTCTTCAGCTTGTTATAATTTGCATCCGACATCCTGCACAAAGGCAATCTCAACTCATATTCAATTTTTCCCATCATGGATAAAGCGGCCTTGGACGGAATAGGATTGGTCTCGAAGAAAAGCGACTCCATAAGCGGTCGCATTTTATAGTGCAGCTCTCTTGCCCTAACCATATCACCCGCCTCAAAGGCATCGATCATACCAGCCATGTCAGCAGGAATAACATTTGATATAACGGAGATGACACCTTTTCCACCGACTTCAAGAATAGGTAAAGCAGTAAAATCATCACCTGATAGAACAATAAAATCGTCGTCGCATAAATCGATGACCTTACTAATCTGCCTGAGGTCTCCCGTTGCTTCCTTTATCCCGACAATATTGCTGATTTTTGACAGACGTTCAACGGTCTCCGGCAAAACATTAGATCCAGTCCTGCTCGGAACATTGTAAGGAAAGATCGGAATCGGAACTTCCCCGGCAATGGCCTTATAATGCTGATACAATCCTTCCTGTGTGGGCTTGTTGTAATAAGGAGATAGCATTAATACACCATCTGCTCCCGCTTCGTAAGCATGTTTTGTCAATCGTATGGCTTCCCGCGTACTGTTGGATCCCGTACCGGCAATAACAGGGACTCTCTTCTTAACCGCATCAATAGTTATTTCAATTACTCGATCATGTTCCTCATGGGATAAAGTCGCCGACTCACCCGTCGTTCCACAGGGAACGATTCCATCGGTTCCCGACTCAATCTGGAACTCGATAAGGTCCCTCAATGCCTCCTCGTCCACCTCTCCATTCCTGAAAGGTGTAACAATCGCTACGATAGCTCCTCTAAACATTTTTTCCTCCTTTCCCCTTTGCTTTTTTAGATATTTTGATCCGGACGGATAATAAATAATCTGGACACATTATGTCTATTCCTGCAGAAATCCCGGTATATCCTCCCCTCTCACTATATCTTCATATGTTTCTCTTCTTTTGATCACATAGTATTGATCATCTTTAACAAGAACTTCTGCTACCCTCGGCCTTGAATTATAATTCGAAGACATGGAAAAACTATATGCACCCGCACTCATTACTGCAAGAAGATCTCCCCTCTCAAATCTCGGAACCACTCTGTTCTTCGCAAGAAAATCTCCGGACTCACAAATAGGGCCGACAACGTCTGCAGAAAAAAGTCCTCTATCTTTCTGAATGACAGCCTGAATCTGGTGGTATGAATTATACAGGCTGGGCCTTATCAAATCATTCATACCCGCATCGGCAATGACAAAATTCTTGCGATTGTTGCTTTTTGTATAAAGAACTCTGGAAACCAGAATTCCCGCATTTCCCATAATTACCCTTCCGGGTTCAAATATGAACGTACAATTAATACCCTTCGCCCTGCTGATAACAGCTTCCGCATATTCAGTGGGATGGGGCGGGATCTCTTCATCATAGGTAATGCCAAGGCCACCTCCAAGATCAAGATACTGGATGTCAATATCATCCTCTCTTAGAAGATTTATCAAATTTGTCAATCTGCCCAGGGCATCCAAGAAGGGAGAAACTTCGGTAATCTGAGAGCCTATGTGACAATCTACGCCTATAATATCTATATGCTTAAGTTTCTTTGCCTGTTGGTATTCACCAAAAGCGTTATGAATATTTATACCAAATTTATTCTCCTTGAGGCCCGTAGATATATAGGAATGTGTTTTTGAATCCACATCAGGGTTTACACGCAGGGATATCCGGGCTCTCTTGTTCATCTTTCCTGCACAGAAATTAATGATTTCAAGTTCCTGAGAAGATTCGACATTAAACATCAATATTTCATTTTCAATAGCAAATCGTATCTCATCTTCTCTCTTTCCGACACCTGAATAAACTACTTTTTTCGGATCCACACCAGCCAGAAGCGCCCGATACAGCTCGCCGCCGGAGACAATGTCCATTCCCCCGCCTTTTTTGACAATTACTCTTAAAATAGCTATATTGGAATTTGCCTTGGATGAAAAACAGATAATATGTGGAACATCTGCAAACGCTTCATCGAAAACATTAAAGTGGCGATCAAGAGTTCTATGGCTGTATAAATAGAATGGCGTTCCCACTTCTTCCGCAATATTAGTAACAGGAACTTCTTCGCACCACAGCTCATTTTCTACATAATGAAAGTAATTCATAACTCATAACTCAAAACTCAAAACTTGAAACTTGAAACCGTTCCACCACTATGGAAACTTTATCTCTGCGACATTTGACTCCGCACTGCAGGCTCCCGACAAATTACATATCAAGACCTTGTAGGAATAGAGATTGCCACTCTTTACATCGGTATCATAATACATAATTCTATTCTCCCCTTCCCGCATCAGTTTCGGATCACCTGGGGACAGTTTTGCTATCAGAGAATATTTACGGGGGCAACCGGGACAGCCGCCGCCATCTATATCCAATTCGTTCCTGAATATGCTGATGTGGCCGATATTTGTGTCTTTTCCCGGAATGCTCCATCTGAGTTTCACCCCGTGATCATCAGAAAATGCGCTCAAATCTGAAACTGCTGCGGGGCAACTAATGTGAGGCCAGCGGGGATCTGCCTTTTTCCCGCAACTCAGACAAAAAACCGTCAGGGGAAATACCACAGTCATTAATAAAATAATATGTAAAATATTATTTCTCTTGCATCTCTTTTTCAATCTCTTCGATCCTTTTCAAGACCATTTCTTTCGATGTTCCACCGGGAATATTTCTGGCATTAACAGAATTTTCTACACTCACAAAATTGTAAACAAGATTGTCGAATCCCTCGTAAAAGGACCCGAATTCCTCCATAGTAAGGGATTGCAAATCAACACCCTTCTCAGTACAGTATGCAACGATACGCCCCGCTATCTCATGAGCATCTCTGAAAGGAACACCTTTTATCACCAGATATTCAGCTATATCGGTGGCTGTGGAAAATCCCTTCGCCGCCTCTTTTAACATCTTTTCCCTGTTAAATGTCAGGTTTTTTGTCATTGCCGCCAGGATATGAAGACATCCCTTCAGTGTGTCAACCGTATCGAAAAGTGGTTCTTTGTCCTCCTGAAGGTCCCTGTCATACGTCATGGGAAGACCTTTCATAACGGTCAGAATGGCAACCAGATTGCCATAGATACGCCCTGTTTTCCCCCTGATTAATTCGGGCACATCGGGATTCTTCTTCTGTGGCATAATGCTGCTGCCGGTTGTAAAGGAATCGGATATTTTTACAAAATCAAACTCTTCACTCGACCAGATAATAAGATCTTCACAGAAGCGGCTCATATGCATCATCAGCAGGCTTGCATCGAAAATAAACTCGGCAATAAAATCCCGATCCGAAACAGCATCCATACTGTTCTTCGTGATCTCCGGAAAATCGAGAGCTCCGGCAACATATTCCCTGTCAATCGGAAGGCTCGTGCCTGCAAGAGCCGCAGAACCTAACGGCATGATATTGATTCTTTCATAGCACTCCTTCAGTCGATCTTCATCCCTGGTTAGCATCTCCCTGTACGCAAGAAGATAATGGGACAGGAGTACAGGCTGTGCCTTCTGCAGGTGGGTATATCCGGGCATTATAGTATCAATTTCATTCTTCGCCAGCTCAACAAGACAGCCTTTAAGTATATCAACAAGATCTATTATAATTTTCACTTCATCTCTCAGGTAGAGACGCATATCAAGGGATACCTGATCGTTTCTGCTTCTCCCTGTATGAAGCTTCCCCCCCGCTTCTCCGATACGATCTATGAGAGATTTTTCAATGGCCATATGAATATCTTCAAGCTCAACGGGGTAAGAAAAATTTCCCGTTTCCATATCTTCGAGGATATCCTTAAGACCCGATATAATGCTTTTTCCTTCGCCTGAAGAAATAATTCCCTGTCTGGCAAGCATTTTACAATGGGCGATACTCCCTTCGATATCGTATCGATAGAGACGTTTATCAAAATTGATAGAGGCGGTGAACGCTTCTACCTGTCTGTCGGTAGAATCTTTAAAACGCCCGCCCCATGGTTTTTTGTGTGTTGTCATAGATTTTAATTTTTAATTCTCAATTCCTGATGCACTCGAAAAAGTCTGAAAAACACTCTTTTGTCATTCTGAGCGATAGCGAAGAATCTAATATCATTGAGATTCTTCGTCGCTCCGCTCCTCAGAATGACACTACGTGGACTTTTTACGAAGGCATCATTCTTAATTTTTAATTATTTATTGAGCATTGCCCGGATTCTCATCCTGAGAGCATTCAGCCTTATAAACCCTATAGCATCTTTTTGATTGTACACTTCATCACTGTTAAAAGTCGCAAAATCTTCACTGTACAGAGAATGAGGAGATTTTCTCCCCACTACAATACAGTTTCCCTTGTATAATTTCATTCGCACAGTTCCGGTTACATTTTTCTGGGTCTCATCAATCATCTTTTGCATAATTTCCATTTCCGGAGAATACCAGAATCCATTGTAAACGAGCTGGGCATATTTGGGAATAAGGGAATCTCTCATGAACATTACCTCTCTGTCCATAGTTATTGATTCCAGCGCCCGGTGTGCTGTCCAGAGAACTGTTCCGCCGGGAGTTTCGTAAACTCCTCTTGATTTCATTCCCACAAATCTGTTCTCAACCATATCGATCCTGCCAACGCCATTTGCTCCCGCAAGATCATTCATCTGATCCAGAAGCATCGCCGGATGTATTTTCTTTCCATCGACGGCTACAGGATTTCCCTTTTCGAAATCTATTTCCACATAGGTCGCGACATCTGGCGCATTCTCGGGTGAGACAGTCATAACAAATATATCCTCAGGCGCTTCGACCCACGTGTCTTCCAGAATCCCGCCTTCATGAGAAATATGAAGCAGGTTTCTGTCCTCGCTATAGGGTTTTTTCTTTGTTATTGTTATGGGAATATCATATTTTTCCGCGTAATCAATCATTGCTTCCCGTGAATTTAAGGTCCAGCGATCATCTTTCCACGGAGATATAATTTTGATATCGGGTTCAAGGGCCATATAAGTCATTTCAAACCTTACCTGATCATTTCCTTTTCCCGTGGCGCCATGACAGACCGCATCGGCCCCTTCTTTTCTCGCAATTTCAATCTGCTTTTTTGCTATGAGCGGTCTGGCCAGTGAAGTTCCCAAAAGATATCTTCCCTCGTAAACGGCATTCGCCCTCAGGGCAGGAAAAACAAAGTCCTTAACAAACTCTTCCTGAAGATCTTCAATATATATCTTGCCTGCTCCTGTATTAATCGCTTTTTCCTCTAAACCCTCCAGTTCTTCTTTCTGCCCAACGTCTGCCGCAAAGGCAATCACCTCACAACCATAAGTCTCAATTAACCACCGCACAATAACCGAAGTATCCAACCCTCCGGAATAAGCTAAAACAACTTTTTTTACATTAGTCATTCCTGCTTTCTTCTCCTCCCATAAGAATCTCCATAATCGCCTTTTGAACATGGAGACGATTTTCCGCTTGATCCAGAACCACGGAGTGAGGTCCTTCTATAACTTCATCGGTTATCTCTTCCCCTCTATGAGCCGGCAGACAATGCATAATTATAACATCTTCTTTAGCATAACTGATTAATTCTTCATTCACCTGATAATCCTGGAATACGACTGATCTCTTTTTCTGCTCATCCTCCTGTCCCATACTCGCCCATACATCCGTATATATAACATCTGCATCGGCAACCGCTTCAGCAGGAGAGTGGAACAATGCCAGATTCCCCTCAGATTCTTTTATGCCCCTTTGCAGGATAAATTCATCGGGCTCATATCCGGCAGGACAGGCTAATGTTAGAGAAAGGGGAATTTTAGCCGCTGCATTAACCCAGGAATTGGCAACATTATTTCCATCACCTATATAGGCTATTTTCATGTCTTCATATCCTCCCTTTTTCTCAATAATCGTAAAAATATCGGCCAATATCTGACAGGGATGCAATAAATCGGTTAAACCGTTGATTATCGGTATGGTCGCCCATTTTGCAAGCTCATCGACCAGCTCCTGCGCAAAGGTTCTGATTATAATACCATCCAGATACCTGGACATGACCCTGGCCGTATCGGCAACGGTCTCCCCCCGGCCAAGTTGAATATCACGTCGTGTGAGGAAGGTTGCAATTCCACCAAGCTGATAAATCCCCACTTCGAAAGACAATCTTGTTCTGGTTGACGATTTATCAAATATCATTCCCAGGGTTTTCCCCTTCAACGGAGTATATGATATTCTACCCTTGCTCATTTCCTTTAACTTTTTCGATCTACGGAAGATCTCGTCAAAATCGTTACGATTTAAATCATAAAGCGATAAAAGGTCTTTATTCATCAGGGAACAATCACCTCATTCAATATATCAATCACGTGATCGACATCTTTTTTATTAATTATCAATGGGGGAACGAATCTTAGAATATTACCATTGGTGCAGTTTATTAACACTCCTTTTTCCATGGCCTTCTTTACGATATCATCTCCGGGGATGGAAAGCTCCACGCCTAAAATTAAACCCTTCCCCCGCACCTCATTTATTACCGGATGTTTTTTCTTAAACTCTTTGAGTTTTTCAAGAAAATAAAATCCCGTTTCACGACAGTTTTCAAGAATCCCGTCCTGTAACAATGAATCCATTACGGCAACTCCCGCTGCCATTCCGAGAGGGTTTCCACCAAATGTTGAAGCATGACTTCCCGGTACAAAGGACGAGGCAATTTTATCTGTTGTTAGCAGGGCGCCAACAGGAAACCCGTTTCCCAGGGCTTTCGCCAGGGTCATCATGTCAGGTCTTATGCCACTTTCTTCATACGCAAAGAGATTTCCCGTACGTCCCATACCTACTTGAATTTCATCAAGAATCAAAAGAATTCCCTTATCGTCACAGAGTTTTCTCAGGCGCTGAAGATAGTCATGAGCGGGAATTTGTACTCCCCCTTCTCCCTGAATCGGCTCTACCATTACGGCGCATGTCTTTTCTGTTATAGCGTTTTTAACGGCTGGTATATCGTCAAATGGAACATACCTAAAGCCCTCGGGAAGGGGATCAAAACCAGTATGAAACTTTTTCTGTCCTGTCGCCGTAACGGTGGCCAATGTACGTCCGTGGAAAGAATTTTCCATGGTTATAATTTCATATTTATTACCATTCATGTGTTCATAGGCATATTTTCGGGCAAGTTTAATAGCTGCCTCATTGGCTTCAGCCCCGCTGTTACAGAAAAAGGCCTTATCGGCGAAAGAATTCTCTACCAGTAGTTTCGCGAGGTGAATCTGCGGTTCAATATAATACAGGTTGGAAACATGGGTAAGCGCTTCCACCTGTTTTTTAATCGCTTTCACCACCTTTGGATGCGAATGACCGAGACTGCATACAGCGATTCCGGCTACAAAATCGAGATATTCTTTTCCATCGGAATCCCAGACTTTCACCCCGCTGCCCTTCACCAGAACAATGGGAAAACGATTGTAAGTCTTCATAATGTATTTATCAGAAAATAAAATGAGTTCTTTTGTGGTCATATTATTCTTCCTTATCCAGTATCCAGATCAATCTGAAACGCTCACTATCTCCGTACCAATCCCACTGTCCGTAAGTATCTCCAAGAGTATGGCATGGTTCAGACGACCATCAATTATGTGGGCCTTTTGTGTGCCACCTCTCAACGCCTTCATGCAGCACTTTACCTTTGGGTACATACCACCTTCTATAGTACCAGTTTCAATTAACCTGTTCGCTTCCTTTTCGCCCATAGTATTTATCAGTTGGCCTTCTGCATCCAGAACACCTTCCACGTCAGTCAGCAACACAAGTTTTTCCGCAAGCAGGGCTGCTGCTATCTCACCGGCAACGATATCCGCATTAATATTATATGTTTCACCATCATCCCCAACACCGATGGGAGCTATGACAGGGATATAACCATCCGTTGCAAGCGCCGTGATAAGATCCGTATTAAGTTTTTTAACTTTGCCCACGAGGCCAAGGTCCATAATCTCAGGAGGTGTATTTCTGGCTTTATCGTCATCTAAAAAATATTTCTCTGCACGGATAAGATTGCCGTCCTTCCCGGTAATACCAACCGCCTTACCACCGTGGTGATTAATCAGACCCACAATTTCTTTGTTAACACTGCCGGCAAGAACCATTTCCACAATACTCATGGTTTCTTTATCCGTAACTCTCATGCCATGAGCAAATTTAGACTCTTTGCCCAGTTCTTTTAAGAGACTTCCAATCTGGGGGCCTCCACCATGGACTATAACAGGGTTAATCCCAACATATTTCATCATAACAACATCCATGGCAAACATTTTCTTCAGATTTTCATCCACCATGGCGTGACCACCGTATTTTATAACAATGGTCTTGTTGTAAAACCTCCGTATGTAAGGAAGGGCTTCCAAAAGAATGTCCGCCCTCTCCATTGATTTCCTCAATTTACCCCCATTCACTTTATGATTCCCCAATCATTTCGTGTCTCACATCAAAACCTTATAGCTCTCAGCGCGTATCAGACACAGACAAATTCCGCAATTGGCAGGAGCCATGTCCCCTTTGTACCACTAACACCCGAATAAATAAATTTGTCTTTGGTGAACTCCGCCGAACCGTCCATGCACCCATTCAAAATTGCATTGTCCTTGCACCTTAATTCAAAATTAAGAATTTAAAATTCAAAATTGTATTCACCTTATTCTTTTACTCTTATAAAACATACCTGCTTAAATCTTCGTCTTCCACAATGTCTTCCAGCTTTTCCTCCACGTATTTCGCATCAATGACCACTTTTTTTTCATTCATATCGGGTGCATCAAAGGAAATCTCTTCAAGAAATGTTTCCATAATGGTATAAAGCCTTCTGGCTCCTATATTCTCTGTCCTTTCATTCACTAAAGCCGCAACCTCGGCAATCTCAGCTATTGCATCATCCTTAAAGATAATCTCTAAGTCCTCAGTGGCCAGCATCTCTTTATACTGTTTTACCAGAGCATTATATGGTTCTGTAAGTATTCGTATGAAATCTTCTTTACTAAGAGCATCCAATTCCACCCTGATGGGAAATCTCCCCTGCATTTCGGGAATAAGATCAGAAGGTTTCGTAAAACTAAAAGCGCCCGCAGCGATAAACAGAATATGATCCGTTTTAACCATTCCATATCTGGTATTCACCGTGGAACCTTCGACAATGGGCAGAAGATCTCTCTGAACGCCTTCCCTCGACACATCCGGACCGTGAGAAGAATCGCTGCTTACAATCTTATCAACTTCATCTAAAAAAATGATGCCCGATTGTTCGACCCTCTCTATTGCCGTTCTTATAACCTTATCCATATCAACCAGCCGCTGCGCTTCTTCTTCAGTTAGAATCTCGACAGCTTCAGAAACTTTAGCCTTTCTTTTTTTCGTTTTTTTTGGAAACATATTTCCAAACATTTCTTTGATATTCAGACCCATGTCTTCAACGCCCGCTGAAGAAAAAATCTCTATCATCGGGCCACCGTGACTTTCGGTTACTTCCAAGTCTATAACCCTCTCATCCAGTTTTCCGTCTCTAAGGAGGCGCCGAAGTTTTTCACGGGTATTATTGTGAGAAACAATTTGCTCATCATGAGACAGTTCTATAACCCCCTCCTCAGGCTGTTCTTCCGGTTTTTCTTCTTTCTGTTTTACGGGCAGCAAGACATCCAGAATTCTTTCTTCGGCAATTTTCATTGCTTTAGTTTTAACATTTTTCTGCTCTTCTGATTTCACCATGTTTACAGACAGTTCCACCAGGTCCCTGATCATCGATTCCACATCTCTCCCGACATATCCAACCTCTGTAAATTTGGAGGCTTCTATCTTCAAAAAAGGAGAATTGTCGAGTTTCGCCAACCTGCGGGCAATTTCCGTCTTACCAACTCCTGTAGGCCCGATCATGATGATATTTTTAGGAGCTATTTCTTCTCTTAGCTCTTCGGAAATGTTCTGGCGTCTCCATCTGTTTCGAAGCGCGATGGCAACAGCCCTTTTTGCTTCATCCTGCCCAATAATATATTTATCTAATTCAGATACTATCTCTCTTGGTGTTAAATTCTTAGACGACATAAGATCCTCGTTTCTTACACATTAAATTTAAAAACAAACGTAACCATTCAAGTAGGCACAGAGAGGCAAAGACACGGTTTGGCTGAGCGCAGACTTCGACAAGCTCAGTCGAGCCGTCAAGCGTATCATTGGACAGAGATCTTTTGCATTTTGTTAATAATATAGCAAACCAAATAAGCTTTGTGCCTCTGTGTCTTTGAACCTGAGTATTTACTAATGTTTTTTCTTGATTATCTTTTTATTACCAACTTTTTCTTCAACAGTTGTGTCAAGTTCTTCAATAACTATCTTGTCATTTGTATAGATGCAAATGTCAGATGCAATTTTTATTGCTTCTCTGGTGATTTCTGATGCATCCAGATCGGAACATTTTATAAAAGCCCGGGCAGCTGCCAAGGCATATGGTCCTCCCGAACCAACGGCCATAACTGCATCATCAGATTCAATTACGTCTCCGGTGCCGGAAATAATTAGAGATTTATCCATGCTGACAGCAATCATCAGCGCTTCCAAATGTCTCAAAACCCTGTCAGTTCGCCAGTCTTTAGCCAATTCAACAGCAGCCCTCAAGAGATTACCATTGTATTGCTCCAGCTTCTGGTCAAATCTTTCAAAGAGTGTAAATGCATCAGCGGTTGCCCCGGCAAATCCGACTATCACTTTATTGTGGTATAATCTACGGATCTTCCGGGCACCGTGCTTCAATATGGTAACGTCCAGTGTTACCTGACCATCCCCGCCTACCGTAACCTTTCCTTTATGCCTTACAGACAGTATAGTCGTTCCCTTTATCTTCATAATATATTAGCTGCTCCTCCTTTTTGCTTTCGGGTGCGCTTTATCGTATACTTCCATCAACCTGCTCATACTCGTGGATGTATATTTCTGTGTTGTGGAAAGACTTTCATGACCAAGTAATTCCTGAATGATTCTGAGGTCAGCACCTCCATCCAGTAAGTGAGTGGCAAAGGTATGCCTGAGAACATGAGGACCAATTTTTTTATTTATGCCGCTTAGAAGAACATACTTATCAAGTAACCTCCCCACACTTCTCGTGGTTATTCTTGTGCCGGATTTATTAAGAAAAAAAGGTGGATTAATATCATTAGTCAAGTTCTTTTTCAACAGTTCGTCTCTTTTCCGAACATAGTTTTTCAAAGCTTTCAGCGCCGGCCCACCAACAGGAATGATTCTCTCTTTTTTACCCTTACCTCGTATTTTGACCAGGCTGGAGTTCCAATCAATATCATCAACGTTAAGACCCGTAAGTTCACTGACTCGAATACCGGAAGAGTAAAGCAGTTCGATGATCGCCTTATCCCTCAATCCGAAAACATCATCTTTAAATTCGGCTCCTGTAAGAGAGAAAGCTTCATCTACAGATAAAAATGTGGGCAGGTATTTGTCAACTTTTGTGGTGTGAATCACTTCAGCCGGATTATTTTTTACTCTCCCCTCGCGAAGCAAGTATTTAAAAAAAGCCCTGAGGCTTGAAATCTTCCTTGAAATAGTAACTTTCTTTATCTTCTTTCGATAAAGAAAAGCGAGGAATGCCCTTATTGTCGTTTGATCTATATTAATAACCTGATCATTATCTCTTCCCCTTGCAGAGATATTATTTTCCAAAAGAAAATTCTGAAATTGCCTTAAGTCACTCAGATAATTCCTTTTTGTATGTGGCGAAAGATTTCTTTCGATCTCAATGTAAGCACCAAAATCCCTGGTAGCATTTTCCACCTGACTATCCTTTTTTATTAGTCCCTTAATTGTAAAATTCGCGCAAAATTGGCTTCGGCGTGAGCTCAATCGAACGCTCAGTCGAACGGCAAAAGAATCTAGTAACCGTTCACGGTTGGCCGCCTTTTCACATTCAACATTCGATGTTGGACGTTCGATGTTCGATGTTCATCTTGGTTCCAGCTTGGCCGCCTTAGATTAAAACATACAATGAGTCAGACTAATCAGAACATCTCCTTATTCCGGCATGGTAACAACAACATGAATTGGCAAAATTATTGTCAAATACCCTTGTGTTACCATCTCTGAAGCCTATCCTTACATATGACATCCCACCCAATATGTTGGAATTCCGTTCCTCGACAACTACACCAAAACCCCACTCCGGATATCGAAGGTGAATTACCTGATCACCTGTCTTCAGATAAAGTCGTCGAGTTTCTTCCTTCATGAGAAAACCCCATCAAGCATCAGTATTTAAGATATTAATCTTAACCCGGATAAACCGGAAATCAAAATTCGCAAATCGGGAAAGGATTAGAGGATTATTTTCTTACTCCTTACCCCCTCTCACCTGGTTAAATTCTTTTGCCATTTTTGCCTGTCTGCGTGCGACGCACAGGCAGGCAAGAACTTTACGACTAAGGAACTACGGAACTAATACGGCAAAGCCGTAACCGAACAAGATACTTTTTTACCACAAAGAGCAAGAAGATAAAAAAAGTTTCTTTGTGCTCTTCGTGTCCTTCGTGGTAGCTAACAACAAAAAGGCATCCGATACCAGGATACTTTATTTTCACCATTCAACATTCGAAGTTGGGTGTTCGATGTTCATTTACGATTCCTGACCCCTGACACTAAGATCTGCACAAAAACGCAGTTGCTCAGAATAAAGATTCTGGCATCTCCACTTACATCTTATACTTACCAAAGTCTTCAGGAGAAAGATTCTCTAAAAATTCCTTCAATTTCTCCCCTGAATACGTGCTAAGATCCGACGTCTTCTTTCCAAAATCCATATTCATCGATTTTTTTATAACCTTTTCGTCCACTAATATATGAGCTCCGGCTCTCAGAGCAATGGCGATTGCATCACTGGGACGAGAATCAACCATAATATCTTCGCCATTTTTCATTAAGTGTATGACTGAAAAAAACGTATTATCTTTAAGATCATTAATTACAATTTTTTGAACCTTAACCCCCAGAACATTCAGCATTTCCGTCACAAGGTCATGTGTCATCGGTCTTGAGAAGCTAACCTTTTCTAATTCGGTTGCGATGGCGCTGGCTTCAAATAAACCTATCCATATGGGAATAACCCTCTTTTCTTCCAGATCTTTCAAGATTACGATAGGAGTACTGGTTATTGGATCAATGGCCAGACCAAACACCTTCATTTCAATTAACATTGTCAATTCCTCTCTTTTAAAATCATTTCGCCCCTCAGGGAATGTGCATAAGCTTTAATTATTTTTACTGGCACAATCTTACCGACTGTGCTGATATCACCAGTAAAATTGACAATCTTGTTGGTTGACGTTCTTCCAGTAATATCGGCTCGATCATTTTTACTAAACCCTTCCACAAGAACGTTTGCCACGCTTCCTTCCAGATTCTTATTAATTTCCATACTATGTTTTTCCTGAAGCGATTGCAAGATAGAAAGTCTTTTGCTCTTTATACCGTCTTCTATATTACCATCCAATTTTTCTGCTATGGTACCTTCCCGAAGTGAAAACTTAAATGAAAAAGTATTATCAAATCTTACTTTTTCCATAAGGTCAATAGTTTTTTGAAAATCATTGTCCGATTCACCGGGAAATCCCACAATGATATCGGACGTAATACTTACATCCGGGCATATTTCTCTCAGTTTTTTAACCTTTTTAATATAATCTTCAGACGTATAACGCCTGTTCATCCTCCTTAAAATGTAATCGGATCCCGATTGAACAGGAAGATGAATATGCTTGCACAATTTATTTATTGTGTCATAACACATGATGAGATCATCGGACAAATCTTTTGGGTGTGAAGTAGTGAATCGAATTCGCTCTATTCCTTTTATATGACTTATCCTCTTCAATAACGTGGGAAATGTTGAGCCATTGGGTAAAGTTTTCCCATACGAGTTCACATTTTGGCCAAGAAGAGTTACTTCCTTTACACCGTGATCTGCAAGAAATTTGATCTCGTCGATAATATCATTGCTTTCCCTGCTCTCTTCCCTTCCCCTCAGGTAGGGGACAACACAGTAAGAGCAGAAATTGTTACAACCCTGCATAATGGTTACATAAGAGCTGACACAACCATTACCAGGCAGTGTTCTGATACCCAGGGACTTTACAGATTCGTGAAACGACGTTTCTACAACCCGGGTTTTACCACTTTTGATCTGTTGTATCATCCCGGGAAGAAGATGTATATTATGGGTTCCGAAGACCAGATCAAGGTAGGGAGCTTTTTTAAACAATCTACGGCCCAACTGCTGAGCAAGACACCCCCCTACCCCGATTATCAATTCAGGGTTCAGCTCCTTTAAACGTCTGAACCTTCCCAGCATGCTGTACGCTTTTTGTTCCGCCTTCTCCCTTATACTGCAGGTATTAATAACTACAAGGTCGGCTCTTTTTTCATCGTCTGTTTTTTGATATCCTTCGTTATTAAGCAATCCTTCGATCTGCTCAGAATCATGTACATTCATCTGACACCCGAAAGTTTTGATGTAGAGATATTTCTGATCCGGCATTTTACCTTATCCTCACCAATAAAATTATTACATGCTGATAATGATGCGCTTGTAAAAAGCTCCATTATGCCGTTTAGCGGCATTATAATGGAAAGTAACTTTTACAAAGCATGTTTAAGGCCGATGGGTGCATCGGCCCCTACATATTGTAGGGCCTGTTCCCCGAACAGGCCGTGTATCTGGATAGTGTCCCGTGAAATCAACAAGTTATATTAAATTCGCCCAAACGAGTTACTTGAAAGTCCACGCCGTGTCATTCTGAGGAGCGAAG
>Ga0164318_10002655_pt1 | contig 16688 bp, 20 predicted proteins | sample GuaBasSedimGuay9_FD_113734 | JGI IMG/M metagenome (GOLD analysis project Ga0164318, IMG submission 113734) | Subseafloor sediment microbial communities from Guaymas Basin, Gulf of California, Mexico - Guay9, Core 4571-4, 0-3 cm | ecosystem: Environmental > Aquatic > Marine > Hydrothermal vents...
GTGTATTTGATTTTATTCGTGGTGTTGATTCCTTATTTCTTTTGCGTTACAGGTGTTATGTATAATATATTTGGTGTTCCGCGTGCGATTACTTTAAATTCAGAAGGAGAAGGATATGATCAGATGTACATTCACGATCAAGCGAGTTATAGTGCGAAGTGGTTAAAAAGTAATACTGAGGAAAAAGCTAAAATATATGGTGATTACCATGGCACTGCTCGATTAGTTAGTCAGGGAATGATTCACAAACCAGTTTATGCCCGGTCACTTATTAAAGAGGGACAACCTATTAAAGATGGATATATTTATTTAAGATATACTGGTGTTGTTGATGGTAATTTGCTGGACTGGCAAGGAGAATGGCATAATATAACAGAATACGAGGGCAAATTTGCGGATAATAACAAGATTTACGCTAATGGTGGTTCTGAAGTGTGGAGATGAGAACAGACTAATCGCTTTTTTTGTGCACCTTCCTCAGCCATTTTTTCCATGCCAATAATGACAATAACATCATGGTCATATATGTTATGCTTGTTGCAATAGCTACTCCTTCCATTCCTATTTGCCTTACCAAAAAATAGTTTAATATTATATTGATGGGCATGGATACAATAACTATTTTCGCCGAGATTGGTGCTTCATCAACACAACCGAGCATATTGCCAACTACGAGATAAAGAAGATAAAAGAACGTCCCCCATGAGAGTATCACTAACGCAAAATATCCTTTGACATATGTTTCTGTAAAAACGATTGACAGGATAGTTTTCCCAAAAATGGTAATAAAAATACATAGAATACCACTGGACAAAACCAGGTATGTTAACTTTGTCTTTATTTGTTGTATTCCCTGAATGTCTTTTTCTGCCCACCTCTCCGAAATATATGGCACTGCGATAAGAAAAATCGGAGTTATCATAAAGTGAAGGAGAGTAGTAAGTTGAATAGAAACAGCGTAAATGCCAACCGCGGTAGTCCCAAGAAAATTAGCAATAAAAAAACGGTCAGAAGTCCCTATGAGAAAGTGGCAGATGTTGGTAGGAATAATAGCTATGCCTAAGGTCATTGCTTTTCTCATAGGGAAGAAATAAATCTCTTTTCTATTAATTCCAAGTTCCTTAGCATTCTTCACCCAATGAATGATAAAACCTGAAACTGAACTTAGAAGGACAGATAAACAGAAACCTGCAAAGGCGCCAAGAAGCCCGTAACCTGCCGCTAAAAAAAACACAATTAGTAGCACCTTTAGAACAGCATTTGAAGCAAAAAATATTGTTCGATATTTGATCTGCTTTAAACCTAAAAATAAATGGTCATTTAAAAAGAAAAGAGCATATAAAGGGAAAATACAAAAGGCAATAATCGGAAGTTTTGAGCTCTCAATATTTAGTCCATTGTAGAAGAAATCACGAAAGCAAAAAAGAGAGATTACCGCCAGTATTGATAGAGTTATAGAGAAGATGTAGTTCCCAGTTATTAATTTTGGAACTAAGCGTCTATTCTCGGTCAAGTAAAAGGGCGTTAATACCGTCAACACATTGTGCAAACTAAAAGAAAAAGCAGAGAAAAGAAGCGATAAAGTGTAAAAATATAATGAATAAACACCTATATCAGAAGCGGTAATAAATCTCGCCATAACGATATAAAGTATAAATCCAGATATTACAGATACTACATTCCCTATCTGAAATATCCCATACTTCTTTACAATTTCGCTTTTCGCTAATGATTTGGCGTTGATCATTTGATAGAAACCTTTTGATTATTTTTATGTAGTGATTTTACAATATGTTCTATGCAATCACGAATCCATACAAGTATCTATCAGCGAAAAAACCCTTGCTGAGATAGATTCTTGAGAAAAATCTTGCTCGACCATTTTTCTTGCGTTTATTCTCATTTTCCCGAGTATATCTGGACTCTCCAACAGAAAATTTATCTTTTGCACCGCTTCCCCAACAATATCTTCTTTTACTATAAATCCTGTTTTATAATCAATTATAACCTCTCTAAGTGAGTCAACATCAGTAGCGATTAACGGTATTTCTACTGCCAATAATTCTAAAACTGTAAATCCGGGACCACATTGGGGTTCCCTTAGCGGCATTAAACCTATATCTCCAGCTATCATATAATTATGTATTTCATTGTGAGGAATATACCCTGTTAATATTACTTTTTGTAGGTTTTCTTCGGTAATTATTTTTTTAATGTGTTCTTCAAGAATGCCTGAACCTATAAATATTAACCACAAATTCCTTTTTTCTCTGGATAGCGTTCGATATATATTGAGGGCGATGTCGGCGCCATCATGCTCTGTTAACCAGCCGACAAATAGGAAAACTGGATCAACATTAGGAATACCTAATTTTTTCCGGTATATCTCTTTTATTTTGTCATTATACTTGAATTGTTGGATATCTACTGTCGCAAATTTTCCTTCAAAAACCATTTTAGTTCTTTTTCCTTTAAGATATTCCGTATCCTTATAATCTGCAGATACAATTACATCGGCTAAACGGAGAGTTATGAATTCGAGTATCGTGTATAATTTGAGTGTTAATATTCTTGATATTCCTTTATGTTTACTTTTTATCATACCATAAACCTCTTCAGAATGTCCCACAATGAAGCTGATGCTTTTTTTCCGAAAAAATTTTGCGCATAAGGTGCTAATAGCACCTGTCCAATAAATTTCATGAGTGATTACCACGTCATATTTTAATGCTATGTAAAAGGACAGCAGAAAAAGATAAAATCTCCCTATAACCCTGCTTGGTACTGCGATTACTTTTGCGCTAACAGATTTGAAACACATGCAAGCACGTGACACGGCTGCTGTTTTAAAATTAACCTGTTTTTTGGAGTTGTTGTTGACGGGCGGATGGGGGGACAATTTCCTTCTCAACAATGCAAAAAAGCGAGCTGGCAAAGCGGACAAAAATTCAGGCATTTGCGGTAGCTGGTAAAGATGAACCTCGTATTTATCAGAAAGAATTCCTGATATGTTTTGAAATAAAGTAAATTGCGCTGGCGATTGAGATACAATCAAAGCTATTTTCAGTTTTTTCATAATTGTCTCCTTTTATATTCATATAGTTGTGCCACTACATATTCTGAAAACTTCGATTTAAATACTTTTTTGATCGCTTTTATTTCTTCTTCGCCCGCGAAGGGGCGCATCAAGTATATGTTCTTATTCATTGCTGTTCAACTCCTTCTCATATTCCTCAAACACATTCCTTTTATTTATTCTATCATCTTTATAAATATATACACAAAACTCAGAAGGCATATAGTCATGTCTTAATGTAACTCTTCTGGATATAGTCTTGCAGAAACTGAATATCTCCTCTGGACTTGCGTAATTTGCTTTTTCATTCTTAAAATCCACATAACTACTCATAAAGTCTGCTGCAACTCCTTTATTGCAAATCTTAAACATCTTTTTGAACATATTTTGGATAAAAGATTTGTTGTCTGATAGCTTAAAATCAAAAACCCCGGATGAAAAAATCCAGTCAATATCGCTTGTGATGGCTATTATGTTGGTTCCTTCTTTTCTCATTTATTCACTCTCCAATTGCTGAATTATCGTTTCGCATACCCCTTCTATATATTCTTCCGTTATTCGCGGTTCCACCCATAAATTAAGTATATGCTTACTTATGTATTCTGTATTTTTGAATGTTTCTTGTTTTTGATCACCTAAATACATCTCATGCAATGGCGCATAATACAAATTACTTGCATCATAGCCACTTTTTCGTAACTCTTCAGTAACTTTTTTCTGATATCTGCCTTTTAATAAAATACTATACCTGTAAATGGTTCCATTGTACTTATATTCTGGATAAATTATATATGAATGCCGTAATTTTTCACGATACATTCTTGCATTTTCTTTTCTTTTTAGAATATTTTCTTCGAGCTTTTCAACCTCCGAATAAATCTTTTCTGCAATCTCCTTTTCAAATTTATATAAATACAAATCTTCATAAAGGTACGGCATAGCCAAAGAGAGACACTTTCTCTTATAAGCATCTCGAACATCCGCAGTCTTGTAGAAATATTTCTTGTATTCATCGTATCTTTGGTTAAGATTAAGAGGTTTATGTGATAATTTTCCAATATCATTTTCAACTGATTTTGCAAGTTTAGCAGAATCTGTTAACAATGCACCACCATCTCCCGCATCAATTATTTTCCCCCCAAAACTAAGTATTGAAACATCTCCAAAACTTCCCAATTTTTTACCTTTGTATTCACCACCAATTGCTTGCGCAACATCTTCGATAACAAAGAGATCATTATCTTCTGCAATTTCTTCTATTTTATCCATCTCTGCTGGTTGTCCAAATAGATGGACCGGAATAACTGCCCTTGTATCCTTTGTTATAACTTCTTGCAGTGATTCTGCATTCATATTGTAGTCATGTAGGTTAACATCACAAAACATGGGTCTTAAACCACTATATAAAACGGCATTTGCAGGACTAGGGCACAAAATATCCGGTAAAACAACATTTCCATTCTTTACTTTCGTTGCTTTCAACGCTAAATATATTGCAGTCGTAGCTCTGCCAACTAAAAATACATATTTTCTATCAAACCTTTCTGAAAGTCCTTCTTTTAATAAGGTTATATATTCGTTATTTTTCATTTGATCTCTCCTTGATATTAGGTACTTCAGACATTGTGATAAATTTATAAGCTCTATTAATCTCTTTGCATTCCTTTATAATGTTCAATAAATTCTTTTTTGCTTCATTTATATTAAATGATATCAATGAATGCTTTTTTGAATATGGTAAAACTTCGTATGGATGTGTAATTGTGACTATAATATCTTTGTTTTTTACAAGTTCTTTTATACCATCTTTCATAAGACTATTATAAAAACTTAAATTCACATATCGGTTTAGGGGAGTGACATCATAACTCGTCTTCATTCTAATTGTGGACATCGGAACCTCCAATATATTTAACTCATCCGCCCCAGGGGTTCTATAGTCATTTTTAGAAGGATAATATGGGTGTTCTGGTGTACCAATCCAATCAAAGAATCTTTCGTTATCCTTTCTTTTTCTATTAGGTAATGCTGTTGAATCAACTTTAATGCCAAGTCTATCAAGAACCTGTATACTTCTATTAGACTGAAAACCCTCCCCCACACGAGCAGATGTTACATTGAAATATCTTGTGATTGTTTCATAGCTCTCGATCAGCTTTTTTTCTAAATAATCATCTCTTGTCTCTAACTTCCATTTTCCAGCATCTAAACGATATATATGTGGATGCCATCCTATTTCATCACCAACATTTTTTAAATCATTCCAAAGAGTATTGTACCTCTCCAAAAGATATCCTGCATTTCCATAAATTGTCTTTAATTGATTATCAGCCCTTATAAACCATGTGAATTTTATTTCTTCACCAAAACTGTCTTCAATACCTCGAAGCTCTTCTGAAATTAAGGGAATGCCTTTCTCCACCCCTTTCCAACTTAAAGTATGAGATTCATCCGAAATAAATAAATCGTTATCTGTATCAAATGTTATAACCAAATATATAGTAGATTGCATATATAATACCTCCTTTCATTTACATTCATGAATCATGACTTTTTCCATCCTTTGCAATGCCTTTTCTATATTTTCCCGTGAGGTTGCAAACGACAAACGCAAATGACCTTTTCCGAGTGCGCCAAAAGCCTCACCAGGTGTAGTTGAGACATACGCTCTTTCAAGAAGTAAATTTGCAAGTTCTACTGATGATAATCCAATTTTGGATATATCTGGAAAAACATAAAATGTCCCATGAGGATTTGGGCAGTACATACCCGGAATTTCGTTCAATCTTTCTACAATCAAATCTCTCCTTCTTTTGTATTCTTCAACCATCCCTTTTACTACTTTCTGTGGACCCAAAAGAGCAGAAACAGCAGCTTTTTGTGCAAATGCACACGCGCAAGTTACAGAATGTTGCTGAAGTTTGAGTATCTGATCTATTACCTCTTTATCGCCAGCAATATATCCGATACGCCATCCAGTCATTGCATAAGTCTTCGAAAAGCCATTCAAAGTAAGCACACCTTTCTTCTTTATTGAACCAATGCTATAATGCTTTGTGCTATTAAATACTATTTTCTCATATATTTCATCTGAGAGTATTAATAATTCATGCTCTTCTGCAATATCTGCAATGCGCTTTAATTCATCTAAAGAAAGGGTCATACCAGTAGGATTAGACGGATAATTTAATAGGATCATTTTAGTCTTATGAGTAATTTTATTTTCAATAGCTTCAAAATTGAGTGGGGATTCATCCATTTTAAATGGATACCCAACTGGAATGCCTCCTGCCGCTTTCACACAGGCTTCAAACGAATGCCAGCTTGGGTTTGGTATCAATACTTCATCACCTGGATTTATTGTAGCTAACATCGTTAAAAAGATGCCGTACTTTGCTCCCGGTGTAACAACTATCTCGTCAGCACTAACTTTTATTTTGTTTTCCTTCCATAATTTATTTTTTATAACCTCTCTGAGTTCTGGTATACCTCGACTGTCCGTATAATGTGTATATCCTTCTTTCATTGTTCCTGCATCTATGATGTGTTCTGGCGTATCGAAATCCGGCTCGCCGGTTTCCAATGATATTACATCTATTCCTTGTGCTTTCATCTTACGAACTTTAGATGCCATGCTAATTGTAATGGAGGGAACAATAGATTTTGCCCGCTCGGATGTGTATCTCTCTTTCATCTAATCACTCAGTTTCAATTTTAATTAAACTTTCAGCCCTATCTGCTAATCTAATAGCATCTTCTCTATTCTTACCTTTTGTCACCAAATAACCTGATCTGTCAGTTCCACTTCGAATTAGGTTTACAGTATCTCCTTGCTTTACAAAACATGCACCAGCTACAACGCCCTCTAATTTTAATGCCTCATCTACTCCACTTACTCTCTTTACTTTACCTGGTTTTGGGGTGATAAATCTGAACACAGATCCACGCAGTTTATTTCCTTTGTTAACAATAGGTTCTTCCCCTAAAGCAATTTTGATTGTTTCTTTCATCATATTAATTCCATATACAATCGGAACTTGGATTGCAGGTATGACCCCACCACCACCAGTTCTTGCACCAATTTCAAATAATTTTATTCCCTTATCTGTTACTGATAGTTCCAAGTGACTTGCACACATATCTATACCTATTGCGTCTATTGCATTTTTTGTTATTTTTTCGATTTCTTTTTGAACTTCTACTGAATGTTTTGTAGGATAAGTTACGCTTTTATCCACTCGATACGGAGGTGGCAATTTAGTTTTATCTGATATTGCTAACACGTGTGTTTTACCTTTGTATGTTATAGCCTCCACGCTACATTCATCTCCATATACATATTTCTCAATTAATATCCATCCGCTCCTTGAGTATTCTTTTGCAAAATCAAATGCCTTTTTTAATTCTTCCATGGCATTTATTTTAAAAACGCCTCTACTCCCACCCATGCTATCTGGTGGTTTCGCAATCACTGGAAAACCTATTTCCTCAACAGCATCCTTTGCTTCTTCAAAAATTTTTACAATTCTAAATTCTGGACATGGAACTCCTGCTCTCGCCCACGTCCCCCTCATTAATCTTTTATCAACAGCCTTATCAACAACTTCAGGTTTTATACCAATTAACCCCAATGAGTCCGCAATCATTGATGCGGTTTTTATACCATAGTCGTTGAGTGGGATAACGCCGTTGATATCATATTTTTTAGCCACGTTAATTGAATTTTCAACATCGGTAATATCAACTACTTCATGAAAATCGGCAAAATTAAAACCCTCTGCATCTGGATCTCTATCTGTCACAAGTACTTTTAAACCCATTTCTTTTGCTGCCTTGATTGCAGGAACCATAAAACGACCTACCCCTAAAACCATCAAAGTTTTGTTACTTGTCATAAACTCTCACCTCTTCGCTTTCTTTCTCTCCTGATATTCTCCTTTTAATTATCTCAAATTCAACCCTTCTAATTCTATCTGAAAATTCTTCCTCTTTATCGTACATGATGCTTCCTCTACCATCTGCTATTCCAACCACTTCGGTTGGATTTAATATAGAATTAACTACAACATCACCTTTCTCACTAATATAACCCCCGGATACGACAGGAATGCCCCCAATATATTTCTTTCCCATGTTTTTCATCATATTATAAGTTCTTAACACAGTTGTTACCTCGCCAGCCATCGCCGCCCTCATATCTGTTCTCCAAACTAGAATGCCGTGTTTTTTGGCAGCAGTTATCGCTTCCAATCCCACAGAGCCGAAAGTTGCATCTATAATCATTCCTTTTTCACTCATATCCCCAACCATTGGCTCATTAATTGGATACTTTCTATCAAACCCGATCAAAATAACTGCCCCCTCGCTTAATTCATTTTCATCTTTTGCCTCTTTTATATCAAAAGGTGAATTTGATATCTTTATTTTATTCAAAGCTATAATCTTATCAGAATCAGCGTTTCTATCAAAAATAAACACTTTAGCGCCTCTTTCTGCTAAAGAAAGTGCTATTTTTGTACTTACATCGTTTATACCCACAATCCCCATTTTCACTCCAAACAAATCGCCAAAATAAGAAGCAGCGAAATTATCAATCCCCTGAACCCATGCATTGTTATCTTTATAAGTTAAAACAACAGATCTCTTCACAACATTTTTCACGTCTTTTGAAATACCAAACAGATGGGGCATTTTTTTCTCATCGTCAACTAATATAAAATCAATACCGTCTACAATTTTACAAACCTCCACGATTTCGCTTTTATCTGTCACCTCGCAATTAGCCATAAGATATGATGAACTTTCTTGAATTGACGGATACACCATATTTATATCATCCGATTTTGCAGAAATATTGATTGTAAAGACAGTTTGTTTACCTGTTTTCTTAGATAAGTTCTGAAGGTGTTGAGATATAATCTTTACTCGCTCTTTATTTGATAATTTATGATTCCATCTCTCTCTTGAAATCTCGACTGCTGTTGGCACATCTATCTTCGAGACTTCCGATAAAGCCGCCCTCTCTTCATGCAATTCCTTTGCCAATCTCTCCGCAAGTTCTTCCGGTAAATCTACCTTGTTTCTCTGGCATACTTCTATTATGAGCCTTCTCGGATCAACGGAATATTTTTTTGAGAATTTGTAGATTGTGCCTAAAAAACTTGAATGAAAATCAGCATAGCCTGAAGTTATCGCAATAGAGTCTGTTCCCTCATGTCTCGCCATAAACGGAGATATCAAATTTTCTGCCAAATCCATCACTTTTAATTCATCTATATCTAAATCGTATCCCATTTTTTTCAAAACTGTTACTAATATTTCAGTTTGACCATTCCCTGCACTCCTGCCCAATCCCTTAAGTGTAGAATCCACAATAGTAACTCCATTTCTTATGGCTTCCAATGTGTTCGCAATAGCCATCGAAAAATTATTATGCCCATGAAATCCAATCTCAGCGGTGATCTCTTTCGCTTTCATCGCATCAATATATTTCTTTACATCTTGAGGCAACATCCCCCCTGAAGAATCCACTAAAACAATAACATCAGCTCCAAACTTTTCTACCATTTTTGCTTTTTCTGCAAATTTATCTGGAGACAACACATAGGATTTCATTAAATTTGAGGAGACAAGCATTCCTAAATCCTTTGCATATTTAATGTATTCCTCAGCCTCATTTGCTTGGGGCACGTTCGTTCCCACACGCACAAAACTCATCCCGTAATTAGCAGCCAAATCTAAATTCTCTTTTCTGCCAACCCCAGGAATAAAGAACATTCCAAATTTAGCTTTTTTCAAAACTTTTGATGCTGCATCTAAATATTCCTCATCTGTAGCTGCCGCCTTCCCTTTACCTGAATTTGAGGCATTGAAACCCAAACCATGTCCAATTTCAATCAACCTGAACCCAGCATTTTCTAAAGCAGCGGCTATCAACGCAGTGTCTTCAGCAGTGAATTGATAATCGAGTGCATAACTTCCGTCTCGCAGTGTGCATTCGAGGATCTCAATCTTTTTCATTATCCCCTCCCAAATTCTTCTTATACCATTCAACAGTCAATTTTAACCCTTCTTTTGGACTTACCGTTGGTTTAAAGCCTATCAAATCCTCAGCTAAATAAATATTTGCAATATGTCTCCTCACATCTCCCGGTCTTTCTCGTTCATAAACAATTTGTTTGTCACAGTGTAGATATTTAGCAATGAGCTTGATCAAGTTTTCTATTGATATTTCTTTTCCACTGGCGATATTTAATACTTTAACCCTCGCATTTTTTGAATCATATACATCTATTGCGGCGTTTGCAGTATCTGTAACATACAAGTAATCTCGTGTTTGTTTGCCGTCACCATAAATTACGGGTGCCTCATTGTTTAATATCCTTTTTATTGTTAAAGGAACGACGCCTGCATAACTTCCTTCGTTTTGTCTTGGTCCGTAATTATTGAATGGTCTTATAATAGCGGCTTCAATACCGAAAGTTTTACAATATGAATATACTAATTGGTCTGAAGCCGCTTTACTCGCTGCGTAAGGAGTTGTGCCATTTAAAGGATGTTTTTCATCCATAGGTGCATATTCACTGGTGCCGTATGCCTCCGATGATGAGAAATGTATTAATGTATCAAAATAATCATTTCTTGCCAATTCGCAGATAGTAAGCGTGATATTAACATTTTGTTCAAATGCCCATCTTGGCTTAGTAAGCGATGCTGGTAAGGGTATAACTGCCAAATTGAATACAACCTCTGTTCCTTCGTTTTTCATTATTTCGCTCATTGTTTCATAATCTGATGCGTCTTGGTTATAAATCTTTAAATTAGGGTAATTTTCTCTTGCCTCTTCCAAGTTAGCTTCTTTCCCTAAGAATAAGTTATCCACTACCACTAAATTCTCTGGCTCTTCTTTGATTAGCCGATCCACTAAGTGGCTCCCAATGAACCCCGCCCCTCCTGTTACAAGAACAGATTTGTTTTTTACGCTCATTTCAATTCCTCCATCGCTTTTTTAGATGCGCTGCCGCCATATCTATATCTTCTTCTCTTATTATAAATAAGTAAAACTAAAGGCATATTAAATATATTTAATCTAATGAATTTGAGCATTTATCTTTTTCTCCTTTTTCGCTTCTTTGAAAATATGCTTCGTTTCAGTGCTGTACTCTTCAAGCGCCTTCTCGAAATCTCTTAATATTCCTTTTGAGCCGGCTTCTTTCAATACATCAAGCGCACTCCATATCTTTATCTCTGAGAAATCATTTAATGATGTTGGAACTGCTTTTGCACCTTTATTTTCCGTCAAAACATGCTGTATTCCATATTTCTTCGCATAGATAATTGCTGTTGCTTCTGGGAAATCTATTGCTGGCATTTCTGGATTCTCATCCACTCGCCTCATCAATGCCCTGACATCGTTCAATTCCCTCTCCGTAAGTCCAACGATAACGCATATATTTTCACGACGCCACTCGATAATCATATTATACGCACGTTCAGATTTTAATTCATCGAAAACATCTGCGGTGATGTAAAAACTGGAAAATATATCTTTTAGAATATCTCGCCTGCCGTAGAGAGACCAATCTATTACAAAACAGGCATCTATAACGCATATCATAAGACCACCGGAATGTTCGCTTTTATTCGCAGTTCGTTCATCTCTTCCAGTTTCAAACCCGCAATCCTACTCGCAAAATATAGATCGCCTGTTTCCGCGAGTGCTTCCAGTGCCTTTCTGCTCCGAAGTGGCTGCTTTTTGAGGAAATCACGATTTATACTCCTCTTGCGAATCTCTCTATCTTCTTCCATCTCCTTCTTCCAGTTCATATTATCTGTCCCCATAATTATCTGTTGGCATTAGATTAATTTCCATTGTCTTCTTAAGGCGCGCCTGTGCCATATCCATATCTTCTTCTTTTAACATATAATACATTGGAAGTAAATCCTGCATCTTTTTTTTAGTCCGCCAAATATGCTATTCCAGAACTGATATTGAAGCAAATCGTGAATCTATCGAGCAAACCTTTGAACCCGAGAATCAAAGGAACCCGGTCATCAATCGCACAGAACGCATAGAATTCAACCTCTTTTGTATGATTCAACACATCATCAAATAATGCACCCCTTACAATACTCACTTTTACTGGCAAACTGCATTCTTTCTTAGGAACCACCCCTTGGACTGAATGGTTCACCTTCTCCTCTACATCAATACCTTCCCAAATATATCTTGGAATAACCGATGTATGCGCACCGGTATCAATTATGGCCTCATATAACTTACTCCATCCTAATTTTGTCTTAAACCTTATTAAGATTGACAGTCTTACCAGTTCCCCATAGTCCAATTTTAAATCCAACTCCGGATGCAACTTAGAAGACATGTGCACCGCTTTCTACAAAAATCACCGGAATTTCCTCTTTTTTCTTACCTGTAAGCCTTGACGCCTTCTCCTCCACATATTTTATACTTTCTCCCGCCACAATGACCTCTCTGTTCATTATCGCAACCCACAGGTCTCTGAACTTCAGTTGCAAATTTTTGTAATTGTCTAATCCCCACTTTATATCTTCCAAAAAATTCTTTTGAATTTCCATCATTTCCATTCCTCCAATACTTTTTTTAGACGCGTCGCCGCCATATTTATTTCTTCTTCTTTTAGCATATAAAACATAGGTAAAGCTAAAGCCCTATTAAATACTTCTAATGAATTTGGGCATTTATCCTCAGAATTATACACGGGTTGAATATGAGAAGCGTAGGTCCCGATTTGCGTTTGAACACCTTTTTTCATCAATGTTTCAATTAATTTATTTCTATTGATTCGTTTATCAACGAGAGCCACATAGCTTTGATAGATATGCTTTACATTTTCGCTGACATAAGGAGGTTCAATAAATTCTATTTCTCGCAGTCTTTCATCCCAATACTTTGCAAGCTCTCTTTTTCTTTCAATGATCCTGTCAAGCTTCTTTAATTGTGCAACCCCGACTGCAGCGGTAATATCGCTCATTTTGTAGTTATATCCAAGTTCAGTAAATTCAGGAATAATAAATTTATCGCTGTTTTCTCTATCCCACGCAGTTGTCATCCCAAAAAGAGATAAGTTTCGTATCTCCTCCGCTAAATTTTTGTTATTTGTAACTACCATTCCCCCTTCTCCAGTTGTTATCCCTTTTCTTGCATGAAAAGATAAGCAGCCAATATCCCCAATCGTTCCCGCAAACTTGTTTTTATATTTAGCACCAAGTGCGCACGCCGCATCTTCTATTACCTTTAAGTTATAATCTTCAGCGATCTCCATAATTTTATCCATTTCCGCGGGTTGTCCAAATGTATGGACAGGTATAATTGCTTTTGTTTTATCTGTAATTTTTTCTTTGATTGACTTTGGATTGAAGTTATATGTTTTTAAATCTACATCAACAAAAATAGGTTTCGCACCGCAATACAATACAGCATGCCCTGTTGCAGGGAACGTATAGTCTGCAACAAAAACCTCGTCTCCTTCTTTTACGCCGGTACTAAGCAACGCTAAATGCAATGCCGATGTGCAGTTAGTAACCGCAATTGCATATTTAACGCCGAGATATTTCGCAATTTTGTCTTCAAATTCTTTCACTTTTGGACCTTGAGAGACCCAGCCAGAATCTAAAACTTTACTGATTTCGCTTAACTCTTCTGAATCAAAGTAAGGTCTAAGTAATGGTATTTTTAATTTATTTTGATCCACAGATTGCGTTCTCGTTCTTTCAAATTCTAATTCTCTTTTATTAATCATGATTACGCCCCGCTTTAATTGCGATCTCTAATACGCTTAACCCTTCATAACCATTAACTAAAGGTTCTTTACTTTCTTTCACACATTCTAAGAAATGTTCCAATTCCTCTCTCAACGGCTCTTTTCTTTCAATTTTCTGTATCATCTTGCATTCAGAATTATATACTTCTATTTCTTGTTTTAAATAATCCAGATATGCGATTCCTTCTGTGCCCGTTGCAACTAAACTTCTCACCTTGTGTGGGGTGAACCAATTTACTTCGATAGATGCGGAAACATCACCAAAGTCCAATAATATTAATGCATGATCCCCTTTTTTGTTTTTAATCCCTCCAGATTTTGCAAATATATTTACAGCCTCTTTCCCAATGAGATACCTAACAACATCAATATCATGTGTAGCTAAATCAACTATTATCCCAACATCTGTTATCCTTGGAACAAAAGGACCAACTCTTCTCGTTGAAATGAGTAGCATTTTGCCTAAGATTCCTTTTTCAATAATTTCCTTCAATTTCGTCACCACTGGATTGAACCGCTCGATATGTCCAACCGCTAACTTCACATTATTCTTTTCTGCTTCTTTTATTATTTCCTTTGCATCCCCTATGTTAGAGGCAATTGGCTTCTCTATTAAGCAATTAACCCCTTCTCCAATAAACTCAAGTGCAACCTTTTTATGCAATATCGTAGGAACTACTATGCTGACAGCATTCAAATCTTCATTCAATAAATCTTTGTAATTAGTAAAAGCTTTTGTTTTGTGCTGATTCGCAATTTCTTTTACTTTTCTTTCATTTACATCCGCTATACCTACCAAATCAGCATTTTCCATCTCATTATAAACGCGCACATGGTTCTGTCCCTTTTCACCTACGCCCACCACTCCTACTCTAATCCTTTAAAATCCTCCTTACATATTTTTACTCAATTTTTTGGCGGGAACGCCAACTACGACCTCCCCAGATTTTACATCCCTTGTCACAACGCTTCCTGCGCCTACAATTGCGTTCTCTCCAATTACAATTCCTGGCAATATTGTTGAATTTGCACCCACTCTTGCACCACTCTTTATTACTGGTCCCTTAAGCACAACTTCACTCCCATACCTCATATATTTATCGTTAGTAGTCACTGAACAAGGACCCATAAAAACATCATTCTCAATAATAGTATAAGCAGTTATATAAACATTCGTTTGGGCAATTACATTATTTCCTATCTCGCAATTCCCGTCTACAACCGAGTTCGTCCCTATCAACACATTATCTCCTATTTCGGTTTTCTCTCTTATTAAAACATTATGACCGGTCTTAAAGTTTTTTCCGATCTTAACGCCAGAAGATATCATAGTTCCACTTCTTATTATTGCATTATTTCCCATCTCCACCTTTCCACCTTCGGAATCTCCCCCTCCAATGCCAATAATTACATTGTCTTGTATTACGCTTCCCTCTCCGATTTTCACATCCCCGTAAAATATCACCTTCTTACCTTTCATACGAATTTATAACCTCCACTATGTATTTAAGTTCTTCGTCGTTTAATGCAGGATGAACAGGTAAACTTAAATTCTTTTTAGATAACGCCGTGGCAACAGGGCACAGGACATTTTCATCTGTATAGCCCAATTGTTGATACAATGGCTGTTTATGAATTGGCAGGGGATAGTGAATTCCACATCCAACACCCCTATCTTTCAGATATTTTATAAACTCGTCTCTAGACATTAGAAATCCTTCCTCTTCCTCTATCGTAACTGCATATTGATGATAGACATGCTTAACCCCGTTTTTCCTATACGGAAGTTTAAGTCCGGATACTTTTATGTGTTTGTCGAGATATTCTGCATTTTTTATTCTCTTTTCGGTAAATTCATTCAATCTCTTTAATTGCACAAGACCTATTGCAGCTTGTATATCAGTCATCCGGTAATTGTAGCCCAAGATCGTGTGGTAGTACTTTTGACTCTCGCCATGATTTCTGAGCAATCGGCACCTTTTTGCTATTTCATCATCTTCCGTTGTTATCATTCCTCCCTCTCCGGTAGCCATATTTTTTGTTGCATAAAAAGAGAAGCACCCAGCAATTCCGAATCCTCCAACTTTCTTTCCCCCATACTCGGCACCGTGAGCTTGTGCAGAGTCTTCAATTAAAATTAAATTGTGGTCTTCGCAAATATCTTGTACCGCTTTTACATTAAAAGGATGTCCAAATAGATGCACGCCAATAATTGCTTTTGTTCTATCGGTTATTTTCTTCAAAACATCCTTTGGATTGATATTGAAAGTTCTCTCGCCCACATCAGCGAAAACAGGTTTGGCACCTTGGAACAAAATGGAGTTTGCGGTAGATATGAAAGAGAAGGAAGGGGCAATGACCTCGTCTCCCTGTTTAATTCCTAACGCTTTAAGCGCAACATCAAGGGCAATTGTTCCGTTAGCAACCGCTATTGCATGATTAACATTAATGTAATCAGCAAACTTTTTTTCGAGTTCTTCTACTTTCTTCCCTTGGACGACAAATCCTGATGTCAAAACTTCCTTTACAGCATTTATCTCCTCTTCACTAAATACAGGTTTTGCTATTGGTATCATTTTTACTTTTCATTCCAAATAGTATTTAAATTCATCATTCTATAAATAGAACATATGATTCTTTTAGCGGTTCGCAATGCTATAAAAACAATACGATAAAGTCGAATAAGACGCCTGTGAAGACAAAAACAATGAAGAACAGGAGAAATAGGATATTTCCATAAACAAAAGATAATGCCGACGACCAAATATCAATACCTAAAATGAAGATTACAGATAATAAAATCGAGAAAA
>Ga0164318_10002656_pt1 | contig 16687 bp, 20 predicted proteins | sample GuaBasSedimGuay9_FD_113734 | JGI IMG/M metagenome (GOLD analysis project Ga0164318, IMG submission 113734) | Subseafloor sediment microbial communities from Guaymas Basin, Gulf of California, Mexico - Guay9, Core 4571-4, 0-3 cm | ecosystem: Environmental > Aquatic > Marine > Hydrothermal vents...
ATCCAGAAACTATTAGTCCATTTGTAGGAGCAGTATTTACACCAGCATAACTTCCTATTGCTATTGAACCATCCACATCTAACTTATTCGCCGGACTAGTCGTCCCTATGCCGACATTGCCGTTGCCTAAAATTCTGACCCGCTCCCTATTAGCTGTCCCAAATCTCATATATCCATTTTCAAAATTCCAAAATTGTGTATCTGCTGCTACTCCTGCAACTCCAGACTCCCAAATAAATCCATCAGTAACTCCCGTCCCTGTACCCTTATTTGTTGCGTGTATAATACTGCTATTAATATTTGGATTGTGAACATGAAGCCTCCCATTCGGACTAGTCGTCCCTATGCCGACATTGCCGTCTCCCGTTATTCTCATTTGCTCCGTATCATTTGGATTAAATGTAAGAGGTTTATTCCCACCGCTAACAAAAGCAAATCCGTTAAGAGTACTATCTGTTCGTAGCCGACCCCAACCCTTGAAACCAGTTACTGTTTCTGTAGAACCGATAGCTTGGAATGCAACACCGCCTAAATCACTCTTAGCTAAAATCCCCGCTATTCCTCCAGAATTAGTATTAGATGCCCGAATATATGTTATAGCCGTTTGATTTTTAGATACATCCAAATTCACTCCCGGATTAGTCGTCCCTATGCCGACATTGCCGTGTAGATACACATCAAGACTATCGGACGGAATAGTCATTGCAGGGGCACCAGAAGTTCCTTTTGTTGTAAATTTTATTTGTGTACCAGCGATATTACCAGAATCTTTCGCAGTTGCAAAAATAAGAGAATCTGTTGTTTGATAAATAAAACCCCTGTTGACATTAGCTCCATAATCTTCAGCATTAACTAATTCAAGGAATATGTTCCCTGGAGAAGACACTGAGCAATCAGTTCTGATACTAAGACCATAATTCCCTGCACTTCCGTTTGATAATACTTTGAAACCCGCTCTGGGATAGACATCAGAATTCCCAAGCACACCAAACTCTACCTGAGTATTAGTGTCAGATGACCTTATATTGCCACCATTAACATCCAACTTCACTCCAGGCGAAGCCGTCCCTATGCCGACATTGCCGTTTTGTTGAATAATAAACTCAGACCCAGCATCTAAATCTATACTTCTACTTATTCCAAATTTTTCCGTACCAGTTATGCCTGTATACCACCCGGCTGAATCGGCAGTATTGGTAAATTTAATTAGCCCAACTCCCGAATCCGCTTCGCTCAAATGCAATAATACAGCACTACTATCTAAAATCTCCAACTTCGCCCCTGGACTAGTCGTCCCTATGCCGACCTTGCCGTTGCCTAAAATTGTCATCACTCGTGTTCCGTGATTGCTAACGCCCAATAATGGCTCACTGTTTCCAATAGAACTTACTGATGAACCAGAAAAACTACGAGCTATTAACCGAATATACGGCACAGTAGCAACGGCAGAATTATACCCAATTAGATTAACTGCGCCATATCCCGAATTGTCAGTAAAACCATTAAGTGCAAACCCACTATAGCTCCAAGTAGAAAGCCTTCCAATAGTATCAGTTGTTATCGCCGGGATAAAAAAATTATTCAAAGTGTTTCCACTAAAATTAGAGCTTCTAAATGAAAATGATGGATGTGTTCCATCAGATGTTCTTACATCCAACTTTGAGCTGGGACTCGTCGTCCCTATCCCAACATTCCCCCCGTCATCTACAAATATCCCATTCCCTGCGTCATCGTAGAGTTTAAGCCCTGCACTGTCATAAGCCTTAATTTCATCTATTGCCAAACTGTTAGCATCTCTGCCTGAAAGCAAAGCATACTGAGGATGGTCATCGTCTGAAAGTCCTGCTAATTGTCCGTGGTCTATCTCGCTGTCTGTTGTTGAAAATGTTGTGCCTGTAAGAGTAATACCTGTGCCACCGGTATAAGTCGTATTATTATCCGTATAACCAACCGCCCAGGATTGTAATTTAGCGAAAGTATTAATATCTGTATCCTGCATATAATTAGTTAACGCAGAAGCGTCTATATATCCTGCCGAAGTATTTTCCGCTTCCGTCCAAACATCAAAACAACTTTCAACCGCTCCACTTGCGTCAACTCCCAAAGGAAATTGTCCAGCGCTACAATTCGCCCCGTTAGAAGCTAAAGCTGTGGCTGTGCTTGCTAAATCTATTGTAATATCATTATCAACATAAGCGTCTGATATACTTGCGCCATTCCAAACACCTGATTTTATAATATTAAACCAGCTATCACCTGAAACCGTTAATTGCGTAGTTGAAGCATTGCCAGTTATTAAATTTCCGTCAATTCTTGAATCGCCATAAACATCCAACAAATACGCAGGGATTGTCGTCCCGATCCCCACATTGCCACTTGTGTCAATCACAAAAGGAGAAGCGTCAGATGCTTCATCATTAACACGCAAAGAAAGTCCGCTTCCAGTATTTTCAACAAGAAGCGCGCCGCCGTTTCCGGAATTTGTTATTTCAAGAGTTTCATCGGCAACATTAGATCCGACGAACCGGACCGCGCCAGAATCAACAACTACTACTCTGCCAGCGCCGGCGCCCCCTTCGTCATACGCCTGATCAAGATTATTGCCGCCCACGACACTTACATTCTGCCAAACCAATTCCCCGTTTCCGTCAGTCGTTAAAACTTCATTGACAGACCCATCGTCAGGAGGAAGAACATAAACCGTTGATTGCGTCATTAAAGCGTTTGGTTGAAAAATCACAGAATAATCAGTCCCGCTTTGCTCCGAATAAATTGTTATCTGTCCATCGCTGCCGTCCCGCCCGCTTTGCAAGTCAGTGAAAGTTCCCGCAACAGGATCCGAAACGCCGATAACAGCTCCGTCAATACTCCCGCCATCAACATCGATGGAAGTTAAAGTTGACAAAGAAGTAATATCGGCATTGTCTCCGGAAATAGCGGGAGTGATAACAGAGCAATTCGCATCGCCCGGCGAACAAGTCGGAGCCAGAGTCTCGCCAGGATTATAAGGGCTGCCGGGCGGCGAACCTTTCACAATTGTAAAAATAAACAAAATAGAAAAAACGACAGTCGCTATACCTTTAAACAAATTTTTTTTATTTTGAAAACTTTTTTTTATTTTACCGGACATTTTTTGTATTATTTTACGATTTTTTAGTAAAATTATTTACGGAATTATCCCTTGATTTTTAATTTAGGACTTCTTTATTTTTTTGTCATTCTGGAAAATTTCGGAATGACGAAAAATAAAGACGAAAAATAAAAAATTTTATTATATCTCGTATATTATATTATACAACATTCTTATTTAAAGCACAATTTAAAAATATTTTTTTATTCCAAAACCGCCTTAATCCTCTTTACTCCCGCGCTAAAGAATTATTCTTTTTTGATCTTGAATTTTCCCAATCAAGAGTTTAATATTTAAAAATAGTTGGTAAAAAGGTTAAATATAATCAGAGCTAATCATTAAAATAAAAAACTAAGATAACGCAATATTATATCTTATAATTAAATTTATAAAAACTACGAGAGTCAATACAGTCAACACCACAATTACTAAAATGTTCTATCGCTACTTTATTTTTAAATACTGTCATTAGCTTGATTGATTTTTATCCAAATAATCCTGCAGAATTATTCTCGCCGCTTCCTGGTCTATAGCTTTTTTAATGTCTATACTTTTTACTCCGGCTTGCAATAAATTTTCTTTAGCCATCTTTGAAGTAAAAACTTCATTTACTTCTATAATTGGAATCTTAATATTTTTACTCATCTTAATAGAGAATTCTTTAATATCCTGAGTTTGCGCGCTCTCGCCTTTAAGTCCGACCGGGATACCGATAACTATTTTTTGAATATTTTCTTCCGGAATAATTTTTTTTATTTCTATTATTGATTTTTTTTGAGATTTATTTTCAAGCGTCAAAAAACGGCTGGCTAATTTTTCGTTTTTATCCGAAATCGCTAGTCCAATCCTTTTATCACCATAGTCAATAGAAAGTATTTTCATAAAATAGACAAATTAAATATCCCAAAATTATAAACAAAAAACCTCCAGATTGTCATTCTGAACTTGTTTTAGAATCTACTCTTTTTTACCACTAACCAAACCTACAAAACACTAAATATTTTTACTAAATTGAAAATACAATAATTGTAATATAAAAAATAATTGTGTTTGCATCGTAGACAAAAGACAGTGTAAATAGCACAAGTTAAATGTAAAATACAAAAGATTCTGAAACAAGTTCAGAATGACAGGAACTAATAAAACTTATCAGTCCCATCTCGTTAAAATCTCACATCCATCATCTGTTAACGCCACTGTATGTTCAAAATGCGCTGACAATTTTCCATCAGCCGTTTTAATCGTCCAATCATCATCACAACATTTAATATCGTATATTCCTTCGTTTACCATCGGTTCTATCGCAAAGGTCATCCCCTGACATAATTTCAACCCACTGTTTTTGTTCCCATAATTTGGAATATCCGGCGATTCGTGAACCGATCTTCCAACTCCGTGACCAACCAAATTTCTTACAACGGAGAATCCGTTTTTCTCCGCGTGTTCTTGAACAGCAAACCCGATATCACCAATCCTATTTCCCACTCTAACTTCTTCTATTCCTTTGAGCAAAGACTCTTTTGTTATATTAAGAAGCTTTTGCGCTTTCTCGCTTATTTTTCCCGCCCCAACCGTGATAGCGCTATCAGAATGAAACCCTTCATATTTCACACCTGAATCAATACTTACAATATCACCCTCTTTTATTATTTTTCCAAACGGGAAGCCATGAACAATTTCATCATTTATGGAAAGACAAATTATAGACGGAAAAGGCACTATATCTCTGCTTATTACATAATTTTTAAAAGATGGGATTACTCCGTATCTTTTAACTTCTTTCTCAGCTATTTCCTCCAGCTCGTCTCCGGAAATTCCCGGCTCAACTTTTGAAGCCAGTAATTGCAAAATGCCAGCCAGAATTTTTCCGCTTTCCTTCATCGTTTTTATTTCAGATTTTGATTTTAGATTTATTTTTTTTCTCATAATGTTGTGTTATTTTATTATATTTGGGACTTCCTTGTTTTACTTTGTTACAGAGATATTTTGCGATAGAGACTCGGTCTCTATACAATTATTTTTTATTTAAAGTATTATTTTGTATATAAAGATAAACTGTAATAATAAAATTAGCGTGGAGAGATCAAGTCTCTATCGCATGGAGATTAGTTAAAATGAGAAAGCCCTAATACTTAAAACTTTCTCATTTTTTGTTATCCTTACTCTAAACTATATTTGTCATTCCTGCGAAGGCAGGAATCCACTGCTACGATTTATTGTTTCCATACAAACTAATCTTTTGAATAACATTTTCCCAACCTACTGGACTCCTGCCTCCGCGGGAATGACAGAACGGCGTCCTACTTTACATAACCCACAATCTCCTTAAACACCTCTTCTACGCTTTGCTCTCCATTGATTTTTATTAACATATTTTTATTCTCGTAATATTCAATAACAGAACCTAATAATTTTTCGCTCCATTCAAGACGATTTAAAACTTTCTCCGGAGTATCATCTTCTCTTCTGTAAATCTCACTTCCACAAACCGGACATTTTTTATCTTCTTCCGTAATATCTTTTCCAACTATTAAAGGATGCCCGTTTTCTTTACACAATTTTCTGCTAGAGATTCTTTTTATTGATTCCTCTTTTGAAATATTAACATAAAAAACATAGTCAATTTTTCTTCCGGTTTCTTTTAATTTTTCATTCCAAAACTCAGCTTCTTCCATTATGCGCGGAGTACCGTCAAATATTATCCCTTTATTTTTATCAAGTTCGCTTAATTTTTGCCCCAGTATTTCTTTTTTCATAAAATCCCAAGGGACAATATCTCCTTTGACATTCATAATCTTGTTTATCTTCCTGCCAATTTCCGTGTCCTGCTTGGCAATATTTCTTAAAACAGCCCCTGTTTCAAAAATTTCCAAATCATATTTTTCCGCCAGCATTCTCGCTTGAGTTCCCTTTCCAGAACCTTGCGGTCCCATTATTATTATATTGATATTTTTTTTCATTTGGTTTTGTTAATTTTAATATTTTTTTTCTTTGTCATCCCAGAATTTTTTCTGTCGTAGAGATGAGGCACTACCTCGTCTCTACGACAGAAAAAATATCCGAGATCCAGTTTATCTCACTTTACAAAACTATACGAAAAATATTATTTATTGAAACTCACCGGGTTCCCGCCTTCGCGGGAATGACAAGTACAAAATTTTTTTATTCAATCTCCCTCAAAATAATCCCCTTCACCTCCTCCACAGTCTCGTCCAATTTCCCTTCGTGATTAACCACTTCATAATCATAAATATCTTTATGCTTCAACCATTCTCTCGTATAATCCATTCTTTCCCGAACAAATTCTTCACTCGCGCCGCGTTTTAGCAATCTTTGCCTGAGAACTTCCAGCGATGAAACAGTAATAAAAATAGCAACAACTTCCGGCATTAATTTTTTCATTGTTATCACCCCTTTATATTCAATTTTCCAAATCCCGATTCTGCCGCTTTCAATAACTCTTTGGATTTCTTTATTGGTAACACCGTAAAACTGATCATTGTATTCCCGCGCGTATTCAAAAAACTTATTTTCCGCGATTCCCCTTTTAAATTCTTCTTTGGAAATAAAATAATAAGGATCCTCCGCAAAAATATCCGAACGCTTTTTTCTGGTTGTTGTCGTAATTACTCTTTCTATTGGAAGAAACTTTTTCAGCCCGTCAATTACACTGTCCTCCCCCACCCCAGACGGTCCGGAGATTATAAAAAGTTTGTTTTTAATTAGCATAAGCAAAAAATTACTGCGCCATTTCATTTAACCGATTGATAACTTTTATTCTTAATTCTTCGCATTCTCTATCTTCATCATTATAAAAATCATCTATCTGATTTTCTTCAATATATTTATTATATTTTTTTATAATTTCATCTTTGTAAGTATTAAATTCTTTCACAAATAAATCTTTATAATCGTCTCTTATAAACGAGTAGCTACTTTCAAACCACTCAACAGCTTCTTTCTCTATATAATCACTTTCTAGTACTTCCGCTCCTTCTGATAGGATAGTTATATATAAATAGTATTTGCTTATAGACAGAACTACTTTTTCAACATTAAGATTATTGTTTCTTGTCTCTTTAATAATCCTTTGTAAATTCGTTTGACTTTCAATAAATTTAACGGGAGTATTTATTTTCTTTTCATATTCTCCAATAGCAAATCGTTTTTTATGACCTTCAAGCGCTGAAGACAAACAATGTTGTCTTTCGTGCGCAACATTATCTCTAATCCCAACTTCTCCAATTTCTGGCATTATTTTCATTAAATTATTTAGTCTGGGAATAAATTTAACGGGCATAAAATAACTGTTACTTTTTTCAACAGGGAAAACATGAAAATTTTTACCAAAAGAGCTAAAGATAACTTTTTTAAAGCCTTCTTTTTTGGCGCATTCTTTTATATATTTCACTGTGTCTCCATAGCATTCTTCACACACTTCAAAAATTTTTCTTATTTCCTTATTGCTTAATCCGAGTTCAATTTCTGCTATTTCTTGTTGTTTAGTAAAATCAATTGGATATTTAAATTCTTCCGTATTTTGAGAAAAACTATTTTCCAAACTTTCTGTCATAATATATTATTTTAATTCTTTTTAAAACAAGCCCGAAATAAATTCAGGCTGCCAGTAAAATAACAATTTAACAATACAACAATTTAACAATTTATTTTACATATCGTCATAGTCCCTCATCGTCAACTGCGAATCAATTTGCCTGATAGTATCAAGCACAACGCCAACAACAATCAAAACAGCCGCGCCGCCGATTGACATAGTTGTTACATGAGTCATTGCCTGTCCAATGAAAGGAAGAATGGCAATTAAACCAAGGAAAATAGCGCCAAGGAAAGTTATTCTGTTTAAAACCTTTCCGAGAAATTCAGCTGTGTTCGTGCCTGGTCTTATTCCCGGCACAAACCCGCCGTGCTTTTGTAAATTTTCCGCGACATTTTTCGGATCAAAAACAATGGAAGTATAAAAATAGGTGAATAAAAATACTGTTATAAAATATAGGATACCATAAAATAGTTGGTCTTGAAAAAGATTATTTATGAATGTCGCGATGCCAGCGACAGTTTCGTTTGAATTTGTTACAAGAAATGAAGCAACAATTCCCGGAAAAAGCATAATGGACATTGCGAAGATAAGAGGTATCATTCCCGCGGAATTTACTCTAAGAGGCAAAAATGTTGAAACGCCACCGGATGTTTTACTGCCTCTAACCCGCCTCGCGTAAGAAACAGGTATATTTCTCTGCGCTTCCGTGATAATAACCACCGCCACAACTACAACCAAAGACATAATTAGCAAACCGATAATAGAAGGAATTTTGTCCGAGGTCATAGTTGAAAGAGTTTGTTGTATCGTCATCGGCAAACCGGAAACAATTCCGGCAAAAATAATCAATGAAATACCATTGCCAATTTTCTTTTCAGATATAAGTTCTCCTAACCACATTAAAAACACAGTTCCAGCTGTAATTATAGAAATGGCAACAGTTAAATCAAAATTACTAATATTACCAATGATTCCCTGACTTTTGAGCAAAGTGATCATTCCAAAGCTTTGCAATATTGCAAGCGGAACTGTGGCAATTCTCGTATATTGATTAAACTTCTGCCTGCCCTGTTCTCCTGATTCCTGATACATTTCCTTGATTTTCGGAAAGATCATCGTTAATAATTGCATTATAATTGAAGCGGTAATATAAGGACCGATTCCCAGCAATACTATGGAAAACTTTTCCATTCCTCCGCCAGTGAACATACTTAACATCCCCAGCAGTTGATTGCCACTAAAAAAATCTTTGAGCTTTTCAGCGTCAACAATTGGAACCGGAATATGCGCCGCGATCCTAAAAACAACCAGCAACGCGGCAATAAAAAATATTTTATTTCTCAACTCCTTGTCCCTAAAGACACGGATTAGTTTTTTAAGCATGGAATTAAATTGTTAAAACATTTGTTGGTTCGGAATTGCACTCCGAATCTCAATGCACTATCAGCGAATTTTATCAATAACTTGGAACAATATTATTGTTAGCGCATTAGAGTTCCAAGTACAACTTGGAACCAGTGAATTTTTGTATTTATATGATTAAGATACTTTAATTTTCCCACCCGCTTTCTTAACCTTCTCTTCCGCGCTCTTGGAAACCAGACAATTCTCAATAATAAATTTCTTAGTTAATTCTCCATTGCCAAGAATCTTGACTCTTGGTTTTATTTTGCTAATCAATCCTTTTCTTAGTAATATTCTCGGGTTGATAACTTCGCCACTTTCAAAACTGTTTTCCAGTCTGGAAACACTGGTTATATTATTTTTGGCATACAAACTTTTAAATCCTCTTAATTTCGGAGTTCTCCTAAACAAAGGAGTTTTATCCCCCGCAAAACTTCTTCCTTTTCCGCCACCCGATCTTGATTTCTGCCCTTTCAATCCACGCGTAGAATAAGTTCCATGACACCCCCCGCGTCCGACTACTTTCTTCTTCTTTTTCTTCGTTGGTTTTAGTTGATGTAATTGCATAAGATTATTTTAATATGTAAACACAATTCGCTGGTTCGGAGTTGCACTCCGAATCTCAATGCACTGACAGCGAATTTTATCAGTAACTTGAAATAATATCATTGTTAGTGCATTAGAGTTCCAAGTACAACTTGGAACCAACAAACTTATTCAAAAACTTAGCATTCTATTTTTTCTCAACCTCTTTAACATCCTTCTCTTCTACTTTCTTATCTTCCGTTTTCTTCACATCTTTTTTTTCTTCCGCTTTCTTAATCTTCTCCGCTTCTTTTTCTTTCAAAATCTTCTCTCTCGTCTTCTTTATTTTAAACTGCTCCAGTGCTAAAATTGTCGCGCGAGCATTGTTTAGTTTATTTTTACACCCAAGCATCTTGCTTGAAACATCGCTGACTCCGGCAAAACTCATTACAACTCTCACCGCTCCTCCGGCAACAATTCCATGTCCTTTCGCAGCGGGTTTCATCAAAACTTTCGCGCTACCAAGCTTTTGATAAACAGAATACGGAATTGTGTTTCCTTTAAAATTGATAGCTATCATATTTTTCTTCGCGTCAGCATACGCTTTTTCAGTCGCCACTCTCATGTCCGGACCTTTCGCCACCCCCACGCCGACTTTCCCCTTTTTATTGCCAATAACAACAGCAGTCCTAAAACTAAATCTCTTGCCACCTTTAACAACACGCGTCACACGCGCAATATCAATAACTTTCTGATCAAACTCAGGTTTTTCTTTCTTAAACCTCCGTTTATTTCTTTTTGATCCCTGTTGTTTTAACATTTTTTATTATTATGACTAAATAAAATTTATTCAATAAAATATTTTTAGAATTCCAAACCGCCTTCTCTCGCTCCATCCGCTATCGCCCTAACTCTTCCGTGATATTGAAAACCGCCACGATCAAAAACAACTTTTTTAATATCCGCTTTCTTCGCCTTTTCAGCAATTAGTTTCCCTGCTTCTTTTGCCTTTTCAGTCTTAGTTTTTCCTGATTTAACTTCTTTATTATTAACACTTGCTAAAGTAGCACCTGCCTGATCATCAATTAACTGGATAAACAAACCTTTGTTGCTTCTATATAAATTCAAACGAGGAATTTTTGAACTTCCAAAAACCTTGGCGCGAACTCTTCTATGCCTTTTTATTCTATTTTCTCTTTTTGTCTTTTCTATATTTTTCATAAATATTTATTCTACGGTGCTTTAGCGCACGGTTCGCAAGGTTTTAACCTTGCTAGATTTAGTTTAGTAAAATATTTCTCTTCGCGAGATTAAAACCTCGCAAACCCTCGGCTAAAGCCGGGCAGAAATTGTTAGAATAATTTAATCTATTCTCCTGCTCCCGCCGCTTTCTTTCCAATCTTTCTTCTTACTTGTTCTCCAACATATCTTATTCCTTTTCCTTTATACGGTTCGGGCTTTTTTAAACTTCTTATATCCGCTGCAATTTGCCCAACCAGCTGCTTATCTATCCCAGAAATATTAATCTTATTTTTTTCAATTTTAAACTCTATCCCCTCTGGCGCTTTAAAATTAATTGGGTGCGAAAAGCCTAAGTTTAATTCCAGATCATTTCCTTTTTGCGCCACTTTATAGCCAACACCCTGAAGCTCAAGCTCTTTTTCATATCCTTTCTCAACACCATAAACCATATTCGCAACCAGACTTCTAGAAAGTCCCCAGAGAGCATTTGCCTTCTTAGTTTCTTTCTTTGGAAACAGAATCACTTGATTGTCTTTAATGTCAACTTCAATAATAGAATCAATAGTGACAGACAACTCACCTTTTGACCCTTTAATGGAAATATTATTATTGTTATTGGAAACTGTAACTCCTGATGGTATGTCTATCGGTTTTTTCCCTATTTTACTCATGGAAACATTTTAACATTTTAACATTTTAACATTTTAACAATATTTACGCCATTGCATTATCGCTAACTGCAAATAATACGATGGTTAATATGTTAATATGTTAATATGTTAATATGTTAATTACCAGACCTCGCAAATAACCTCTCCGCCAAGACCATTTTTTCTTGCTTCTACGCTTGTCATAACTCCTTTTGATGTTGAAACAATAGAAATTCCGCAATCGTTTAAAACTTTTGAAATACGATCTTTTCTAATATATACTCTCTGTCCCGGCTTGCTTATCCTCTTAATTCCAGCTATTGCATAATTACTTCCAACTTTCTTCAAAACAATCTCCAAAACTATTTTTACTCCCTTTTTATGCTGGACAACATCATCAAGATAGCCCTCTTTTTTTAGAACTTTTGCCAGCGCAATTTTAAATTTAGACGATGGCATTTCCACGCTTGCATGATTAGCCATTTGCGCGTTTCTTATTCTTGTTAACATATCTGCGATTGGATCAGTCATAATATTAAATAATGAATTTAGAATTTAGAATATTGAATTTTGAAATAAGAATCAAATAAAATCATTCGTAAGTTGAATATCAAATCTTATTTATTATTCAAAATTCAAGATTCATACCTACCAGCTTCCTCTCTTAATTCCAGGTATTTCTCCTTTATCCACCAGTTCCCTGAAACAAATTCTGCATAAGTCAAACTTTCTCATATATCCATGTTTTCTGCCGCATTTCCAGCATCTTCTGACAATACGAGTTGAGAATTTTGGTTTTTTTTGCGCTTTCACTATTAACGCTATTCTTGCCATAACTATAAATTAATTGCTAAATTATCAAATTGTCAAATTGCTTATTGTCGTATTATTATGCTATGCATAATAATTTAACAATATAGCAATTTGACAATTATTTTGTAATAGGAACCCCCAAACCCTTTAAGAGTTTATATGCTTCTTCATCAGTTTTCGCCGTAGTTACTATGTTAACTTCCATTCCCAGAATATGTCTTATATCATCTTTATTCACCTCAGAAAAAATAATGTGCTCTTTTATCCCAATATTGAAATTTCCGTTCTTGTCAAATGCTTTTCTATTGAGTCCTCTAAAATCCCTTATCTGAGGAAGAGCAACACTAACCAATCTGTCTAGAAATTCATACATTCTTGATCCTCTCAGAGTCACCATTAAACCAACTGGCATTCCTTCTCTTATTTTAAAACCAGCAATAGCTTTTTTTGCTTTCGTAACAACTGGCTTCTGTCCGGTAATATCGGTGAAATCTTTTGTTATTCTTTTCATATCATCTTTACTGCCATCTCTCAAAAATTTGCCCAAACCCATATTAACAACGATTTTTGTTATCTTAGGAACAGCCATATTATTTTTATAGCTAAATTCCTTTTTCATTTCAGGAATAATTTCTTTGATATATTTTTCTTTTAACCGTGAACTAGACATTTTAATATTTTTTTAATTTATACACTAGACCATTTTTTGTCATTCCCGTGAAAACGGGAATCCAGATGCAGTATCATCAATCATTATTTCTACAACAAAAGTATCGCAAATAAATTAGAAGTAATGTTTTATAATATTTCAACTGTTCTAACGATATTTTAAAACTGAAGATATTGCGTCTGGATTACCGCCTACGCGGGAATGACATTTATTTTTCAACTTGCGTGTCAATATTCTCTCCACACTTTCTACAAATTCTATGCTTTTCCTTATTTTCCAAAACCAAATGACCAACTCTTGTTTGCTTATTGCACTTCGGACAAATTAAAACAACATTAGAAATATTAATAGGAGCGGCAACTGTTATTTTCTGACCTTTCTCTCCGCTTTTTCTTGCCTTGATATGTTTTTTCATAAAATTAGCGCCATCAACAATAACCCTGTTTTTTTCAGAAATTACTTTTGTAACTTTGCCCTTCTTTCCTTTGTCCTTCCCGGCAATCACTTTTACTTTGTCATTGGTTTTGATTTTCATATCTACTTATTGTTATTATTCTTCCGTTTGTTCTCTTTCTAATTCTGCAGGAGATTTATAATTCTCTCCTTTTCCAATAATTATTTTAATAGTTGTACCATCTTTTCTTTTTCCTTCAAAATAAACTTCGCCATTTTCCTCTTGTCCGCTTCTTGTAAAATTAAATCCGAAATTAGCCATCTTTTTTTGCACTTGTTCTATCTTTGTATTAAGAAATTCTACTTCAAATGTCTTCGCGGGTTCTGGTTTCCATTCTTTTTGATTTGTAACTTGTTCATTCATAATAATGTTTAAATTGATTACAGCACTTCTGGCGCCAGTGAAACAATCTTCATAAAACCTTTTTCTCTCAACTCTCTTGCTACCGGTCCGAAAACACGAGTCGCTTTCGGCGTTATTCTGTCTTTATCTTCAACAATTACAGCAGCATTATTATCAAAACGAATATATGACCCATCTTTTCTTCGAAGCGCTTTTCTCTGCCTGACAATTACAGCTTTGATAACTTCCTTTTTCTTGACCTGCCCTCTCGGTTCAGATATTTTCACAGACGCAACAATCACATCGCCAATATAAGCATATCGCCTTTTTGTCCCACCAAGAACTTTAATGCACTTAATCAATTTCGCCCCCGAATTGTCCGCAACTAAAAGTTTGCTTCCTTGTTGAATCATAAATTTGAACTTTTTACTTTATAAACTTTTTACTTTTTTCGCCATCCACTTCTTTTCCTTGCTCATCGGCCTAACTTCAACAATCTCAACTTTATCTCCAATCTTAAATTCATTCTCCTCATCATGCGCTTTGTATTTCTTACTTATTTTATATTTTTTCTTATATTTAGCATGCATTTTCAACCGATCAATCTTAACAACAACCGTTTTGTCCATTTTATCACTCACAACAATCCCAACTTTACCTTTCTTAATACTTTCTTTTTCTTTATTATCTTTATTCATAAGTAATATTATTTTTAGCTTTCCTATTCTTTAATTTGTCATCCCGAGCGACAATAGGAGCCGAGGGATCTCTCTCAATCGCACAAGATGTAATATTTTAGTTATCCTGTTTTAGAAGGATTCCTCTATTCCGCCCATTCGTACCTCATTTGCTCCAGTCGGAATGACAAAAAATATATAGCTTATTTATCCACCTTCAAAACTCTCTCTTTCAAAATCGTCTTTGCTCTCGCAATAATTTTCTTTGTCTGATTTATTGAGCTATAATCTTTCAGTTGTCTGTTAGAAAGCGAAAACCTTAACTTTTTCAGCTTCTCTTTGTTTTCTCTTATTAGATTTTGCAACTGTTTATCAGATTGTTGCCTGATTTCTTTCGCTTTCATAGAAGTCATTTTAACATTTTAACATACTAACATTTTAACAAAAGTATATTGAACTCTTGTTAAAATGTTCATATGTTAAAATAATTTATTTTATTCTTTAACAATAAACTTTACTTTAACCGGAAGTTTGTAACTAGCTCTCCGCATCGCTTCTTTTGCCACATCTTTTTCAATTCCATCCATCTCAAAAATTATTCTGCCTGGTTTTACCACTGCTGAGAAATGATCCAGGCTTCCTTTTCCGCTTCCCATTGGAACTTCAGCTGGTTTTTTAGTAATTGGCTTGTCTGGAAAAATTCTAATCCAGATCTTACCGCCCCTCTGTACATATCTGGTCATTGCCCGCCTTGCCGCTTCAATTTGGCGACTTGTTACCCATGATGTTTCCAACGATTTCATAGCAAAAGAGCCAAAAGAAATTGTATTTCCTTTCTGCGCTTTTCCACGCATTCTCCCTTTCATCATCTTCCTATGTTTTACCTTCTTGGGCATTAACATCGTAGTTCTATTTAAAAAATGTATTTAATAAAATTATTTCTCCTTTTCCTCAAAAACCTCCCCTTTATATATCCAAACTTTTATCCCAACAACTCCGTAAGTGGTATGTGCGTTAAACTTTGCAAAATCAATATCGGCTCTCAGAGTCTGCAGTGGTATTTTTCCTTCACTCAGCCATTCAGTCCTTGCCATTTCAGCCCCATCCAACCTTCCAGCAATAGCCACTTTTATTCCCTTTACTTGCTTATTTTGCATTGTCCTCTCAATCGCCTTTTTTATAGTTCTTCTAAATGGAATCCTTCTTTCAATTTGTTCAGCCACTGATTGCGCAACTAACTTCGCGCTGGTTTCAAAATTCCTTATTTCAATTATATTAACTTTCACTTCAACTTTTTCCTTTATTATTTTCGCGATTTCTTTTCTTAGCTCTTCAGCTTCGGTTCCTCCTCTTCCTATTATGATTCCGGGTCTGGCTGAATGTATATTAACAACTACACTGTTTGACGATCTTTCAATAACAATATCATCAACTGCCGCTTTCAAAAGTCTTTTTTTTAAATATTCACGCAATTCAACATCATTTCTCAGATATTGACTATATTTATTACTGCTAAACCACTTTGACTTCCAATCTCTGATAACACCTAATCTATACAAAAATGGATTTACTTTTTTCCCCATGATTATTATATTTTATATTTTAGTTTCTACTTTTTTATCGTCTTTTTCTGCTTCAGTTTTTTCTAATGATTCTTTGGATTCATTCTTCTTGACACCATCCACTGTTTCAATATTAGCGACTTCTTTCTTTCTACCTTCCGAAATTTTTTCTTTTTCTGCTTTTACATCTTCCGCTTCAATTGTTTTTCTTATCACCTCACCCAATATAACCGTCACACAACTTGTTCTTTTGTTTATTCTTGCGGCTCGCCCCATTGCTCTCGGTCTCCATCTTTTCATTGTTTGACCTTCATTTATAAATATTTCTGAAATATATAAATTATCTTCGTTTAAACTAAAATTATTCTTTGCGTTAGCAACCGCTGAATTTATTAGTTTTAGAATCGGATTTGTTGATTTCTTATTTAAAAATTCAAGTTGTTTTCTTGCTTCATCAATATTCATTTTCCTCACCAAACCAGCGACCAATCTTACTTTTCTTGGCGATATCCTTAAACGATTTAGATGCGCTTTAACTTCCATTGTTGTTTTTTAAAAAATCTAATAAATTATATTTTTTTTAATTTTGATCTGCACTTCTTTTTAACATTTGCTCATCCAATAACGCTCCTATAAAAGCATCATGATAATCTTCATAAT
>Ga0164318_10002657_pt1 | contig 16686 bp, 17 predicted proteins | sample GuaBasSedimGuay9_FD_113734 | JGI IMG/M metagenome (GOLD analysis project Ga0164318, IMG submission 113734) | Subseafloor sediment microbial communities from Guaymas Basin, Gulf of California, Mexico - Guay9, Core 4571-4, 0-3 cm | ecosystem: Environmental > Aquatic > Marine > Hydrothermal vents...
CTTTTGAATTTTTAGAGGTTGATGATTTAAACATGGCAGCAAAAAAAATAATTAGCTAAATGAATTATATAGAAATAGTATTCTGGGTATTAGTATTCATAGTTTTCTATGCTTATTTGGGATATGGTATTATTTTATTTCTGTTAGTAGTTATTAAACGGATTTTTAAAAAGAAACAAACAAATATTGATAATAATTATGAGCCCGAAGTAACCTTATTTGTGGCTGCATATAATGAAAAGGATTATGTAGATGATAAAGTTAATAATTCATTTAATCTGGATTATCCATCAGAAAAGGTAAGGCAAGTATGGATTACCGATGGCTCGGATGATGGAACACCCAATATTTTGAAAAGGTATACAAATAAGGGAGTGGAAGTACACCATGAAGATGCCCGTGGTGGTAAAATAGGTGCAATGAATAGAGGTATGCAATTTGTAAAAACTCCCATTGTTATTTTTTCTGATGGCAATACAATGCTAGGAAAAGAATCAATAAGAAGAATTGTAAACTTATTTAAAGATCCAAAGGTTGGTTGTGTTTCAGGCGAAAAACGTATTGCTAGTAAAGATACTGATACTGCAGTTGGTAGCGAAGGAATATACTGGAAATATGAATCCAAATTAAAAAAATGGGATGCCGAACTGTATTCGGTTGTAGGTGCTGCAGGTGAGTTATTTGCCATTCGTACCGACTTGTTCCAAAAGGTTGAAAAAGACACACTCCTTGACGATTTTATAATTTCGTTGCGCATTGCCATGGATGGGTACACAATTCAGTACGATCCCGAAGCTTATGCCATTGAAAATTCGTCGGCAGATGTTAAGGAGGAGTTGAAAAGAAAAATTCGCATATCAGCTGGAGGAATTCAGTCTATTGTACGACTAGCTCCGCTATTAAATATTTTTAAATATGGTACACTTAGTTTTCAGTACATTTCGCATCGGGTACTACGCTGGACTTTAGCGCCATTATCACTACCTGCCATTTTTATTCTCAATTTAATTATTGCCAATAACTATGGATTTTCAAATTACGAAAATATTTATGTAATTATATACTACCTCCAAATTATATTTTATGTATTAGCTTTAAGCGGATGGTATCTTGAAAATAAAAAAATAAGACTAAAAGCATTATTTATACCCTACTATTTCTTTATAATGAATTATGCTATGTATCTAGGATTTGGTAGGTATATTAAAGGTAAACAAACAGTTAATTGGGAGAGAGCAAAACGAGGCTCATGATTATGGACTAACTTTGTTAAAAATAAAATACTGATTAGTAACGAATACTCTATTATGAGAAATTTTTTCTTAATATCACTAGTTTTAATATTTGCATTTTCTTTAGCAGCTAAAGAAATATCCTATGATAATTGCACAATTGAAATAGCAAGTGACGAATTTCTTATTGATGGAACTACTATTGTCCCCGGTGATGTAATATGTTTACTGGCCGGAGAAAAAGAATATTTATTACTAAAAGATATTCAAGGAACTGAAGAACAACCCATAACAATAATAAACAAAGGAGGAGCTATAATAATTAATACCGATCATTTTTATGGTATTAAATTCGATAATTGTAAACACATAATTTTCAGCGGAGAGGGCGAAGAGGGTTTACAATACGGCATTCAGGTACAAGGCGTTAGTAATGGTGCAGGTATGTCTATCGATAATATGTCAACCAATATTGAAGTGGAATTTATAGAAGTAGCACATACATTACTTGCAGGAATTTATGCAAAAACCGAACCATATCAGGGCGACTGTAACAACCTAATTACCCGAGATAAATTTACTATGTACAATCTTAGTATTCACAATTGTTATTTACATGATATTATTGACGAAGGCTTTTATATTGGAAGTTCTAAATATACCGGGCAAACCATTTATCAGTGTAATAATATTGTTGTACTTCCGCATGTAATTGAAGGTGTTTATATTTACAATAATACTATTGAAAGAACGGGTTGGGATGGCATACAGGTTAGTTCTTCTCCTGAGAATTGTAATATTTTTGAAAACCTAATTAGCTATGATTCACAAGAAGAAGAATATGGCCAAATGTCAGGAATCCTTATTGGTGGTGGGTCGAAATGTGATTGTTACAACAACAAAATATTTGACGGAAAAGGTGATGGTATAGATGTGTTTGGCATGGGTTTCATGAAAATATATAACAATTTGATTGTACGCGCAGGACGAACTTACAAACCAGGAACTCCTACTGATTTTAAAAGTGGAATATATGTTGGTTATGTAGCCAATGCACTTTCTCCCAATGCAACCTTTAAGCTTTATAATAATACAATTATTAGCCCCAAATCATTCGGAATCACATACAATAATAACGAAGCAGCAATGGGATACGCCATCAATAATTTAATTACCGACCCTGGATATATGAATACAGTTGGTAATGAGGCATATATTAACTTAATGGTAAATGAAGATAAAGTAACGCAAAATAATAATTTCTTGAGTCCCGATAATGCTACACCTAAGTTTATTGATTTTACTAACAATGATTTCGACCTTAAACCAAACTCTCAAGCTGTAAACTATGGAACATCATTAACATCCGAAGGAATTACATTTGACATTGATAATAGGTTTAGACCATTCCATACATATTTTGATGCAGGAGCCTACGAATGTCATAATTCGCATGCAGCTATTATTGAGAATGAAACCGTTATTGGTGCACCATATCCAGTTCCAGCAAAGCAATATATTGATATCCCAATTAATGTAAATTCTAATAATAACATTGAAATTGTTTTAACATCCTTAAAGGGGATAATTGTTTTGAAAAAGGTTTTCACAAAAAATCAAATTACTAATAGTAAAATAAGCATTGATATAATAAATCTACCCACAGGTAAATATATTTTAAGTACTAAAGTAGATAAGGTAATTATTAATAAGCCAATAATAATTTTACGATAAACAGTATATAACTGGTTTTATTACTTGCATATGAGTTATACTAATAACAATAATTGGCTGTCTCATTTATAAATTTTGATAAATATCTTAGCAGATGAAAAAAGCAATAACAAAGATAGTCCCAGGATCGGTATTACGTTTAATCAAGAAAATATATTTAACAACAAGAGGACTTTATTATAAAGGTTCAGAATATGAATGTCCAATTTGCGATCATCATTTTAGAAAAATGCTACCAGGAGGGTTTGATTTAAAGGTCATTAAAGAAAAAAAAATAATTGGATCGGGACTTAGAGATAATAATATATGTCCATTTTGCCAAAGTACTGATAGAGATAGATTAGTATATCTTTATCTGAATAATGAAACTGATATTTTTCAACAAAAAGTAAAAATACTTCATATTAGTCCTGAGCCATCCCTATATAACAAAATACGAAAATACAGTAATATCAAGTATGTTACTGGTACAAAATATGAAGAGGGAATTTATTACCACGGTAATATAAATTCAATTGATTTACTTGAGCTGCCTTACGGAGATGGAGAATTTGACATGGTTATTTGCAACCATGTACTTGAGCATATTATTGATGACACCAAAGCAATTTCTGAAATTTATAGGGTAACATCAATTGGTGGATCGGCAATTCTACAAGTACCAATCTCAAACCTTCTTGAAGCAACTTACGAAGATAGTTCAATTACAGATGAGAAGCTTAGAGAAGATCATTTTGGGCAATTCGACCATGTTAGAATCTATGGAAAAGATTATAAGGCAAGATTAGAGAATGTAGGTTTTAGTGTTCAGCTATATTTTCCCACAGATAAAAATCATAATAAAAATGAATTTGCTTTAAACAAAAACGAAAAACTATACATAGCACACAAAAATTAGTATTTTTGAAATAATTATGAAAATAATAAAATCAATAACTTTTCATTTTGTATTTGTGCTTTTACTATTCACAAATTATATGTATGGTAATAAACCTGTTGGCATTTTTGCGTTTAACACAGATACCATTACATCGGTTGAAAATAAAATCAATTATCTGATTAAAACTTCGCTCGAACTTGAAAAATATAGTTTAACCTTAAGCTATGATGCCATATCACAAGCTAATAAACTATCCATTGAGAGTGGAAATAATGACCTAGCTGCAAAGTGTAACCACCAAGAAGGAATAATCCTATCAAAGCTATATAAAACTGATAAAGCATTAGCTGCATTAAAAGCAGCATTAACATATTATGAAAAGAAAAAAAATTATGATCTTACTGCCTTAATTCTTGTTGATATTGGGAATACCTATTTCAATAATAATCAATACCCTAAGTCGATAATGTACTATAATTCAGCGCTTGCCGAATTCAGCAAGCTAAAGGATAGTTTAAATATAGTTGTATGTTACACTCTACTTGGTCAATCAAATGCAGCTTTAGGAAATAATGATGAAGCAATTAAGTATCATACTAATGCCATTACTATCTCAAAGAATAATGCTTTCAACTATCAATTAGCTAATAATCATATAAAGTTAGGTGAATTAGAATTGTTAGTTGGTTTAATTAATTCAGTTGTATACCATACAGATACTGCCTTAATTATTGCTGAACAATATCAATTTAGTAATCTAATATCAGACTCATATTATTTATCTTCCAAGTATTTTTATTCAATTGGCGATACCATAAATGCTTCTCTTCAACTGAGTAAATTAATTAACTACAAAAACTCATCTAACAAAACTAAAAGTGATAGATTTATTAACTTATTAGATAAAATGACAAATGAGGAGTTAATAACTGAAAAGGAATACAATACTAATTTTAGTTTTTGGCTATTAATGTTTGTTTTTATTACCATAATAATATTCCTTATAAATAAGATAGTGAAGCAAAAGACCCTGTTTAGGGAGCAGATTTATCTAATTTCAACTGAACTAAATGCATTTAAAAAAAATAGCAATAACATTGAAGAAACTGTTGAACACAGAACAAAAGATAGAATTATTGATATTAAAAGCCAACTTGCAGATAATATAAAAATTAGGATTGCTCTTAACAACTCACTTAATAATTTAAATCATGTAAATAATTTAAAAGATATATTTCTTTCAAAGATTAGTCATGATATACGAACCCCTTTAAATGGCATACTAGGTTTCTCTGAAATTCTTGAAACAGAACTAGCCTTATTGGAGGATCCAACTCTATTTGAATTTGCTAATGGCATTTCACAAGGTGGGCAAAGCCTCGTGCTACTACTCAATAACATACTTGATATAAGCATGTTAGACTCAAACAAAATGCAGCTTGAGTTTAAAAATTTAAATACAAAAGAACTAATACAAAGAATTGTTGATAATCACTATCACGAAGCTTCACTAAAAGGTATTAAACTCATTTACGCAAATGAGACCATCCCAAATATTCATACAGATGGACAATTATTCACTAAAATAATAACACTTATTCTTAACAACTCTATTAAATTTACCGAAAAAGGATTTATAAAAATAAGTCATCACCACGATGAAGAAAACAATAATATAGTTTTATCGATAAAGGATACTGGTATTGGCATTGATAAAGTATATATTGACCAAGTATTTGAGCCATTCCGCCAAGAAAGTCTAGGGTATTCAACATCATATCAAGGTGCTGGCTTGGGATTACCACTTGCAAAAAAGATGGTAATAAAGCTAAATGGTGATATAAAAATAGAATCAGAAAAGGGAAGTGGAACTACCGTTACCCTTACCTTTCCTACTTCAAAACATATACCCCAAGCAAACGAGCAAGCTAAAGTACCTGACCGTCCTTCTGATATTAGTATTAATAATTTACCATGGGATAAACTTTCAGTATTAGTTGTTGAAGACGACAATATGAACCAAATACTTTACAGAAAGTTGTTAAAAACTGCCAGTAATTTGGAGATTGCCAAAGATGGTAAATCAGCATTATCAATAATAGAAAAAGAAATTCCAAATAATAATTTTCAGCTGGTGTTAATGGATATTAATCTTCCAGCACCCTGGGATGGCATAAGTTTAATGAAGGAAATAAGAAAAAATTGGCCCGCATACAATAATATCCCTTTTATTGCTCAAACTGCTTATGCAATATCTGGTAATAGAGATGCCATGCTAGATGAAGGTTTTGATGAATATATAACAAAACCTATTATTAAAAGCACTCTAATAGAAACAATTAATAAAATAATCCGTTAACAATAATACAATTTTTATACTACCAATTGTAACTCCACTATTGAAACAAAATTCCCAAATATAAAAATCTAAGCATATATTTATCATATTCAAAAAGCTCAATTAACTGCCTTCTATATATTTATAAAATATGGCATACGTTTTGGTTTTTTACTTCTAAACTCAAAGCACATGGAACAAGAAGCAAACAAGAAATACCGGAAAGTCTTAGTTGTTGATGATAACCTATTAAATAGGAAATTAGCATGTGCAATATTAAAGAATAACAATTTTGAGTTTGAAATTGCTGAGAATGGTAAAATTGCATATGATCTTTACACAAAAAAAGAATTCGATATTATTCTTATGGATATTCAAATGCCAATAATGAATGGCATTGAAAGCACAAAAATGATACGAGAATATGAACGAGAATCAAATATTACACCCCCAATACCCATAATTGCAGTTACTACCTTTACAAGAGATAGCGATAAGCAGAATTGCTATGAAGCAGAAATGAATGAAGTTCTAGGTAAACCTTACAAAACTGACAACCTTATTAATGTGTTAGATAAGTATATTTAACTGATTCAAGTTTTATGTATTTTTGCCCTCTTAATTATTGAGTGTAAATTATGCAACTTACCAACAGACAAATATTTCAACAGCACCTTGCCATACCAGCAAAACTTTCTAACCCACTTGAAATTGTTAAAGCCAAAGGTATTTACTTAACTAGCGATACCGGCAAAAAATATATTGATCTCGTATCAGGAGTTTCCGTAAGTAATGTGGGTCATGGCCATCCAGAAGTAATAAAAGCCATTAAGGATCAGGTTGATAACTACATGCATTTAATGGTTTATGGTAAATATATTCAAACCCCACAGGTTAAGTTAACCGAGAAATTGGTAAATAATCTTCCTAATAGTCTTAATTCAGTTTACTTTGTTAATTCTGGTAGTGAAGCTATTGAAGGTGCTCTAAAGTTAGCAAAACGAATAACCGGCAGAACAAGAATAATATCATTTAAAAATGCATATCACGGAAGTACACATGGAGCACTAAGTATTTTGGGAAATGAAGAAATGAAGAATGCATTCAGACCGCTTCTTCCTGATATCCATCTATACGATTTTAATAAATACGATGTAATTGAAGGTATAAATACTGATACAGCATGTGTGGTTATGGAGCCGGTACAAACCGAGGCTGGTATCCTAATTCCGGATACTGACTGGATAATGGCAATTAGAAATAAGTGTACTGAAACAGGTACAGTTTTAATATTTGATGAAGTTCAAATGGGTTTTGGCAGATCAGGTAAACTATTTGCTTTCGAACATTTTAATATGGTTCCTGATATACTATGCTTGGCAAAGGCAATGGGATCAGGGATGCCAATTGGCGCATTCGTTTCCTCATCAGATAATATGAATTTACTTACCCATAATCCTGTACTCGGACATATTACAACTTTTGGTGGTCACCCAGTTAGCTGTGCTGCTTCGTTGGCAGGTTTAGAAATAATTACCAAAGACAACCTTTACGAAAAAGCAAATGATCTTGGAGAATTATTTGTTGAGTTATTAATAAATCATCCTCTTATTAAAGAAATAAGACAAACTGGATTAATGTTAGGAGTGGAAATTGTTTCACCATATAAAGTTAGTGATTTGATATATATATTGCAAAAAAATGGTCTGATTGTAGATCAGTTTCTATTTAACGAATCAAGCTTTAGAATAGCCCCTCCCCTTACAATCACAAAAGATGAGGTTAATCAAATTGCATCAAAAATTATAGTTAGTTTAAACGAATTTGCAAAAAATAACAAAACGAAAACTTAGCATGAAACACATATTGGTATCAATTACTCTTTTTATATCTATAGCTTTAAAAGCTCAGGTGGCTATTACCATACCTGCTGAATATGAACAGAATAGCAAGCTATTACTTACCTGGTCATACATTGATAGTATAGATTCAGTAATTTGTGAAATTACAGGGATTGCCAAACAGCAGGTAGACGTAGATATCATTTTTAATCCCAACAACATTCAATATGACACAGCTCAAATTAAATATTTTTTGAGTAACCTTGTTGGAGTTGATGAGTACAGCAATGATGTTTCAGATTTTTCAATTGCTCCAAACCCTACTTCAGGAAATTTTAAGATACTCAGTAGTGATCAATTTGGTGAACTAGAAGTAAGTATTTATAATTTGGAAGGGCAACTTATAATCTCAACAAAATCTAATGTTGGCAGTATAATTAGTACTGGTGATTTGCTTAAGCCAGGGTATTATACCGTAATTATTAACAAAGAAGGTATTAGTTCAAGATCAAAATTAGTGATAAAATAATTGATGCCAGTTTTTCGATTAAATAATGATTTAATATTTCCTAATCCTGATTTGGCTGAGCCTGATGGATTATTGGCTATTGGTGGTGATTTGAGTTCGTCACGACTTATTGAAGCGTATAAATTGGGAATTTTCCCATGGTACTCCGAAGGTGAACCTATAATGTGGTGGTCGCCAAACCCAAGAATGATACTATTTCCAAATAAATTTAAAAGGCATAAAAACCTTGCTAAGACGGTTAATAGCAATAAGTTTAAAATAACTTTTGATACAGTATTTGATCAAGTAATTGAATTATGCAGTTCTGTCCCTAGAGTTGGCCAATATGGAGATACATGGATTACAAACGAAATGAAATTAGCATACATAAAACTACATAAATTAGGCATTGCCCACTCAGTTGAAGTAAGTTATGAAAACAAACTTGTTGGGGGGTTATATGGCTTATCAATTGGAAAATGTTTCTTTGGCGAATCGATGTTTCATACTGTTACCGATGCCTCGAAGGTTGCTCTGTGGCATTTAGTAGACCGTATGACGATGTGGAACTTTGACATGATTGATGTACAACAGGAAACAGATCATTTAAAGAGTTTGGGAGCGATTAGTGTAGATAGAAAAGAATTTTTACTTTTGCTGTCCGATTCAGTATCAAAAGAAAGCAAACCAGGCAGCTGGAATTTCTAGCTTTGTATTTGAATTTGAATCAACCAAAACAAAGAATTTTTAAATGGAAGAAAAAAAAATACATATGAAACAGGCCATTGACTTGGCACTGTCTAATGTAAATACAAACAATGGTGGACCCTTTGGGGCAGTGGTTGTTAAGGATGGTAAAATTATTGGAAAAGGGGCAAATCAAGTAACAGTTTCAAACGATCCTACAGCACATGCCGAAATTGTGGCTATACGCGAAGCTGCTCGAAATATTGGATCTTTCGAATTACAAGATTGTGAAATTTATACCAGTTGTGAACCATGTCCGATGTGTTTAGGTGCAATTTATTGGGCACGTATCGGTAAACTTTATTATGCTGCCACAAAAGATGATGCCGCTAAAGCAGATTTTGATGATTCTTTTATATATAAAGAATTCTCCTTACCAAAGGATCAAAGATCAATTCCTTCTATGCAACTCATGCGTGATGATGCAGTAAAAGTATTTGAAGCATGGAATGAAAATGATGAAAAAATAACGTATTGATATCAACTAAATGACATTGGTGCTGCGGTAGTGATAGAAGTGTTAGCTTATTGAAATGGCAATATTATTTTTGTTGGCAAAAGGAGGCTGACGAAGGAAGACCACGGATTGCCTACAAAAATATAATTGGCATGAGATAACTATAAACGGATAGCACGGTTACCGCCCCAAAAAAAAATCTACTTCTTTAAATGCCTATCCATTTCACGTTTAGTATCTTTTTCTTTTAAGGAATTTCGCTTATCGTAGAAATGTTTTCCGCGAGCAACCGCTATTTCAAGTTTTGCAAGACCACGGTCAGTGATGAACAATCTAACAGGAATAATGGTCATGCTCTTTTCCTTCACTTTAACGCTTAACTTTTTAAGTTCGCGGGCACTAAGTAATAATTTTCTATCACGTTTTTCCAGATGATTGTTATAAGTACCAAAGCTATACTCAGAAATATGCATGCCTCTCACAAACATTTCGCCATTTTCGAAATAACAAAAAGAGTCGGATAAATTTGCTTTGCCTGATCGGATAGACTTAATTTCGGTACCCGTAAGAACAATGCCAGCAACAACTTTCTCAATTAAAAAATACTCCCACGAAACTCTTTTATTTTTTATATTGATATTTTTTTGCATAAATTTGGATTAAAATGCAAAGGTAATAACAAAATGCTTAGGGGAGGTACTAATAATTGTTAGTAACTCTTACAATTTGTCGAAAACTCATAATTTATTCAAAACATATTGTATTAACTTTGCGCTCTGATATGAAAAAACATTTTTTAATCAGAGAATGCATTGCAAATATATTTGTACAGTTTTGTGCAATAAATGATATTTTTTAGACGGTCAAACTTTTTTTTGACCGTCTTTTTTTTTACTAACAATTAAAAAAACATAGTTATGGTTAATATTAAAGGAAGAAGCTTAGTTTCAATAACCGATTACAGCAAGGAAGAAATAATTCACATACTTGATTTGGCTGAAGATTTTGAACTTGATCAACGCCAACAAATTTTGGATAAGCATGTTGTTGCTTCAATATTTTTTGAGCCATCAACACGTACTCGCCTAAGTTTTGAAAGTGCTATACAATATATGGGAGGTAGTGTAATTGGGTTTGCTAGTGCTGATACTTCCAGTGTAAAAAAGGGCGAATCGCTAAAGGATACCATCTTAACAATTAGCAACTATTCAGATTTGATTGTCATGAGAAACCCCATGGATGGAAGTGCAAGATATGCGAGTGAAGTTTCTCCAGTACCAATAATTAATGCTGGTGATGGTGCAAACCAACATCCTACGCAGTGTTTACTCGACCTATATTCCATTAGAAAAACACAAGGTAGTTTGGATAATATTCATATTGCAATGGTTGGAGATTTAAAATATGGTCGTACTGTTCACTCATTGGTTCAGGCGCTATCACTATTTGGAGCTACTTTTCATTTTGTATCTCCCGAGTCACTTAAAATGCCAAGTGCTGTTAAAACATGGATTAAAAAAGCTAATCTTGAATATCATCAATATACTGATATTATGGATATTATGCCCATAGCTGATATTCTTTACATGACTCGAATTCAAGGTGAAAGATTTCCTGATCCTCTTGAATACGAAAAGGTTAAAAATTCATATATTCTTGAAAATAGTATGCTTGAAACTTCTAAGGATAATATGAGAATACTGCATCCTTTACCTAGAGTAAACGAAATAAACGAAGATATTGATGATAATCCTAAAGCATATTATTTCCAGCAAGCTAAAAACGGAGTTTATGTACGTCAAGCACTAATTGCCGCAATATTGGGTTTAAAGTAGTTTGTCTAATTCACTCAATCATTGATTCATTCATTCACTCATTCTATCATTAACAACATCATGGACAACAATAAAAGAAAAGAATTAAAAGTATCAGCCATTCGTAATGGAACTGTAATAGATCATATACCTTCAGAGAAGTCATTTCAAGTTATTCGGATTTTAAACCTTGAATTATCTGATAATCCTATTTATTTTGGAACAGCATTTGAAAGTAAAAAATATGGAAAAAAGGGGATTATAAAAATTAGTAATAAATATTTTAAAGAGGAAGAAATTAGCAAAATTGCTATGGTGGCACCAACAGCTACTCTTATTGAGATAACTGATTACGAAGTAACCAAAAAAGAAAAAGTTAATCTACCTGAATATGTTGAAAAAATTGTAAAATGTTTTAATCCCAAATGCGTTACTAATATTGAAGGTATTAAAACGAAATTTAAAGTTATTGAAGATCATAAAGGTGAAATGAAATTGGCATGCCACTATTGTGAGAAAACAATGAAAAAGGAAAATATTGAGTTCTTTTAAAAAGAAGCACATTATAACAACTCTTATTGAACAGGGTGAAGGGCAGCAACTTGATTTTAAATTTGAGGTTAGCGATGCGGTTAAGATTGCCCGATCGTTAACTGCATTTGCAAACACTGTAGGTGGAAAATTACTCATTGGAGTTAATAATTATGAAAGTAATTAATATGGAGGTTAATATTGGTTCGATTTTGTTCTCGCTTATTGATCCTGAATGTTAAAATTTGTTATTTGAGAATGATAATCTTTGCCTGATTCAACATAGAGTTATAATTATCTGTACTTTTGTGATGTAATATGAAACTAACTATTAATATACTTATTGTAACTGTAGCGATTATGCTAAGCAGTTTTGTGTTACAATCGCAAACAATGACGTTTGGTGATGGATTAGTTAATACTACAAAAAAAAATAACAAACCACAATTATCCGTTTCATTAACAACCTCTTTTACATCTTTTTATCCAGGGTACACTTCCTTTGGCACAACACTTATGCCTCAGGTAACTTTTCCAGTTTCTGATAAATTTAGCTTGAGTACAGGTATTGGTTATTCTACATTTTTTATGGGCAATGGAGAAACAATGTTCAACTCTAATCCCTCAAGCTATGGTCATGTTTTTGTTTCAGGAACATACGATGTTAATGAGAAAATATCGATTAGAGGCACTGGTTATAAAACATTTATCCTAAACCCAGCAACTTCCTTAAATACTGACAATAATTCCATTGGCTATGATTACAGCTCACAAGGCGTTATTTTAGATGTTGAATATCGAGTAAATGATAATTTCAGGATTAACGTTGGTTTTGAATATCGTCAACAAAACTCTCCAATGTACAACTCAAATGGATTTCAACAAAACTCACCTTACATGAATTCGATGTCTCCATTTAATGGATTTAACAACCCTAGTAATTTAGTTCCATTTTAAATTATAACTTAGACAACCTTTTTTTATCAAAATAGTCTTTTTGGTACAGTATTTTCATTGTATTAGAGAAATTATTTAACAGTATACTTATATCTATAAAAACCTTTTTGTTATGAACAAATTATTCCTATTCCCAATTTTATTAGCCTTTGCTATTTTATTTAGTGGTTGTCCGTCAAATAACGTTGAATATTATGATGGTGTTTTTCCTACAACACCAGTTAATTTTACAGAAATAAATTCAATTTATGATGATTACAATAGTATGCTACCTGTAACTCAATATAATCAATACTTGTCATTTTCGTCAAACAGAAATAGTGCTGGGGAAAATTTTGACATTGTTGGCGACAACCTCAATGTTTGGTGGGATATGGAAACTGGTGTGCTAACCATTAATGATGACCAAGGAAATCATGATATTAGCTTTTTAGATACTTTGCAACGAATGATTAATACACCAGCCAATGAATTTGGACCCTATTCGTTGAATTATTGGATACAATCAGCAACAGGAACATCAACAAGATACAATCTGGTTACTTATTCTTCAAATTATGAATCAGACGATTACAAATCTAAGTTTGTATACTATAAATCTGATGGTTATGAAAATGGCGATGGTACCTATTATGGACCCTTTGATATAAATTTAATAGACTCACTGCATAATGCCCAATACACTTCATTTTTAAATGAAGGAGAATTCCAAGGATATAATTGGGATGAGGTGAATCCATCTATATTTAGTAAAATGATATTTAATTCAGATATCAATGGAAATGCAGATATTTTCAGCATAGATTTACCTCAAAATGATAATTTTATAGCTATGTTAAAAAGTGATAATGCAATTTCTCCAGATGCAATAACTGAGCTAAATTCAGATTCTGAAGATAAATGTCCTTTTGTTAACGAACATTTGATGGTATTTAGTTCCAATCGCCCGGGCGGTTTTGGCGGTTATGATCTTTACTATTCAGAGTTTGCGAATGGAGCATGGTCGGAACCAATTAATTTTGGAGAAGAAATAAATACTAGCGATGATGAATTTAGACCAGTTACAATTTTGGTTTATGGATTTACAAATGATTTGATGATATTCTCATCTAACCGACCTGGTGGTAAAGGAGGTTTTGACTTATATTATGTTGGATTGCCCTTTAAGCTAAATGAATTTGAACTAATCGCTTACTAAATTGTAGTATTTTGGTTTGTAATCAGCTAGTAGCTCAGGATGAAATGCAAATAACAAATCTGCTAATAACAAGTGCGGTTCAAGAGTACCTGTTTCAAAATACGTGGAGGTTTTTGAGTCACAAAAAACCACCTTTTTATTTTTAAAAGCGTTAAAATTCTTGTAAAGGTTGTTCTCGTTACCCAGTTTTTCATAAGAAAATCCATCTGGATATGTACCAACTATTCTCCAAAAGTCAGCATCATGTGCTTTGTTAAAAACCACTTCAAAATCGAGATTTATGCTTCCTGTATTTTGATTGTTTTTCCATAAATAGTTTGCTCCGGCATCTTCAAATAATTTGGCGATATAACTATTTCCTCCCGACATAAACCACTGTCCACTATAGTACTTATCCGAAAAAACTGTTGGCTTACTATCTGCTTTTAAGGCAATATTTTTATAATAATTATAATCTGAGACTATTGCATTAAATATACTGTCAGCCACAGCTTCCTTATTAAAAAATAAGGAAGTAAATTTTATCCATTCCGCTCTGCCCAATGGATCTGATTCCATAAAATCAAAAAACGGAATCATGGTAATATTTGTTGCCGCAAGAGGGTGTTTTTGCGCCATATTATATGGTGAATAAAAAATAATTTTGGGGTTTAATTCAAGAGTTTTTTCCAAATAGAAATTGCCATTATTAACCAAATCTACAATTTGATTATTAAAATATCGTTTTTTAATTTCGGGGTTTTGGATATATTCAGATTCAGAAATAGCTATTACTTTATTTATGATACCAAGCTTACTAAAAGCATTAAGTTGGGTTGCCGAAAAAACTGCCACGCTATCCAATGGTGTTTCTAAAAATAATGGTGAGTGTGTGTAGTTATTATAATATATAGAATCAGCAAAATAGTAAGTACTTAGAATCTCCAAATTATTTTGAGGGTTATAAATTACAAGTTTCTTAATATTATCAATCTCATAAATATCAAATCCTTTGGCATAAGTTATTGATGAAATAAGAGTTGAATCGGATATGGTGTTAAAAAGCGTGTTTAAATCAGATGTGTTTTTATTTCTGTTGCATGAAATGTGCAATAATGCATATGTTAGAATAAAAAGAAAGAAAGTGTTTTTCATTTTAGTTTTTTTGAAAACCTCCTATGGCTAAAGCCGATAGGGGATTATATTATTCGCTCCTATGGAGCTTAACTTTTTTTAATGCAACAATAAAGTGGCATCGCCACTATTTATACATTCGCCTTGGGATTTATCCCAAGGTTTTCGGTTATCAAATCATTTCTTTAAAAATATAATTCTTATCAAAATCAATATCAAATTTTTGTAGGGTTTCAATATATTCATCTAGAAATTTTTGCTTTTTGTGATGATTCTCTTGATTCTCAATATAATTATAAACATTATTTATAGATGATTTGCTGTAGCTAAATCCTCCAAATCCTCTTTGCCATTCAAATCTATTATCCATAAAATTGGTGTCGTTTAACCATTTTGATGATCTTCCTTTGGCTACTTGCATTACATCTGACAATGATACTGAAGGCTTTAAGCTGAAGAAGCAATGAATGTGGTCTTCTACTCCATTTACAATATAAGTTTTGCATCCAGTTTGATTAATTAAGTTGCCAACAACAGCAAAAAGTTCCTGTCTCCATTTTTTGTCTAATACTGCATTTCGGTATTTTACAGCCCAAACAGCTTGTATGTATATTTGTGTGTAAGTATTTGACATTGTATTGTTGGATAAATTAGAGAGCTTTTTCTGCAAAAATAACAAACCATACAGTCAAATTGTTAATTTTGAAGACTTATTTAAAAGAATCAGGTTTATGTTTAAACAGTTATTATCAATTACAAGTTTGCTGGTTACAATTGTAATTGTCAGCACATCTTGCGACACAAATACTTCAAAATCACAAAAGCAATCAACCTCAAAAGTACGAATTGCAATTTCCAAGGAAAAGTCAGACAAGAGTACTACTAAATATGCAGATTGGTTGTTGAGGCATAATACAGACATAGAGTATTTTAACCTATATCCCATGGGAATTGACTCAGCCATTCAGGTATTAAAAACATGTAATGGGTTATTGCTTACTGGAGGTAGAGATGTTTTTCCGGGAAATTATGGTAAAGTTGATGATACTGCACGTTGTGGTTCATTTGACAGATACCGCGATAGTCTTGAATTCGCATTAATTGATGTTGCAGTTGAAAATAAAATGCCAATTTTTGGTGTTTGCAGAGGTGAACAAATATTTAACATTAGTCAGGGTGGCACATTATATATTGATCTTCCTACTGATTTTGACACAATTGTTAAGCATAGGTTACCAGATTGGAGTCGTGCATATCATCCAGTTAGATTGATGAAAAATACAATGTTAAGTAATATTTGCGAAGGTACACGACAGGGAGATGTTGTTACCAGCCA
>Ga0164318_10002658_pt1 | contig 16685 bp, 13 predicted proteins | sample GuaBasSedimGuay9_FD_113734 | JGI IMG/M metagenome (GOLD analysis project Ga0164318, IMG submission 113734) | Subseafloor sediment microbial communities from Guaymas Basin, Gulf of California, Mexico - Guay9, Core 4571-4, 0-3 cm | ecosystem: Environmental > Aquatic > Marine > Hydrothermal vents...
ATAAATAACAATCTCACAGAATACTCCAAATAAAAATCAGGGCACGAGCCACAAATTGTTTATTCAACAAATGTGGTTCGAGCCCGGCTATACTTTTTAAAAAAACTGTTTACTTCGCGTATTCAACAGCCCTGGTTTCACGAATGACATTGACCCGGATCTGGCCGGGGTAGGTCATTTCCTGCTCAATCTTACTGGCAATATCCTTCGCCAACACATGTGAATAATCGTCCGTCACCTGATCGCTAGAGACCATAACCCTGATTTCACGACCTGCCTGGATAGCAAAACAGCCGGTCACCCCATCAAAAGAGGTACCAATCTGTTCCAGCTCTCGCAACCGCTTAACGTAAGTCTCCAGGGTCTCCCGGCGAGCACCCGGTCGGGCACCAGACAGTGCATCTGCGGCCTGCGTCAGGATAGCAAGAACCGTTTCTGGTTTTTCATCCTCATGATGAGCGGCAATTGCATGGACAATATTTGGCGCTTCACCATATTTACGCGCCAGATCGCCACCATTGACCGCGTGCGAACCTTCCATTTCGTGACTGACCGCCTTGCCGATATCGTGAAGCAACCCAGCCCGCTTTGCTTGTTTCACGTTAACTCCCAACTCAGCCGCCATCATGCCACAGAGAAATGCGACCTCGATTGAATGAACCAACACATTCTGCCCGTAGGAAGTTCGATATTTGAGCATCCCCAGCAGCTTGATAATCTCTGGATGGATACCGTGCACTCCAACATCAAAGGTTGCCTGTTCACCCGCCTGACGGATTGTTTCGTCAACCTCCTCCTGCGCTTTTTCAACCAACTCTTCAATCCGTGCCGGATGGATTCGGCCATCAGCAATCAGTCGTTCCAAAGAAATTTTGGCAACCTCTCTGCGTACAGGATTAAACCCCGAGATCACAACCGCTTCAGGGGTATCATCAATAATCAGATCAATCCCGGTTGCTGCCTCAATGGCACGAATATTCCGCCCCTCCCGGCCAATGATGCGCCCCTTCATCTCGTCCGAAGGGAGAGGGACAACGCTGACGGTCTTTTCTGCGACAAAATCCCCGGCATAGCGTTGAATAGCTAAGGCCATAATCTTTTTGGCCTTTTTATCGGCGGTCTCATGCGCCTCTTCTTCAATTTGCTTAATCCCTTTAGCGGCATCGTGACGTGCTTCACTTAACATTGTGTCTATCAGCTGCTGCTTGGCCTGCTCACCACTCATTCCTGAAATTTGTTCCAATTGTCTGCGTTGTTCCGCATGCAATTTATCAATTTCTGCTGCCTTGCTTTGTAACCGTTCGTCTTGCTGACGCTGTTGATTTTCCCGAGCGCTTAACTCTTCACTCTTCTTTTCGACATGATCCAACTTACGCTCAAGACCCTCCTCTTTCTGCTGCAGTCGAGCCTCATGTCCCTGCAATTCTTTACGCAGCCCACGGACCTCCTGCTCCCAATCTGTCTTCGCTTGAAGAACCACATCTTTCGCTTGAAGGGTCGCTTCTTTACGCAGGGCGTCAGCCTCTCTTCCGGCATCACTGACCAACTTTTCAGCCTCAACCTTGGCATTATTTATCGACGACTCAGATAGTTTTCGTCGCAAAATCATACCAAGAAAAACACCTGCGGCCAAAGCCACCAAAACAAATATAATTGTCACAATATCAGTCTGCACGATAATATCCTCTCTTCTCAGAGTTTATAATGAACCCGCCAGCTTAAATATGGCAGGGAATGAATCTTGTTTCGGTTGCAATAAAATCAAGAACTTGATCATGAGCCTCAACGGGTAACGAGTCACAGAGTTGAAAGTCAAAACAGAGTCCAACCGAAGCTGTCTTTGCCGGTTTTCCAACTAACTGCCGATCGTAAAAACCACGACCATAGCCAAGGCGATGCCCCCGCAGGTCAAAGGCAACGCCGGGGACAACCACCAGATCAAGATCTGTTACAGAAATCTTCTCTGCTGATACCGGTTCGGCAACCCCGAAAGCCCCCTGCAGTAACTCATCAAGGGTACCAACTTTGAAAAAACTGAATTCATTGCCCGCAACTCGCGGATAATAAATTTGCTTGTCAAGTTTTTTAGCCGCTGAAAAAATCTGCTCTGTTGCCACTTCATTGTTAATCGGACTGTAGAGAGCTAAAGTTTTTGCCCGGACAAAACATTCAGAAGCAATCAATTGTTGCTGAATCTGTTGGCTTGCACAGGAATGTGCTGACAAATCAAGTTGCTTACGGCAATCCAAAAACTGCTTACGGATGGATATTTTTCCCATAGCGCAACACCCAGAAGATGACTAATAGATTCTCAGAACAAAAGGAGGGGCATAAAAGAGGGGTAAAACAGACTACAGAATGCAGATCCAAATCTGGTATAACTTACGCGGAAATCATCTATTCCTCGAAACTCAAAGATGTGTTCCCCACACAGCAACCGGGAATATCAACACCTTCAAGGGAAAACTCAGGTGGACTGCAACGCCTCGCCAGCGGCAAGGATTTAAACACCCGACTAACCGGGTGTGAGTCTGTACTTAATTTATGCCGAACCAGTTTATATAAAAACCCTCAATATGGGGTGATGACGATAACTGAAACCAATGGGTGATAGTACATTGAAATTATCAGCTTTAGCAACCAGAATTATCAGCCACGGCCTGTTCTAAAAATTCAACCAGTTGTTGCAGGCGAATATCCTGCTGTGTCCCACTCCGGCTCCCCTGATCCAGCAGTTGCAAGTGTTGGCCAGCCAGATTCAGTAACGTTAAAACCGTCAAGTCTCTGGTATCAACAGACCTGCCAGTGGCTGTTTCAGCTAACTTCGCTTCAATAAATTCAACTACCCTTTGAACCTGAGTCTCCGATTCCTGACTGCGTAAACTGTATTCTCGACCCAGGATATTGATCTGAACTGTGGGATTCAAGTTTCCTCCAGTTGGACACTATCGAGCCGCTCAAGAATCCGATCAATCTCACCGACAAGATGATGACGTTCCTCTTGCCACTGCAGCTTCTCCGTCTGCAGAGAGACGTTTTTAGACTTCAGATCACGATTCTGTTCAAGCAATGTTTCGATAGCACCCTCTAACCGATCCAGAATTGCCATTTTAAAATATCCCTATCCAAGTTTTCAATTGATGATCGTCAGTCGCTCTGATTGTTGTCAAATAACACCGAAACAAACATTTCAGCATCAAAAGGACGTAAATCCTCCAGCTGTTCTCCAATCCCGACAAAACGTACTGGCACCTGCATCTCTGCAGCAATAGCAACAACAATCCCCCCCTTGGCAGTGCCATCAAGTTTTGTCAGTACGATTCCATCCAATGGTACCGCCTGATTAAACAGTTTAGCTTGGGTCAAAGCATTCTGACCGGTCGTTGCATCAAGAACCAGAAGAACCTCGTGTGGAGCTCCGGGAATTTCCCGGTCCAGAACCCGACGAATCTTCTTCAACTCTTCCATCAGATTAACTTTAGTATGCAACCGCCCTGCTGTATCAAGCAAGAGAATATCAGCTTTTCTGGCAACGGCAGCTTTAGCTGCGTCAAAAGCTACTGCGCCAGGGTCGGCCCCTTCAGTATGACAGATCACCTCAACCTCAGCCCGGTCAGCCCAGATTTGCAACTGCTCTGCTGCAGCCGCGCGGAAAGTATCTCCAGCACCAAGAATAACTTTTTTGCCCGACTGGGCAAACTGATTTGCCAGTTTGCCAATTGTTGTGGTTTTACCGACACCGTTGACACCGACAACCATGATGACAAACGGTGATGCACTCGTTACATCCAGTGGCTTACTGTCAAACATCAAGATCTTCTTCAGTTCCTCCATCAGCAACTGACGCACCTGATCAGGAGAGACCAGTTCACCTTTTGCCCGACTGACTTCAATTGATTTTATCAATTGCTGCGTCGTCGGCATTCCTAAATCAGCGGTAATAAGGATCTCTTCTAACTCTTCGATTAAATCCTCGTCAATCACTGCCCGACCACGCAATAAACTGTCTACCCGACCCACCAACGAAGATTGAGTCATCGACAGACCACGCTTGAAGCGTTCAAATAACCCCGAGGTGGGTTCTAACTCTGGTGTTTTTTCTTCCTTTGGCTCTTCCTTTGGCTCTTCCTTTAACTCTACTGCCGGCCCTGGCTCAACCGTAGCAACTTCTTCGCCTCTGGGAGAATCGTCAACCTCCCCTCCTGTCTGCTCAACCCCGGGTTCAGGTTGTTTGGGTTTTCTAAAGATTTTTAGAAGCAGCAGGGCAAACAGGAGAACAACAACGGTCACGCCGAGATATAAAATGCCAAAGGTCGCCAATGGCCGATATTCTTCAGGAACACCAACAGCCGCCAGTAAAGGCGACAGATCTGCAACAAACGTATTGAGCCACTCGATCACAGCAGCCCAGTTCAAGCTTTTAAACCATTCCATAGATTTCTAATCCTTGACAGTTTATGAATGTAAATGTTTCTTCTAAAAATTAATTGATTTCAAATTCACTACGCAACTCATCAACACAGCGACCCATTCTATATGTTGCGCGGGCAGCAATTGCCTCCGGTCCCAACTGCAGTAACAGCAGGTAATCTTCTGTTAAAGGGGATATCAGGATCTTGTTCTGGTCGGTACGGATAACAACCCCATCAAGGTCACCACCCTCAGTTCTCAATAACGCCTCTCGCAGTTGACTGAGAATGATCCCGCTGTGGGCCCCGAGAACTTTGATATCATACTCGTTGGTTCTGGCAACTTGATCAACGGCCTCCCCTTCCCAGTCAACAATAATAGCTCCCAATGCCCCCGGAATATCTTCCAGTAACCGATGCAGTAATGATTTAAATGGCATGACAACCCTCGCTGTAAATAGAAATAGCCTATTTCGATGATCAACCTATACCGGCGCTACCGTGCCAGCATCTTCCTGTGACTGAAAATCATTAATACGGACAGAAACCAGCTTTGAAACACCCGGTTCCTGCATTGTAATCCCATACATAATATCCACGATACCCATAGTCCGTTTACTGTGAGTGATAATAATAAACTGGGACTGCGCCATCATCTCCTTAAGCATCCCCACAAAACGGCCGATATTTGCATCATCCAGTGGAGCATCAACCTCATCAAGAACACAAAACGGCGTCGGCTTAATTAAAAACAGTGAAAAAATCAACGCAACTGCAGTTAAGGCTTTCTCACCACCTGAAAGAAGATTGACATTTTGCAGACGTTTACCGGGAGGTTGGGCAACAATATCGATACCGGTTTCAAGCAGATCATGTTCATCGGTTAATCGCAGTTCCGCCTGTCCACCATCGAACATGCGGGGAAAAACCTGCTTAAATTTTTCATTCACCAAGGCAAATGTTTCCTTAAACCGTCGCCTGGTTGTCCGGTTAATCTGACTGATCGCTTTTTCCAGATCTGCCAATGCTTGATTCAAATCATCTCGCTGCTGCAGAAGGAAATCATAACGCTCCTCCTGTTCACGATGCTCTTCAATCGCCATCAAATTGACCTCACCAAGCGATTCAATTCGCTGCTGCAACCGCCTTAATTGTTGCTGCTGGCGTTCTAATTCATCTTCTGTCGCCTCCGGAACCTGATGCTCCACCAAATCGACCTGATAGCGTTCCTGAACCCCCAACCGAATATGCTCAATATCAACTTGTAACTCATGATGATTCAACTGCAACTGAGAAACTGTTTTACGTAATTCTTCAGCCTCCAATCGTACCCTCTGCAGCTGACCACGAAACTCATCCTGCTCTGAACGCTGCTGCTCATAACGATCACGAATCGTTTCGTTAGCCTGTTGTTGCTCTTGGTGTCGAGTTAACAATAGATCCAGTTCAACCTGTAACTGTTGATCTTTTCCCTCCAGCTGTTGTCGGGAATCAAGTCCACTCTTTTTCCGCTGGTTAAGCTGCAGAGTGCGCTGTTCGATTTCCTGCTGTTGAGTTTCAATCCGCGCCAAGGTCTCATGCAAGGCGTTTTGCTGCTGCTGCAGAGAAGCAAGTTCCACCCGTTGTGCCGTCAGCTCCTCTCGAGAATCGTTCAGCCCGGCTCGCCATTCAGTTAATTCGCCCTGTCGTTGTTCAGCAAGGGTCTCCAATTGCTGCTGGCGTTCACCCGTCTGGCGACTTCCCTCAGACAACTGCTCTTTTTCCAACAGCAGAGCTTCCCGCCCTTCATCAATCTGTTCCAGATCAAAGACCAGCAGTGCCAGACGTTTGTTCAAATAATCATCTTCCGTTTGCAACCCCTGCCGGTCTTTGGCAAGTTCCAGAGCCTGGAGTTCCAGACGATGCCCCTCAGAGGTGACCGCAAGTTGAGATTCTTCCAGTTGCAGCAGATTTTCTTGTAATTGCTCCAGCTGCCGTTGCCCAACGGAAAACTCCTCCTCCAGATGGGCAATTTCAACGTCTATTTCATCCAGTTGCCGCTGCCGACGCAACAACCCCGTCTCGCTGGCACTGGTTGCTCCGCCAGTCAGCACCCCCTGCCAGTCAAGACATAAACCTTGCCGGTCAACAAGTATTGTCCCAACCGGAAGCGCCGCAGTCAAATGATCCGTTACCACAGTCACAAGAAATACTCCGGCCAGAAGTTGACCGACCAATTCTTTTGCACCTTTTTTCGGGCTGACCAGACCGGCTAACGGAACCCCGACGGGACACGAGACAACAGGAGAATGGTCTGACGGAAGCAGCAGTGTCCCACGAGCCTGTTGCTCGGCCAGCAATGCTAATGTTGCCGCGATATCTGTAAAATTTTCAACCGGAACCGCCTGCAGCCGCCCCCCCAGGGCCATTTCCACAGCAACTTCAAGCTCGGCAGAAACTTTCAATAAATCGGCAAAAATCTGTCGCTTACCAGAAGCTTCGGTCAAAAGAATTCGGGTACCATCCCCATAGCCAGAAAAATCACGCTGCAGAGCCGCTAATGACTCCTTGATCGAATGATTCGTCCCCAACTGTTGCCGCAGTTCATTTTGGGTTGCCCCTTTTTCAGCTGCTAAACTCTTCTGTTGCACCAGCTGATGATTCAGATCTTCAGCACGCTCAGTCAAACCATCCTGCTGGGAACGAACCTGCTCTATCTGTGCAATCAACTGCTCCCGACGCTGTTGCAGCTGTGACTGTTGTTCCTGAATCGTTTGTGAATCGTGATGCGCCTGATGGCGGCGTTCTCCCTCGGTGACAAGACGTCGCTCAATTTCATCCCGGCGCTGGATCAGACGGTTGGTCTGTGCAAACAAATCCATCAAATCACTGCGACATTCTTCAAACTGAGTGCTCAGCAGCTGTTCCCTGGACAGGCTCTCCTGAAGATTGGCTTCACAACTTTCAACTTTGCAGCGCAAATTTTCCAGCTTCAGGACTGAAGCCTTCTCCTGCTGCCACAAATGGTGATGTTCCTGTTTCAGTTCAGCCAGCCGTTCTGCATGGCTCAGCAGCTCCCCCTGAACCTCTTTCTCCTGAACAGTGAGATAGTCCTGTTGTTTAACCACCAGTACTCGCTCGTTCTCAACCCGCTGAACCTCGGAACCCAGATGGTAAACTTTTTCCTGAGCCTGCTGATGCTCAGTCTCCACCATGGATAGCTGAAGTTGCTGATCTTCAAGCTTCACCCCCCCCTCTTCCAACCGGGCATCAAGCCGGGAAAGGATGGTCATCTGTTCCTGCTCACGCTGAGAAATTAATTCAATTTCTCCGCTCAAACTCTGAAAACGATTACCCGCCAGGCTGAGTTCAATCTGCTTAACCTCACCCCGATAATCGCGAAACTTTTCAGCTCTCTGCGCCTGCCGCTTAAGGCTGCCGATCTGCCGCCTGACTTCGGTGATAATATCGCCAAGCCGCACCAGATTCTGCTTGGTTGCGTCCATTTTTCGGACAGCAGCTTTCTTACGCGACTTAAATTTTGTCACCCCGGCCGCCTCTTCAATCAAGGCACGTCGCTCTTCCGGTTTAGCACTCACCAGCATCCCGACTTTGCCCTGTTCAATAATTGAATAGGCTCGGGTACCAACCCCGGTATCCATAAACAACTCGGTAATATCAAGCAGACGACAGGGGGTTTTATTAATCAGGTATTCACTTTCACCGCTCCGGTAGAGGCGGCGAGTCACCATGATTTCAGCAAAATCTTTATATAGCGGAGGGGATAAACCGGCCTGGTTATCAAAAATAATTGAGACCTGGGCTAACCCGTGGGACTTACGGGTTTCACTACCGCCAAAGATTACATCTTCCATCATCCGACCCCGCAGGTGACGGGGATTTTGCTCCCCCATCACCCAACGGATCGCATCGACAATGTTACTCTTACCACAGCCATTTGGACCGACAACACCGGTAATCCCCTGTTCAAAGTTGAGAGAAACTTTGTCAACGAAAGATTTGAAACCAAGGATGTCAAGACGTTTGATTTTCATACCGATGTAAGGAAACTTCCTGGGAATATTAAAACATCCATCTCTAAACGGATGGTTCTTTTTCGTCTGTCGTAACCAATTTTTTCACAAGAGCGCCATACTATCAGGGGGGTGAAACCATGTAAAGAATAGAAGTCCACAGTATTGCTCTTGCTGGTCCGAATCAGAACCGCTATGATAAACCCATCTCAGCTACAGCAAACTTTCTACGGGACTGCTCGCAATGAATCGATCAGCAGCACGATTTCTCATCAGAAGCATCTATTTCCTGCTGATTTTATGCGCGACATTCATCATCTTGCTGATTGTTTTTCTCAGTCAACTTGATCTGAATGATTACCGCCTGTCACTGGAACAGGAGATCGGTTCCGCACTGAAGCAACCAGTCCGGATTGGCCACAGTTCCCTGACCTACGATCAGGGTCTGGCCCTTGAACTGCAACAGGTACAGATAGGCCCGGATCACGCAGTTCTGGCGCAGATCCCACAGATTACTGCAATATTGAAGATTGCCCCTCTGTTTGACCGGAAAATCATATTCAGAGAGGTGCAGATTGAAAAACCGGATGTTCAACTCTGGTTCCCATTTTCTGAACGGCCACCCCGGGGCACCTCACAGCAACTGTTTAATTCTCTGGGAATCAGCATTCTGAGCATCCACAATGCCAATTTAAAAATCTACCAGAAACGGGGGGAGAAGGTTGTCCAGCGCCTGCAGGTTGCCAATCTCCACACCGTTCTCCGTGGCTGGCAACCTGGGCAAACCGGCCACCTCGTAGTCACCGGCCAGTTACCAGAGTACACTGCTGATTTTTTATTGGAAACCCGTTTACCATCAAGCACTGACCCACAAATCTGGCGGGAGGAAGAACACCAGCTCCGGTTACAGGTCAAACACTTCTCAACCGCAAAACTGCCAAAACTACAGAGTCAAAAATACCCGGAGTTTTTTAACTTTGAAGTGGAAATTCAAGGAGCCCCGGCAACCGGAACTGACTTCACCGCGCTCCTGTCGGCTGCCGGAAACAACGAGCAGATCTCCTCTTTAAGCGGGATCTGGACATCTTTGAGCCAGCGGGATTCGATCACTGCATTGAGTGGGGAATTACTGAAAATCCCCCTTAACGGCGAGTTCTCTTTCACCCGACAACCGGGAGAATATTCTCTTGTTGGACGGTTCGGTGGAGAAGATCTTAAGCTGGATTCTCAGTTACTCAAAGCGTGGCGCATTCCCAATGCGGAGAAGCTTCTCAACGGAGAGTTGGATCGACTGATAGTCTCCCTGAAAAAAACCTGGGATCCAGCCAAAAAAATCACCGGCCTACCCCAAATTGACGCCGAGATAACCATCAGTAACCTCGACTGGGATATCCCGGAGCTGAAACAAATTCAGGACTTTTCTGCCGACCTCTCGCTGAGAAACCAGGTCCTTCACATAGCTGATGGCATTCTGGTGGCAGGTGGCCATGTTGTTGATTTTTCAGGACAGATCAAGAGTCTGTTTCTACAGCCGAAAGTTGATCTTAAAATCAACTTCAACCCGGACAGCGATGTTTTAAAAACGCAGCTCAAGCTACCTGGTGACTGGGATATCTCTGGAAATATCCCTGGCACACTGAACCTGACCGGCTCCCTGCTTGAGCCCGATTTTCTGTTGCAGACCGACCTGGGATCAATCGAGCTGCAACTTGAAGAGCGGTTCTACAAAAGATCAACTGACCGGGGGGAACTACAGCTTCAAGGGCACCTGTCCCGCGACCAACTGCAAGTGGATCATTTTTTCCTCAGCGTAAATGACACCAGCATCTCAGGGTCTCTGAGCCTGACCGGTTCCCCGTTTGAGCCCGATTTTCTGCTACAGGCCGATTTAGGGCTGATCGAGTTGCAATTTGGAGAGCTGTTTCACAAGCGTTCGACAGACCGCGCAGGACTGCAGATCCAGGGACACCTGGCCGGCAACCGACTGCATTTAGATCATTTCTCTCTTGATCTGAATGATGTCAATATTTCAGGGTCTGGCTATTTTCAACAAATTCAAGGGGAACAGGAATATCGCTTTGCTGCTGAGCCAATTGATCTGAATAAGCTCAAATATTTCTCCCCTCTGCTACAGGATCTCCAGATCAGGGGTGAAGTTGAACCAACACTCACCCGGCAGCAGACAGAGATACAAGGGATTTTAAAGCTCAGGAATGTCGGTGCACATTTGACGACCGCTGTTGCCGATTTAAGTAGGACAACGGGAAAAATCAAGCTTGATCGCCATGGCTGTACCTTCCAGAACATTAAAACCACTCTGGGAAAATCGGATCTTACTGTCAGTGGGAAATTGAGCGACTGGGAGAACCTGCAACTCAATCTGGAGCTCAGTGGCAAAAAAATTCGCGCTCAAGATCTGATATTTCCAAAGTCGAAACTCACCTTTTACAACCTGAATGGACATCTACAGATCGATGCAGAGAAGATCACCTTCTCTTCGATCAACACCCTGCTGGAAGAGAGCACCCGGGTAACAATCAATGGCACTGTCAGTAATTTCCTCGACCCACAGGTTCTCCTTGATATTCAATCAGATCGGGTTGATGTCCTCGATATCATCAAATTATTCGCTGATCCGGACAGTGACAATATTGCTGAACCGTACCTTGGCAAACGGCCTCCACTCCTGATTAAAGTCTCCGCCAAACAGGGAACCCTGGGTGGTTTGTATTTTCAAAATGCCAAGGCCACAATCAGAGGAGAAAACAATCGACTCACCATTTACCCCCTCAAGTTTAATAGTGGTGAAGGCTGGTGCCAGACCAGGGTAGAATTTAACCATGAACAACAACTGGCGCCGTTAAAAGTATCCGGGCATATTGAAAAAATTGATGCTTCAGTTCTACATCAGGATCTGTTCGATAAACCGGGGCTTATCAATGGGAGTCTGATGGCAGATTTCTACCTTGAAGGGAATCCGCAAAAAGACCTTTTTTGGCAGAGTGCAAAGGGAGGGATCCATGCACAGATCAGCGACGGCACCCTGCGAGAATTTCACGTTCTGGCAAAAATCTTTTCACTGTTAAATATTTCGCAACTGTTTACCGGAAACTTACCAGATATGGATGAGGATGGGATGCCGGTTACCTTGCTGGATGCCAGCATCCAGATCGGTGCAGGCAAAGTAACAACGAAAGACTTACACATTACCAGTGAAGCAATGAACCTATCTCTGGTCGGAACGCACAATCTGATTGACGACAAGCTCGATTTCACCCTCGGTGTCATGCCATTACGGACGGTTGATAAAATCCTCACCTCGGTCCCGATTGCCGGTTGGGTCCTCACCGGGAAGAATAAAGCGCTGATCACTGCTCACTTTAAAATTGAGGGGACCAGTGAGGCCCCAGAGGTGACACCAGTCCCAATCGAATCGGTTTCGAAGACCGTCTTTGGCCTCATGCAACGGACACTCAGCCTCCCAATAAAGCTGATCCAGGATATTGGGTCATTACTTGAAGAGGAACCAGAGAAGAAGGTAGAACCTTAATAAATGATGGCTATAATCAAAAAAGTTTCCAGCGAAAACGGGCAGTAGCAAGTAATCCAGTGCAGGAAACAGCAAACAAGGAATATATGAATCCTATTACTTGTTTGCTTAACAGTTGAACATGTTAAGTTCGCAAGCTCACTGATTGGAATCAAAGTGTAAACCAAAAACGGGAGGAGATTGGAATAATGCATCAGGAAAATACTTTTGTAATGAACTTCGCACCAACGGGCATGGTTCCAAAGCGCAAGGACAATCCACATGTACCAATCAGCCCACAGGAGATAGCTGATCAGGTTCAGGAAGCAACAGAGCTTGGTATTACTATTGTGCACCTGCATGCCCGCGACCTTGATGAACAGCCAAGCCATGATATCGACCTGTACGCCGAAATCATTCAGCGCGTGCGTCGCTTTGCCCCGGAATTAGTTATTTGCGTATCTCTCAGCGGGCGCCTCAAACCAGACTTCACATCACGAGCAACCCCTTTGCAGCTCACTGGAGAACTCAAGCCGGACATGGGGTCCTTGACTCTATCGTCCCTTAACTTTAGTCGTCAGGCAAGTATGAATGCACCACAAATGATTCAGCAACTCGCCGGAGAGATGCTGCGGCTCGGAGTGGTTCCTGAACTGGAAGCCTTTGACGGTGGGATGGTCAACTATGGGCTCTACCTGATCAAGAAAGGATTGATTAACCCTCCTTTTTATTTCAACCTGATCTTTGGTAATCCATTCAATGCCCAAGCCGACCCCTTGACGTTCGGCGCCATATTGACTCAGCTTCCGCAGCAGAGTTTGTGGGGAGTGGGCGGGATTGGCAATGCTCAAACTCCGTCCGCCACCATGGGGCTGGCAGCTGGCGGTGGTGTGCGTATAGGGCTTGAGGACAATCTCTTCTACGACCAGGAGCGCACGACCCTGGCCACAAACATCAACCTTTTAAAGCGAGTCCACAGGATTGCTGAAGAGCTTGGGCAACAAGCCATGTCGCCCAAAACGTTCCGGGAAAAAATGGAGATGCAGCCCGGAAACGGCGCTTACGGCCGCAAGGTTGAGAGATGACAAAGGTGGGTAAACCTTTCGTAATGTTTGGCGTCCACCCGCTATTTGGTGATTATGTCGATGCTATTCACGCCAATGGTGGTTACCTGGCCCGGGTGGTTTTGAACGTCCCGGAACCGGAGCGTTCACCCGGACAGAGCTTCCAGGACAGCCTGGACAGCTATCATCGCTGGCTGAAAAACAGCGGAAAAGAACATCGAGTAGAGGTGCTTTGGCTCGACAAGTACATCCCCGATCAGAATGAAACGGCTTTGATGGGCTTTCGCGGGACAAAGAGTCTGCCGTTGATTGAGCAGCTAAAAACAGAATTTGGAACGCGACTTCCACCCTTGGTGCACCCCTCTGCAAATGTTTCACCTATGGCTGAACTCGCGGAAGGGGTATTTATCGGAGCTGCCTCTATCGTCGCCCCAAACACTCAGATTGGAGCCTTTTCCCTGCTGAACAGAGGTGTCAGTATCGGTCACAATAGCATCATGGATCGATGTGTGGTCGTGAGTCCTTCAGCCACAACCGCATCCTCAGTTCACCTCTGTGAAGGCTGCGTCCTCGGCATTGGCTGTACGATCCTTGAACAGGTGACCATCGGTGCTGGAGCTTATGTCGCCGGGGGGGCAGTGGTCTTAAAAGATGTTGCACCAAGACGGCTGGTTGCCGGAATCCCCGCCGTGGAGAAAAAACGTCTTTGATGGAGTCGGTTAATTGAGTATTGAGAAGATGTCCCATAGCCTGGTTGCGTATCTCCCGGAGATGAAGTCGAAGTGGAACGACGCCGTTAAACAGGCACGTAACGGCCATTTTATGTTTTTACGTGATTATATGGATTACCACTCTGACCGCTTTAATGACGCTTCTTTCTTTCTGTTGCGTGGAAACAGAGTTGTTGCCCTGCTTGCTGCACACATTAATGACCGGGATATTCTCTCTCATCAAGGGTTGAGTTTCGGTGGGTGGATTCAGCTGCCGCGCTGTCTGCATGTTGATCTCAAGGCGGGATTCCGGCTGTTGGGCGAAGAGATGAAGCGACGACAGATTCAACGGCTTGTCTACACACCGTCCCCCTATCCTTATCACCTAGAAGCTTGTGACGATGATCTCTTTCTTCTGAAACAGTCCGGAGCCTCCCTTGACCAGGTCAAACTGTCGTCGTTTATCCCGACCGCACAGTTTCCAGAACGCAAAAGCGAGCAGCGTCGCCGGCTGAGAAAAGCTGCGGAAACCAGTCCCTGCATCATCGAGGAAACCGCCGATGTAGAACTCTTCTGGGAACACCTTTGTAGATTTCTCGCCCAACGTCACCAGGCATCCCCGGTCCACAGCGTGGCAGAAATTTGTTTGTTAAAAAAACGGTTCCCCGAAAACATCCGTTTTTTTGTGTGCCGTCAAGGGGAGGAATTTTGTGCCGGAGAAGTCATATTCCTGAGCCAGAATGTCTTGCGCTTACAGTATACCTTCTATTTTGAACCGACCTCTCAAAGCTATTTGAATTTTCGTTTACAAGAATCGATTTGCCGCAACCCGGACCTCCACAGACCCTGGATCGACCTTGGAACGTCCATGGAACCCGGAACGGAAAACCTGATGGCACAGCTGCATCTAAACAAGGAAAATTTCGGTGCCCACAGTGTCTTGATGCAAACCTGGATTTGGAAGCCATGATCAACAAAATAGCAACCCAAACCTTCCCCTGCTGGCTGACGATGCCGGAGGTTGAACACCCTTTGGGAAACCTCTGCTTCGGACAGGAGCAAAAGCCTTTTCCTTTTCCGATTGCACGAGTTTACTATGTTTACGACATCCCGGCCCATGCCAATCGCGGCGGGCATGCCCACAAAACTAATCAGGAGACCGTTTTCTGTGTTCAGGGCGCCTGTACTCTCTGGCTCTATTCGCCCGATGGTAAAGAACGGCGCTACCGGTTGGAACACCCAGCAAAAGGTATTTATGTCCCCGAACTATGGTGGGTCGAACTGGGAGAATATACAGAAGGGAGCATGATTCTGGTGGTCGCATCCCTCCCTTTTCAGGAAAGCGACTACATCCGTCAACCGAAGGAGTTTTTCCTTGCCGAACCTTACCCCGATCCCGTTTATCGACCTCGCACCTGAGCTGGCCAAACAACGGTCGCAGATTGATGAGGCGATCCGGCGCGTCCTTGATAGCGGGCGCTTTCTGCTGGGTGAAGAACTGGCTATTTTCGAAACAGAGTTCGCCGAATACAACGGTGCAACCTGTGCCGTTGGTGTGGCGAGCGGTCTGGCGGCTTTGACGCTGATGTTGAGGGCTTTTGGGGTCGGTTCTGGAGATGAAGTCATCGTCCCGGCCAATACCTATATTGCGACCTGGCTGGCAGTGAGTGCAGTGGGTGCAAAGCCAGTCCCTGTCGAGCCTGACCTGTTGACCAGAAACATTGATCACACACAGATAAGCAAAGCTGTCACCGCACGAACCAAGGCGGTCCTGGCCGTTCATCTCTACGGTATGCCATGCGATATGGACGCTTTGGAAACAATTTGTCGGCAGAATAACTTATGGCTGCTGGTTGATGCTGCTCAATCCTGTGGAACAACCTGGAACGGCAGTCGAACCAAGTGTCTGGGTGATGCTGCGGCCTTCAGTTTCTATCCGACTAAAAATTTGGGGGCCTTGGGGGATGCTGGCGCGGTGGTTACAAATGATAGCGCCCGCGCCGAGCAAATCAAGCTGTTGCGCAACTACGGCATGGATACCCATTATCAGCACGAGTTAAAGGGGATCAATGCTCGCATGGACGAGTTGCAGGCTGCCGTACTCAGAGTCAGGCTGGCAAATCTTAATCAGGCAAATAATCAAAGAAAGCAATTGGCAACCTGCTACCAGCGCTGTTTTACCGAGACAAAAGAGATTGTCCTGCAACAACAACTCCCTCCGGCTGATTCATCCTGGCACCTGTTTACCGTCTCTGTGCCAGAACGGGACAGCATCAAAATCGACCTGGAAGAACAGGGCTTTGGCGTAGCCATTCACTATCCTGTTCCTCCTCATCGTTCGGGGGCTTACCGGAATGAACCAGAAGGCTGGCCGAAACTACCGGTGACGGACTTTCTGGCCGGATCACTCCTGAGTCTGCCAATTTATCCCGGGCTAAAAAAACAACATGCGGAGAGGGTTGCAACAGCATTGATCAGAGCTCTTTCAGAACGGAAAACCCATGAGCGTACATCTTGAGCTCGCACACAAAGCTTATTCCAACAACAACCCTTCCGCTGCTCTACACCACCTGACAGACCTGTACGAGCAGCTGAGCGATTGTTCCTTTCCAGGCGGTGTCAGGGCTGCCGACGAGCTACTGGAAACAATCGGCCAGACACTCTGGAGCTCGATCAGTGCGGACCATCCAGTGACCCGCCCGCTCCAGGGAAATCTGATATTGGCCACTGTCGTTTTCCCAACCGGCGGACACACCCCAGTGATCAAAGACCTGGCGGAGGCTTTGTCGGAAAAACCATGTGGGCTCTGGTTAACCATGGCCCACAGAACCGGCAAGACTTATCTGGCGGACGGTGCATTACCTAGAACGGGACTTGCAGAGGTTGCACGCATTTTTGACAGCAGCAACCCCTGGGAATGTACTCGTAAAATGGTTGAGAGTATCGCTCAACTACGCCCG
>Ga0164318_10002660_pt1 | contig 16674 bp, 16 predicted proteins | sample GuaBasSedimGuay9_FD_113734 | JGI IMG/M metagenome (GOLD analysis project Ga0164318, IMG submission 113734) | Subseafloor sediment microbial communities from Guaymas Basin, Gulf of California, Mexico - Guay9, Core 4571-4, 0-3 cm | ecosystem: Environmental > Aquatic > Marine > Hydrothermal vents...
AGGATGAAACGGACCGAGCAACAATTTTACCAAAGACCATACAAGAAGATTTGCGGTTTCACCTAAAGGGGCTTCGGAAGCTTTTTAAGCAGGATTTGGCGGATCAAGGGCCCTGGACTCTCAAACAATGCGAAATGATGCAAAAAGCCTTGATTTTTAGATCCTTCTGTAATATCTGAAAAACATAGAAAATTCGCGGGAAATAAGATGGAACGAAAGAAAATCTCAACAAATCGCAGAAAAAAAACACCGGAACTGGGCGAGATTGAAAAAAAGGTGATCAGTCTCGTCCAGGGCGATCTTCCCATAGTAAAGCGGCCTTTCCTGGAGCTGGCCAAAAAGCTTGGTGTTGAGGAAGATGTTGTCTTAAAAACGTTGCAGAAACTTCAGAATAACGGTGCAATCAGGCGGTTTGGGGCAACAATCAGGCATCAGAGATCTGGGTACGCAGCCAATGCCATGGTAGCCTGGCAGGTGGAAGAAGACCGCATAGATGAGATAGGTCAGAAGATGGCTTCCTTTGAAGGGGTAACGCATTGTTACCAACGTAAGCCACAAAAGGAATGGCCTTATAATCTGTATACAATGATTCACGGAAAAACAGAAAAAGCGTGCCACAAACTGATTCAGGCTATAGTGGCTACAACGTCGGTGAAGAATTATACGATCCTTTTCAGTGAGGACGAACTGAAAAAAACCTCCATGGAATATTTCCCTGCCAATTCGTCATAACTTCACCTGTTACTGCCAACGGAGTTTTTCAACTACTTGAAACACCAAAGGCTTCACAGCATCTACTTTCTGCCCTTTTCTGTAGTCATCGGGATCTTGGCTGCTATCGGAGCCCTCTTTTTTCGCGCCATGATTGAAACCTTCCAGAATCTTTTCTGGGCGGGGGGGCCAACGTTCGTTGACAAGCTCATCAATTCCCCCTCATGGCTAAAAATCCTGGTCCCCGTTTCAGGGGGGCTTGTTGCCGGTGCGATCATTACTTTTTTCGTCCCGGAAGCGAGAGGACCGGGCGTTCCCGAAGTCATTCTCTCTGTCACCAGCCGACAAAGTACCATTCGCCATCGTGTTACCTTTCTAAAGGCAATCGTAACCAGTCTCCTCATTGGGAGTGGAGCGTCTGTCGGACGGGAAGGCCCAATCGCGCAAATAGGGGCCTCCGTCGGTTCCTCACTGGCTCAACTTTTCCGTGTCCACGCTGATCTTCGCCGCGTGTCCCTGGCCGCGGGAGCAGCAGCAGGCATCGCCGCGACCTTTAACGCACCTATTACCGGAACGCTCTTTGCCGTTGAAATTATTTTACTCGATACGGAGCTGGCTCATATCAGTCATATCGTTGTTGCTTCGGTGATCGGTTCAGTACTTTCCCAGATTTTCTGGGGCAAGTTCCCTGCCTTTAAAGTGGGTCCCGTTGAATTAATCCATTACCAGGAACTCAATATTTATCTCGCCCTCGGACTCTTAGCCGGGTTTGTCGCAATATGCTTTGTTCGCTTGATTTATACCACGGATGGCCTCTTTCGTCGGCTGCAAATTCCTGAGTGGATCAAACCAGGCATCGGCGGGTTGTTACTGGGACTGATCGCGTTCAAACTACCCCATGTTCTGGGTGTCGGCTACGAAACTGTAAATTTAGCTCTTGCAAACTCTTTGAGTCTGAAGCTCGCCATCATATTCATATTTGCTAAAATATTGGCCACGTCGCTGTCCATCGGTTCCGGGATGAGCGGTGGCATTTTCGCCCCATCTTTGGTTTTGGGCGCAACCTTGGGCACAGTTGTAGGGCTGGGCGCCCAGCAGGTTTTCCCGGAGCTTGCATCAAGCCCCAGCAACTATGTCTTAGCTGGTATGGGCGCCGTAGTCGCCGGGACTACTTTGGCCCCTATTACTGCAATCATCACCGTTTTTGAACTGACTTACAATTATCATATCATTCTCCCGCTTATGGTCGCATGTATCTCGAGCGCAATTATCGTCAGGCTCTTCTTTGGATATTCAGCCTATGAGATGAAACTCCTTATGCAGGGAATCAACATCTTGCGAGGACACGATGTCGGAATCCTAAGAGAACTCCTCACCAAAGACTTTATGGTCAAAGAATTTGACACGTTGCGCGATACAGCCCCTCTTTCGGTAATTGTGGAACGTGCTGCTCAATCCTCCTATCCCCACTTTGTTGTCTTGAATGAAAGAGAAGAACTTGTAGGAATTGTCTCCTTAATAGACATCAAACCTTATCTGGCCAACCTTGAGAAATCAAAAGAGCACGTGATTGCATCTGACCTGATGACCAAAGAGGTGATCACCCTGTCTGCCGAAGACAATTTAGAAAACGCCCTCTATTTGTTTGAAAAAGAACGAATTTCTTTCTTGCCGATAATAGATCCAGAAAATCCTAAAAAGGTTTTAGGCATCCTGAAAAAGGATGACCTTCTGCATGCATATAAAGAAAAAGTTTTGAAAGACCGGCTTCTCTCTTCGCCCCTAAGTCGCTTCTGAAAGTCGCAAAAACAGAAACAATTTGGCTTTTACAGTACCCCCTTCCCCGACTCTTTTTACAGGTTCATCAATTTTTTTGATAAGGCACAAGTGATGGCAAAAACAAAGTCTGGAAACACATGCTTTTAAAAGATGATTCCGTTGCCACCCTTCCTGTTGGTTTTCGCATTGACTGGAGGCCTGTTTCTCGTTATAAGCGTTGTAAAAATTTGTCGGGTTGAGTGAAGAAGAAAAGTGTGGCAGTAAATGAAGTGAAAAAACTTGAAGGGAAGACAGGTTTGTCATGCTGAGCTTGATGAGAAAACATGCCGGCTCCTGGCTAATCAAACTGGCCTTAGGCGCCATTGTTATTGTCTTTATATTCTGGGGAGTAGGAAGTTACAGGGCTCAAAGAGAAAACCGCGTTGCAGTTGTCAATGGAGCGGTTATTTCCTTAGATGAATACCGCGCTGTTTACGATCAATTGATCCAACAGTACAGGGAACAGTTTGGCGATTCCCTTGACGAAAACCTCATCAAGAGCCTTGGTCTGAAAAAGAAGGCCTTGGATGAACTGATTGATCGGGAGCTTCTTCTCCAGGAGGCAAACCGGCTTGGTCTGCGCGTAACGAAGGAGGAGCTTGCCAGGGCCATACAACAGGTGCCTGCCTTTCAAAGGAATGGGCACTTTGATCAGATGCAATACGAGCGGATATTGGCATACAATCGTATGAGCCCGGAGACATATGAGGCACGTAAGGCGCAAGCGTTAATTATGGAAAGGATCCAGGCCCTCATTCTTAGCTGTATCAAGGTGTCAGACGCTGAGGCATTAGAAACATTTAAGTGGCGTGAAAAGCAGGTGAGTTTCAAGTATGTTCTCTTTAAGCCATCTTCGTATCAAGATGTTAAGCTGACTCCAGAAGAAGTCAAAACTTATTTTAGTAAAAACAAAGAGCGATATGAAATACCGCCGAAGGTAAAAGTTCGCTATGTCACCTTCCCTTTCAAGGAGTTTGAGTCTAAGGCCAATATTTCGGAAGAAGAGATAAGCCAGTACTTTGAGCTGAACAAAGAACAATATGCGACCCCGAAAAAAGTCAGGGCGCAACATATCCTTTTCAAGGTACCGCAGGATGCCAAACAAGAAGTAATAGACAGCGTGCGCAAAAAGGCTTTAAAGGTGCTTAAAGAGGCAAGGGCCGGCGCAGATTTCGCCACACTGGCCCGCAAGTATTCTGATGATCCCGGCAGCAAGAAAAAAGGCGGAGACCTCGGGTTTTTCACCAGAGATCGTATGGTTAAGCCATTCTCCGACGCTGCCTTTGCCCTGGCTCCAGGCAAGATCAGTGAGCCCGTTAGAACTCGTTTTGGCTGGCATCTCATCAAAGTCACAGCTGTTCAGGAGGCGAAAGAGCCGGTGCTTGCTGAAGTGTCAGACAAGATTCGGAGAAAGCTTGTCAAGGATGCAGCCAGAACTCTTGCCTATGATCGTGCAAATGAGATCTATGACGCCTGTTACGCCGCGGGTCGTATAGATAGTGTGGCTGAGGCCTACAAGCTAAATGTACATGAGACACCTTTCTTTGCCAGAACAGAGTCTGTACCCGGAATAGCGATGACAGAGGAGTTTGCCAGAACAGCATTTGACCTCGAGGAAAATGAAATAAGTGAGCCCCTTGAGCTATCCGATGGCTACTATATTCTTGAAAAGATTGATCAAAAACCATCCACCATTCCCGAGCTCAAGGCGGTAGAAAACAGGGTGCGCAAAGACCTAATCCGGGACAGGCAACAAGAGCTGGCCAGCAACGATGCAGAGGACTTTTTGAATTGCCTGAAAGCTGGAGAGGAGTTTGAAAAAGAGGCCGGGAAACGCAAGCTTAAGGTAAAAACCACAGATTTTTTCAAGCGGTTTGGACCTATCCCGGGAATCGGCTTCGAGCAGGAACTCATCAATGCAGCGTTTTCGCTAACCCCTTCAAAGCCCTTAGCAGACACCGTCATCAAAGGAAACGATGGCTATTACGTGATTTGTCTAAAGGAGCGAAAAGCGCCCGAAGAGAAGGAATTTGAAGCCAATAAATCGGAGATCAAGTCTCGCCTTATGCTTCAGAAACGCCAGGAGTGTATGGAGCAATGGCTTGCCGGGTTGCGCCGGCACAGTGATATCAGCATTGAAAAACATTTTCTTGAATAATGCGTAAAGCTACCGCTGCGTTTTTCAAGTTGCACATTACAGCAGGCGTTTGCGCGCTGTTTTTTCTCATCAGCTGTGCTGCACCCGACAACAAACCGCCAGCCCGCCCACGATACCCTAAGCCTTATAAAGTCGGCAAACAGTGGTATCATCCCAAGAGAGATGCTGTCGGGTTTCGTCAGCGTGGGATTGCCTCGTGGTATGGCGAGGATTTTCATGGTCATAGGACGGCCAGTGGCGAGATCTATAATATGCATGCAATGACGGCAGCCCACAAGACGTTACCTCTCGGGACCTATGTGAGGGTTCATAATCTGAGGAACGGGAAAAAGGTGGTAGTTAGAATAAACGATCGCGGCCCTTTTGTGCGTGGGCGAATCATTGATCTATCGCGCCGGGCTGCTAAACGCATCGGCTTAGTGGGCCCGGGGACAGCGCCCGTGGAGATTGTCGCACTGGGAATACCGAAGCAGGTCACAGTCAATGGAAAGATTCGCAGGACATTTGACACTATAAATTATGATGTTGGAGATTTTACCATCCAGGTAGGTGCCTTCAGGGAAAAAGAAAAAGCATACAGGCTTAAGGAAAAGCTATCGCAAAGGTACAAAGGTGCTTACATTGCCAAGTACCAAAGCAGCTGCGGTATATTTTACAGGGTTCGGGTCGGTAGATGGATGAGTCTGGCGCAAGCCAGGCGATATGAAAGGATACTCGAAGCCAACGGGTATCCTGATGCAATTGTTGTGGCTCGTTAAGAACCGGAGTTAATCTTTTTTCTTAAGATGCCTGAGGTCTTGAAAACAACAACCCTCCGGGGACGGAGTTGCAGGTCTTCGCGTGTTTGAGGATTGCGACCACGTCGGGCCTTTTTTTCCTTGACGATAAATTTGCCGAACCCACTTATAAGAAGGTCCTCTCCGCCTTCCAGGGTGCGTTTTATGATTTCCAACAAGTCCTCAACAACTTCTTTGGCCCGGTTCTTCTTTAGACCAAGTTTGAGATAGACCTCGTTGACAATATCCTCTTTGGTCAAAGCCATTATCTTTACTCCTTTCCTTTTGTGCAACTATTGGTTGAAACAGGACAAAACCGGAACCTTTCAGTTCTCCTTATATGCATAAGTTTTGGAACACTGTCAAGAATTTATTAATTACGAAATAAAAAATCGGCATCGGTGTAGATTTTTGAAAATATATGTGTATTTTTCAACAAGGATGGAGTGAGTGATTGAAAAATTGAAAATTATTTTTTTGGACAGAGACGGCGTTGTCAACAGAGATCGGCCTGATTATGTAAAAAGCTGGGCAGAGTTTGAGTTCTTGCCCGGAAGCTTAGAGGCCCTCAGGTTGCTGACAGCCAACCATTATCATCCTATTATAATTACAAATCAGTCCGTAATCAATCGAAAAATGGTTACAGAGGCAGAACTCAAAATGATTCATGAAAAGATGATAAGCGCTGTCGCCGCCCAGGGAGGCAAGATAGAAGCAGTTTACTATTGCCCTCATCTCCCTGAAGATGATTGCGACTGTCGCAAGCCAAAGCCAGGCCTGATTCTCCGCGCGCAAGCCGACTATGGGCTGGATCTGTCTGACACGTGCATGGTAGGAGATAATTTAAAAGACATTCAATGTGCCCGCCTGGCAGGTTGCGGAAAGGCTATTCTGGTTCGCACCGGCCACGGCAAGTACGCCGAACGCATTTGCCGCGAGGTGAACGTATTGCCGGACTATGTGGCAGATGATCTGCTGACTGCTGTCAAATGGCTCCTTGAAAACGAGCGATGAAAGGTTGAGCATGCAGCTTTAGAGATCTCTATTCCCCAAATTGTTTATCAGGGCTGCTATATAGCCTGCTCCAAATCCATTGTCTATATTGACAACACAAACATTAGAAGCGCAACTATTGAGCATTCCCAGCAAGGCAGTAATCCCGCCGAAACTTGTCCCGTAACCAACGCTGGTAGGAACACCAATCACCGGTTTGCCGACCAGCCCCCCCACGACACTTGGAAGAGCCCCTTCCATACCGGCCACTACGACAAAGACCGAGGCTTCGGACAGCAATCTGGCTTCATCCATCAAACGGTGAATTCCGGAAACTCCTGCATCGTAAAGCTTTTTCACGCGGTGTCCCATGGTGGTAGCCGTGACTACAGCCTCTTCTGCCACAGGGATATCTGAGGTACCTGCGGCAATCACTGCAATAAGACCATTGTTTATTTTTCTAATAGGCTGTGATTCGTGTACCAGGATACGAGCTTCTCTGTAATATGTAGCATCAGGATATTCTGCAAGGAGGGCCGCGGCTTTTTCAGGGCTCAGGCGGGTTACCATGATTGTATCTTTCTGCCTTGCTATGGCGTTCATAATTCCCAGGATGTGTTCCGGCGATTTGCCTTGTCCAAAGATCACCTCGGGAAAGCCTTTTCTCAAGGATCGATGGTGGTCCACGCGTGCATAGGCAAGATCCTCAAATGGAAGGCGCTCCAGTTTGGAGACAGCTTCATCGATGCTCAAGCAGCCGGATGCAACTGACTTCAAAAGTTCTCTTAAGGTCTTTACATCCATCGTAATATTGAGTTTTTTTAGCAGGTTGGATTTTTTAAAAGATATGTTCGCTTTTTGAAAAGGCCAGAGTGATGCGAATTTTCTAACAGTGCCCTCATGGAAAGTCAACGATAATTAAGTCCTTCGGCCAACAGATGAAGTACCATTTAAGCAGCATGTATAATCTTAGATTTTTGGTAACACTTTAGCTCTTTTAAAAAACAGACATACGCAATAATATTTTCAAAAATCTAAACTGATACAAACTGATACGATTTTTGAAATTTTTCCTAAACGGCTAAACTGATACAACAAGATCACTTAATAAAGCTTGATTTTTAAGTGAAACATGATATTTGGAAATGATCATATTACCATCTGCCGGCCTAAAGGAGACTGTATATGGAAAAGACGGCTTATGCCTCGGTCTCGGAGTTTAAACCGGGCCGTTTTCTCCTGGGAAAACTGCCTCAGAATGAGGACCTTATTGTATCCATTCTCGGCATTTGTGCGGCCAACTCTGTTCAGACAGCCGTATTTTCTGTCATCGGTTCAGTTACATCAGCTACTTTGGGCTCCTACGACCAGTACCAGCATGTGTACGTGACATTTAAAAAATCGGAGCCTCTTGAGATCATACATTGCACCGGAAATGTCTCCTTGAAAGAGGGGAACCCCCATGTCCATGCTCACGGCGTATTTGCCGACATGAACGGCCAGACTGTAGCCGGACACGTTTTCTCAAAAACCCTGATCTATGCAGGCGAGATCTTTATCCAGGAGCTCCTGGGCAAACCTCTGAGCAGAAAGTATGACGAGCGAACAGGGCTTTTTCTCTGGAACATGCCAGGGCCTTGATGACCGCTCAAAGGAACTTTAGTTGGGGCAACAGCCGGGAAAATAGAACTCAGGGGCTTCGCCCCAATTGGAATACTGGAACAACGGACACGTAGTGAAGCTCGCGCTCACGATGGGCACCGATATCCCCTCATCCCCTGATCGATGCTGCAACAGTGCAAATAAATAGCTATAATCCCAACTGGTTATAGAGATTCCGAACGTAGTAATTAATCGACGAAAAAATCATCAGGAGGCAACAAGAGAATGGAACTGAAGATCAGCAAGGTTGACACACCGGGAAAGGTTCAGGATGATTCGGAACTTCCGTTTGGAGAGATTTTTACAGATCATATGTTCAACATGGACTACACGCCGGAATCTGGATGGCATAACGCACGTATCGAACCTTATGCCCCTTTTGTTATGGATCCCGCCACGATGGTTCTTCACTATGGCCAGACCATCTTTGAAGGCCTGAAGGCATATCGAACCAAAGATGGGAAGATCCAACTGTTCCGCGCGGATCAGAATATGGCAAGGTTCAATAGATCCGCGAGCGTTGTGTGCATCCCGAAAATCGATGAAGCCTTTGCCCTGCGGGCCATAAAGAAATTGGTCAGCATAGAAAAAGACTGGGTCCCAAGTGCCCCGGATACTTCTTTATATATTCGCCCCACTATCATAGCAACCGATCCTTATCTTGGCGTCCGCCCCTCCAGGACATATCGTTTTTTTATTATTCTATCCCCCGTGGGTGCCTACTATCCAGAAGGATTCAACCCTGTGAAGATATGGGTGACAGACAAATATGTGCGGGCAGCAAAGGGGGGCTTAGGAGAAGCCAAAACAGCCGCAAATTACGCAGCCAGCCTCTATGGTGCCGAAGTTGCCAAAAAGGCCGGGTACACCCAGGTGCTATGGCTTGATGCCGTAGAACATCGCTACATTGAAGAAGTGGGCACCATGAATATCTGTTTTATAATCGACGATGTGGTGGTTACCCCCGCCCTCACTGGCAGCATCCTGGCAGGGATTACCCGGGACTCTGTCCTTACCCTGGCTCGTCACTGGGGCATTAAGGTAGCCGAACGTCCAATTACGATAGATGAAGTTATGGAGGCCCATAAGAATGGTGCTCTTCAAGAAGTATTCGGCACCGGAACGGCTGCTGTCATCTCTCCAGTAAGCCATCTGGCATGGCACGATGAGGTGATTCAGATCGGAGACGGCGGTGTTGGACCAATGGCTCACAAATTTTACGAGGCCATCACTGATATCCAGTACGGACGCGCAGAGGACCCCTTTGGCTGGGTGGTTCCAGTGGAAGAAGACCTTTAGTTTATCAAGCATGATGGTCAAACAGATCAAAGTCGGCTTCATGGATGTGTTTTGCTACATCGTGTGGTGCGAAGAGACGCACAGGGGGGTGATAATTGATCCAGGCGGGGATGAAGAACGTATTATTGATACGGTCCGTAGCCTTGGACTTACTATTGAATCTGTTGTTAATACTCACGGTCACCCCGACCACACCTGTGGCAACCGCAAGATCAGGGAATTCACCGGGGCAAAGATATATATGCATGCTTTGGATGATCAGTTTTTCAATACTGACGAAGGCAAATCAATGGCTCGACAGATGGGGCTTGCACCCTCACCGCCGGCGGATGTTCTTCTCCACGATGGTGACGCCATACATTTTGGTCGCCAGAAACTGATTGCATTACATACCCCGGGTCACACCCCAGGCGGGATCTGTCTATACGGCGAAAACAACCTTTTCACGGGAGACACGCTTTTTGTAGGAGCAATCGGGAGAACCGATCTGCCGGGCGGTTCTCTCGAAATCCTGCTTCAATCTATCAAAGAAAAGATACTCTGCCTCCCGGACAATACCATCATATGGCCTGGCCATAATTATGGGAGCAGCCCGACTTCCACTCTTGGACTCGAAAAAATACACAATCCCTACATCACTGATTTTTGCTGATTACATCGCGGTTATCCATGCAAACGCTACAGGATCACATGATGAATGACTTTGAGCCTGAGGATTTTCTGCGCAGCTTTTTTTCCACAGCGAAGTCCGTCTTGCTTTCCCCCAAACTCTTTTATGAAAACATGAAAAGAGAAGGGGGGCTTCGAAACCCTTTTACGTTCTTGCTCTCCTGCGTGCTTATCCATACATTGCTTATCTGGATGGTGTTCAAAAATTCGTCTCTCGTCGTCGTCGATATAGTAAGCGGAATCGGAATGCCATTTGTAACCGCCGGTATCCTTTTCTACATCGTGACCAAACTTTTCAAGGTACCAGGCACCTATGAAATGGCCTTCAGGGTATGCGCCTATGCGACGGCGATAGCCTTGTTTTCTTGGATTCCAGTATTACTGATAAGCCTTTCCTTACAGTTGTATCTGGTGTACCTGATCGCCGTTGGTCTCAGTTCCGTTTTTTCGTTCAAGCTCTCCAGAGCACTACTGGCTGTTGTCATAACCGTCTTCATATATGCGGTAGCCTTTACGGCTATTGGCCATATCATAGGAAGCCCATGGCCTAAAGCAGGACCATAAAGTGAGAAACGGAAAAATGAATGCCCTTTTTCGGCCGTTTGCCGAGAAGATGAGAAAAAGCGGCCTTGCCCCGATAGTGATTGAAAGCTTCAGGCGCTATTACAGCATGTTGGTGCAAGGGGAGCCCGGGCTGATCTCAAAAGCAGATATTGATCCTGTAACAGAAGGAGAAATTGCCGATTTCGAAAAGCTCACAGAGTTTGCCAGTGCAGGGCGAGCAGCTGCTCAAAAAGCTGTCTGCATCAAACTAAACGGGGGTCTCGGCACAAGCATGGGGCTTTCAATTCCCAAAGCGCTCATCAAGGTAAAGAACGGCCTTAGTTTTCTGGACATCATTGTCAGACAAATCTTCAGTTGCAGGCAAAAACTCGGGTTTAAACTCCCTGTTACTTTCATGAACAGTTTCAGCACCGAGACGCACACACTCCAAGCCCTTTCACGTTATAAAGAACTGCCGGTCGCCGATGTGCCTTTGAGCTTCTTGCAGCACAAATTCCCGAAGGTATTGCAGGACGGACTCGGTCCGGCCATTTGGCCTGCAGATCCTGACCTGGAGTGGAACCCCCCCGGCCATGGTGACATCTATCTGGCGCTGGTCACCTCCGGAATGCTAAAAACGCTTCTGGATAAAGGTATCCTTTATGCGTTTATCTCGAATTCTGACAACTTAGGTGCCATTATAGACGATGCGATCTTAGGATATTTTGCCGAAAACGACTTGCCCTTTTTGATGGAAGTTACAGACCGCACAGAAGCGGATAGCAAAGGAGGACACCTGGCGCGCCTGAAGGACGGGAGACTTACGCTTCGGGAGGTAGCCCAATGCCCCGAAGAAGAACTGGACGAATTTCAGAATATTAAATTATACAGGTATTTTAATACAAACACCATATGGGTAAATCTTGTAGCGCTCAAAGAGCTGCTTGAGGCACATCACAATGTTATTAATCTACCTGTGATCATAAATCCCAAAACGGTTGACCCGAGAGATGATTCATCCCCTGCTGTATATCAGCTTGAAACCGCCGTGGGAGCCGCTATTTCCACATTTGAAGGTGCCATGGCGGTTCGCGTGCCGAGAGCACGCTTTGTGCCGGTTAAGAAGTGCAACGATCTGCTTTTGCTCTGGTCCGACTGCTTTGTTCTCACGGATGACGCGCACGTCATCAAAAATCCAAGAAGAAAGGGAGCGATGCCGCTGATAAAACTCGATAGCCGCTATTATAAGAAAATCGACCAGCTTAAGGCGCGCTTTCCTTATGGAGCCCCTTCTTTAGTTGACTGTGTAACGCTTGAGGTAAAAGGAGATGTTGTCTTCGGGAAAGGGGTTGCTATCAAGGGAAACGTGGTAATCACGAACAACTCGGACAGACCCTTCACCATTGCCGACGGAAGCGTGATAGAAAACGATGTTATTTTGACATGAGAGTGAAGAGCGTATCTACCTTGTTTTTCCTTCGTCTTTTCTCTTTTTACGCAAAAATTGCATAAGATCCTCATATCCCATTGTGTTTATCACATCATTGCTTTCTAACCATCCCCTCCTGGCCACAAAAACGCCAAGGTTAAGATATTCCATTTGATCCAGAATGTGCGCGTCTGTCCCGATAGTTAATCTGACTCCTTTATTTTTCGCCGCTCTCGAGAGAATGTCACTTAAATCGAGTCTTTTAAAATAGGCGTTGATTTCCAAGCAAGTCCCCGTTTCGGCTGCTTTGGCAAAAATTTCTTCCAGGTTCAGTGCGTATGCCTCTCTTTCCGCCAAAATACGGCCGGTAGGATGTGCAATGCTGTGCACGTAAGGATTTTCCATCGCCTTGACCATACGGCTGGTTAAAAGAGCTTGATCCTGCTTGAATCCTGAATGGATGGCGGCCACGACGAAATCCAGCCCTCTTAATACCTCATCAGGATAATCCAATGTGCCGTCACTTAAGATATCTACTTCTGTGCCGCACAGCAGCTTTACATCAGAGCTTGTCCGATTAAAGGCATCTATTGCTTTTCGTTTCTTTCTTATATCCTCGATGGAGACCCCGCCTGCTATCTTTAAGCTTGGGGAGTGATCACATACCGCGACCCATCGAAGCCCCATTTTTCTCGCCTTCTCAGCAATCTCTGATATTGTTGCAGCCCCGTCACTATATTTCGAATGCACGTGAAGGTCACCCTTAATCTCCTGTAATTCTACCAACTCCGGCAGCTTCCCTTCCATAGCCGCCTCAATTTCCCCCCTATCCTCCCTTAGTTCAGGAGGAATATAAGGCAGGTCCACCGCCTCAAATACCTCCCGTTCTTCCTTGCCCCCGATCCGTTTTTCCCCTCTAAAAATGCCGTATTCGTTGATTTTGAGTCCCCTTCTCACGGCCAGTTCGCGTATCCGGATATTGTGTGCCTTCGATCCCGTAAAATAACAAAGGGCCGCACCGTAACAGTCTCCTTCTACTACCCGTAAATCAACCTCCAGGCCATCCCGGGTACGGATGCTCGATTTGGTTTCGCCTTTACCAATAACATCAGATACCTGGGGCAAATTCGTAAATACCTCCATCACGCGCTTCGGACGAGAAGAGGAAACCAGGATATCAATATCTTTTACGGTTTCTCTTCGACGCCGCACACTGCCGGCGACTTCGATCCTGTCCACGGGAGAGCGCTTTTTCAAAGCCTCGATAATTTCTCCAGCCAATGGCAAAATAAGGCCTAAAGGTTTTCTCTCCAGCCCTGTTTTCAGTAATTGGATTCCGTTTAAGATATTTTTCTCTGTTTTGCCCTTGATGCCGGGCAATCCCTGAATCTTATGTGCCAAACAGGCCCTTTCCAAGTCGTCTAAGCTAACGATGCCGTAATGGTCGAAGATGATCTTCGCCGTGCGGGGACCTACGCCGGGAATGGCTAATAGTTCAAGTAAACCTGGTGGAACTTCCTTTTTTAATTCTTCGTAGATTTGCAAGGTACCGGTATCAATTATTTCCTTGATTTTCTGCATTAAGTCTTTACCAATACCCGGGATTTTTTTCTCTTCAGCAACAACTACCTTGGTTATATCGTCTGCTAAATTTTCGATGTTCTGGGCCGCTCGCCGGTATGCTCTAATTCGAAAGGGATTTTCCCGCTTTATTTCAAGCATGCTGGCGATATCATAGAAGAATCTGGCTACTTTTCGGTTTTCCATTTTTCTCCCGTTATTAGAGCCTCTCTGACCTCTCGAACGTCAACATCTTCCTTGACTATCTATGTAAGCTTCTTCCTGGCACCATCTGTAAAGTTTCGCTGCGATCATGGACGGCTTGTAAAATCCCTACGTGTAACCGCCAAACAAGTCAGGATACTTTCTATTACTTCTTCTTCAAGCTTTTTTCAAGAACGCGCGTGGTTCCGACTTTTTCCTTGACGGACAAGGTTCTCTTTCATAACGTTACAATTTAGAGAGGTACCATTTCAGCCCCTTTAAAAGATAGACCCAATGAGAATGCACGCATGCAATGATGTTTTCAAGAACCTAAGCTGTCGCTTCAAAAGCAACTTCCAATAAGTTACATCACGCAAGGGAAACGCTGGCCCCTTGAAATACTACCTACTCCTGCACGAGGGGAAAGCATGACGCGAGCTGAAAGAAGACAACACCCAAGGAAGGACTCACTGAACCTCCTCTCATATATTTGCCTCGATGAAAATGACCATGAACTTACTCAGGGCATGGGGCGGACGCTGAACGTATCTGAATCTGGAATCCTTCTGGAAACTTATCGGCAAATAGATACAAAACATGTCTTACTGTTGGATATCGGTCTTGCGGATGACCTGATCGATATAAAGGGAAAGGTTATTTATTCCAAAAGCCTGGAATGGAGTACTTTTCGGTACGGAATCCAGTTTCTTGACATGGATAAAAACGTGCTTCTGACTTTGAAAAAATTTATCAAGGCCTTCAGGAAAATGAAATCATAAGGGCTTGCATACCTGCTCGAAAATCTTGTCGATGCGTTTTGCGTCTGCGGTAATCCAGTAAAGCCATTTGTTGTTTCTAAACAGATAATGGACCCGTCCCATGCCGTCAAAGGCAATCACCTTGTGATCGTTCATGTTTAGAGTGCGATAATTGTGGAAGGGTGACCTTCTGTTGTGTTTCATCTTGTGAATCATCACCACAAGCTGGTTTTTCGCAACTTCTTCGGTGGCGGCTTCTGATCCCCATATGATCGCTTTATCATGTCCGGCTTTGTAATGAGCTACAAAACCTTTCACAATGTTTATGCGCTTGCCGTGAAGCTGATTGATGGCCTCACCCGCGTCGTCGCCTGTCGCCAACTTAACCAGCGTAAGGCCTTCGATATTGGGATCAAACGGGAGGCCATGAGTCGGCTGATTACAACCAACCAGAAAAAAAATGCTAATAATCCAAATTGGCAATCTATGAATATACCGGGCTAACTGCGACATATGGTTACAACCTGTGATGTAACGTAACACTTTAGCTCTTTTAAAAAACAGACATACGCAATAATATTTTCAAAAATCTAAACTGATACGATGCAACTACTTTTTCACCCTAACCTTCACGGCCATTGCATGGGCTGAGAGGCCCTCAATCCCTGCCAATCGAATGACGTCAGGTCCGTCTCTTTTCAAGGCCTCTTCTGTGTAGTGAAGAACACTCGTTTTTTTGATAAAGTGATTTACAGAAAGCGCTGACGCAAACCTGGCACATCCTGCCGTGGGAAGTACATGGTTCGGTCCGGCCACGTAGTCGCCCACTGCTTCAGGTGTGTGAGGGCCGAAGAAGACCGCACCAGCGTTTTGAATACAACCAAGATACCGGAGCGGTTCTTCGACATGAAGCTCGAGATGCTCAGGCGCAATATGATTGGCAAGCTCAAAGGCAGTGGCAAGATCCGGGACGACCATCAAGGCCCCGTAAGTTTTTAGTGATGCCTCCACAATGGCCTTGCGCGGCAGCTCTTCTGTCTTGCCGATGAGCCCATCAGACACCGCCCTCGCCAGTTCCGGGGACGTCGTGATCAGCATCGCCGATGAGAGCGGATCATGCTCAGCCTGGGACAAGAGGTCGGCTGTGATATAGGCAGGATTTGCCGTGGTATCTGCTATGATGAGAATCTCGCTCGGGCCCGCAATCATGTCAATCCCAACAGAGCCGGAAACCATTTTTTTGGCAAGGGTTACATATATATTGCCCGGCCCTGCAATAACATCCACCCTGGGAACAGTTTCGGTACCGTAGGCAAGGGCGGCAATTCCCCAGGCGCTTCCGGCCTTATAAATTTTCTCCACCCCCGCCCTCTGTGCAGCTACAAGGAGATGGGGATTTACCTCTCCGGTCCTGGTAGGAGGAGTCGTGATGCAAATATTTTTCACGCCTGCAATCTTAGCAGGAATACATCCCATCAGTACCGAAGAGACCAGAGGTGTTTCGCCACCTTTTCCTCCCGGCACATATATTCCTGCTGCGTTTACCGGGCGAACAAGCTGGCCCAAGAGAGTTCCGCCGGCATCAGCCGTAAACCAGGATTTTTCAACCTGGTGTCTGTGAAATTCCTCTATTTGTGTTGCAGCCTTGTTGAGGCTCCTGATAAAGCCCCTGTTTACCTGACAACGGGCTGCCTTTATCTCCTCCTTTGTTACTTGCAGCGAACTGATGGGAAGGTTCGGAGCGTCAAAGCGATTAACATAGTCAATCAAGGCCCTGTCCTTGTTCTTTCGCACGTCTGTCAATATTCTTTTGACCACCTGTATGTCCCTGGCCTTGAAGTCAACACACCGGTTTACGATGGTATCCAGCCTCTTTTTAGCCGCTACCGAGGGGTACCTATAGATTTTCATGATTGTTCCTTTCTGCATCGCAGCGGTTCACATATCTTCTGCATCCTGTATCATAAATACTTTTTGACTGCCATGACATTGTAGCGCGTTTCTCATGTTTCCTCAGCTTAAAAGACGGGTTGGGAGTTCATGAAAATCAAGCCTTGATCCTCCCGCCTCAGCCCTTTGAAAAGATATTTAGCA
>Ga0164318_10002661_pt1 | contig 16672 bp, 11 predicted proteins | sample GuaBasSedimGuay9_FD_113734 | JGI IMG/M metagenome (GOLD analysis project Ga0164318, IMG submission 113734) | Subseafloor sediment microbial communities from Guaymas Basin, Gulf of California, Mexico - Guay9, Core 4571-4, 0-3 cm | ecosystem: Environmental > Aquatic > Marine > Hydrothermal vents...
ATTAAAAGTATTTTAAAAAACTTCTCATTTGATTCAGCACCAAGTGGTAACCCGTTGCCGCTGGTATGCATTATTTTTGTAAATACCCTGGCCTGTGACAGCATGGATAGACTTTTTTTTATTAACAAGGACTTCGCCAAAGGATCAACCCGTTTATAAACAAATTTATTTCCCAATTGCCTGGATACTGAAACAAATAATTTGTACAGCAACCCCGGGTCAAATTGTCCTCCGTATTTATAGAAATCATCACGGAAAGTGGATAAAAGATCCTGTTGGATTTTTATGCAATTATTTAAATTTTCAGTATCAGCCCATTTTTGGAGAGACTCAGGCATTCCACCAACAAGGCAATAATCATGATAGAGATCAAGACATTTTTTATGAATTGATTCAGGTATGGTGTCATTCAAAGAAAAGGTTTCAAGTCTTTTTAAAAGAAATTCATTGCCGGTTGCAAGCAGAAATTCAAAAAAAGAAAATGGTTCCAGGAAGAAATAGGTAATTCTTCCCACAGGCATACTGTATTTATATTCTTTCAAAGCAAATTCAAGCAACGAGCCCGCAGCAATAAGAGGAAGGGTTTCAAGATCTTCCTTAAACCAGCGAAGCCTGGCAAACATTTCCGGGGCAGCCTGAATTTCATCAAGAAAAAGCAGAGAGGAATCAGGGTCTATTGAAGTTTCAAATTCTGACTCCAGATTTTTTAATATCTCTTTTGGATTATTACTGGTAAACAGATCAGCTAAAGTTGGATTCCTTTCAAAGTTCAACTCTATTAATTTCAGGTTATTACGTTTGCTGAGGTCACGCACTACCCAGGTCTTGCCAACCTGCCTTGCACCCCTGATAACAAGGGGTTTCCTTTTTTTATCAGCCAGCCAGCTATCTAATTGTACAGATGCGAATCGTATCATAATTTAAATTCTCTTGAATGATTTGTTACTCATATTAATAAAACAACGCGTTGTTTTTGTCAATACATAATAAAACAACGCGTTGTTTTATAGTTTTATTTGAGTGTCATTAAAAAAATACTGGATGCTCAGTAATTTCCTATCTCCATTTCGTAAAACTCAATACCGCCTGCTCCGTCCATGTTTCTGGAAAATTCCCTGATGCGGCACCTTGAAGAAGAGTTGTAAAGAATCAAGGAAGAGTTGAGAGCAAAAATTTTGCTTCCGGATTCTATTCTTTTTGCTACTTTAACTTCTGGCAGGGGTTTTGTTCTATTTGAAAACTCAAGCAACCGCTTTTTCTGCATTTTTCTTTATTTCTTTGATAGTTTTTGACACCTTCTGAAATGCAGCCATATTCCCTGAAGCCTTTAGATTTTCCATTTTTTTTCAATATCCTTTAGCTCCAATTGGGAGCGATCCTGGACAAAGGCAGCATGTTGGGAGATAACCCCATGCAGATTCTGGTCTTCTGTTGATAGTTCTTTTTGAGTGTAATCTCTGTTACGCCACGGCAATCTGATGGGAAGTGTCGTCTGCACCGGTGATAAAATTTTTGCTTTAGGTCACACAATTGGACCCAAAAATAAATGCAGTGTCCATTACTATTGAAACGTATTAGAGCCGCACGAGCATTCGCGCAAAATGTACTCTTAGGGAACCCGGGTTCCCAGGCTTTTATCTATGGCGGCTCAAATCGGGAAACCATACCATACTCCTTCGAGATTTAATTATAGAATAAATAAAGAAAATTTAGTATATATGATGCCTTTGAATTGTCAGGTTGATAACTTATCCAGAAATGAAGGAATAATAAATGATAAATTCACAGAGGCTGGCTCAAAGGTTTCAGGCTCTTGTTGAGATTGATTCTCTCTCCCGGGAGGAACGCAATGTTGCAATAGAGATTGAAAAAACATTAACAGCAATGGGTGCAACGGTTTGCTATGATACTGCCGGGGAACAGGTGAACGGCAATTGCTCCAACCTTGTGGCCAGGTTTAAAGGGACGGTTGATGCAGAACCCATATTTTTATCCGGTCACATGGATACGGTGGGGCCGGGAAAGGGTATAAAAGTTCAATTTGAGGATGGTATTTTTAAAAGTGACGGGACAACTATTTTAGGTTCAGATGATAAATCCGCCCTTGCCATTATTCTTGAGGTCATGGATGTAATCCTTGAAAACAAAATTGATTACCCTCCGGTTGAAATTGTTTTTACGGTCTGTGAAGAAATAGGTCTATTAGGAGCAAAATATTTTGATTATTCCTTAATGGATTCAAAGTTCGGGTATATCCTTGATTCAACTGATACACACGGGATTGTTACAAAAGCACCTGCTGCCAACAAAATTATCATTAAAATTTATGGCAAAGGTGCTCATGCCGGTGCAGAGCCGGAAAATGGGGTGAATGCCATTCTGGTTGCATCCAGGGCCATTTCCAAGCTTCGGCTGGGTCGGATAGATGAAGAGAGCACCTGTAACATCGGAACCATAAAAGGTGGGGTTGCCACCAATATTGTTCCGGCATTTGTTGAAGTCCACGGGGAAGCCAGAAGCCATGATGTAGAGAAATTAAAAGTCGTTACAGATGGTATTGTCAGTTCATTTCAGACCGCAGCAGATGAGTTTAAAGATGCTTCCGACCTTCCCAGGGTCGAAGCCACTGTCGAGAATGATTTCCCCCATACCAATATTCCTGAAGACCACATGGCTATTGTTCTTGCAAGAAAAGCTGCGGATAATCTTGGCATTGCTCTGGAAAGCAAGACCATTGGCGGTGGCGCAGATGCAAATATTTTTTTTGGCAAAGGTATCGTTGCCGGAGTCCTCGGAACGGGCATGACTGATGTCCATACTTTAAATGAATCTATTGCTCTTGCGGATATGGAGAATTCAGCTAAACTGGTGCTGGAAATTTTAAAGGTTCATGCAGCAGGGGAAATTTGAATATGATCGCCTATGTTGACATGTTTTCCGGTATCAGTGGTGATATGACCCTTGGTGCAATGATTGACCTTGGCGTGCCTGGCAGCTGGTTAAAAAAGGAGTTGTCTTCTGTTTTAAAGGGATTTCAATTAAAGACAAATATTGTATATCAGCATCATTTAAGGGCAACAGATATCATTGTTGATGTTAGTGAGGAAGACAACTCATCAAGGAACTACAAAGATATTAAGGACTTGATTGAAAAAAGTTCTCTGCCTGAAAAAGTGAAAGAAAACAGTCTTCTGGCATTTAAAAAAATAGCCCGGGCTGAGTCTGCCATTCATGGTAAAGATATTGAAACAGTCCACTTCCATGAAATAGGTGGTATTGATTCCATTGTTGATATTATCGGATCTTTTCTTTGTGTGGAGTACCTGGGTATTAAAAAAGTATATGCCTCCATAATTCCTTTAGGATCAGGAAGTGTGAAGTGTTCCCACGGGAAGATCCCGGTTCCTGTTCCGGCAACCCTGTTGATTCTGAAAGATGTTCCGGTTAAACCATCAGATGCAGCAACTGAAATTGTTACGCCAACAGGAGCAGCCATTATTACAACGCTTGCGTCCTCTTTTGGGGAAATTCCGGAAATGAGGATTAAAAAAGTCGGCTATGGTTCTGGAAAAAGAGATACCGGTTCAAGCCTTCCTAATCTTCTGCGTATTATTCTGGGAGATGCGATACGAGATCAAAAGAAAACCTCTGCTGCCCAAAAAGAGACCATTCATATCGTCAAAACAAACGTGGATGACATGAGTCCTGAGATTTCAGGTTTTTTAATGGAAAATCTGTTTGAAAATAAGGCACTTGATGTCTGTTATGTTCCGGTTCAAATGAAGAAAAACAGGCCCGGGATTCAGATTGAAGTGATGTGCCGCAAAAAAGATCTGGATAATATTATTGATATCATACTTAGTCAGACCACATCTATTGGCGTGCGATATCATGAATGTGAACGGTTTTTTCTCTTAAGGGAAAAGGTGTTTATCAAAACTTTGTTTGGAAAATTACAGGTAAAAAAAATAACCAATCCTGACAACACGGTCCGGTTTGTTCCGGAATATGATGTCGCAAAAAAAATTGCAAAAGATAAAAAGATTGCCTTAAAAGATGTATACAACCAAATTTTATGTGATGCTGCCTCTCTTGACCAATCCTCTTGACAGGGACTGACACAGAATATAGAACTGCAAAATGACCTTACATGAAAAATTCATAATGTTTTTTGCTACAGGTTGCTATTCAGGCAAAATTCCTTTTGCACCCGGGACATTTGGAACAATTGCAGCGATTCCTTTTGCGCTTGTTTTTTTAATTATTCCTTCAGCTTTTTATGGCGTTTATATTGCAGGGTTAATCCTTACAGCCATTTATTTTTCAGATCATGCTGAAAAGATACTGGATAAAAAAGATCCCGGCTGTATTGTTATTGATGAAATTGCAGGATATGTGGTGACCATGTCTCTGGTTCCGGTTAATATTTATACGATTGGAGCGGGTTTTTTTATATTCAGGTTTTTTGATATTATGAAATCTGCGCCCGTAAGATATTTTGAGGATAATTTTTCCGGGGGGGCAGGGGTGGTTTTAGATGATATTATGGCAGGCATTTTATCTGCAGGGGTGTTAAAAATTCTATATTTATCGGGTGTATTTTAGGAGAAAGGGATGGAAAAAAATTCAGAGAAGGAAAAGGCTGTAAAAACGGCAATGACTCAAATCGAACGTCAATTCGGCAAAGGATCTATCATGAAGCTGGGCGGCAGGGCAATCGAAGCTGTTCCGGTCATACGAACCGGTTCCCTTGCTCTGGATAAAGCGCTTGGGGTTGGTGGATATCCACGGGGCAGGGTGATTGAGATATATGGCCCTGAGTCTTCGGGAAAGACAACTCTGGCCCTTCATGCTGTTGCCCAGGCACAAGAAAATGATGGAATTGCCGCTTTTATTGATGCCGAGCATGCCCTGGATGTGGCGTATGCCAAACGGCTTGGGGTAAATTGTGATGAACTTTTAGTGTCCCAGCCCGATACAGGAGAGCAGGCCCTTGAAATAGCCGATATGCTGGTCAGAAGCGGCGGGGTTGATATCATGGTTATAGACTCTGTGGCAGCCCTTGTGCCCAGGGCAGAAATAGAAGGAGACATGGGAGACTCCCACATGGGACTCCAGGCACGGCTCATGTCCCAGGCCTTAAGAAAGCTTGCCGGCACCATCGGCAAAACCAACACCACCATTATTTTTATCAACCAGATCCGCATGAAAATAGGTGTGGTCTATGGGAATCCTGAAACCACTACGGGCGGGAATGCCTTGAAATTTTATGCTTCCATGCGTCTTGAAATCAGAAGAGCCTCGCCCATTAAAGACGGCCAGGAAATCATCGGGAACCGCACCAAGGTAAAGGTCGTGAAAAACAAACTGGCACCCCCGTTTAAAAATGTGGAATTTGATCTTATGTATGGAGAAGGCATTTCAAGAACAGGCGATCTGCTGGATATGGGTGTCGAGCTTGACATTGTGGACAAGAGTGGATCATGGTATTCATTTGGAGGCGAAAGAATCGGTCAGGGAAGAGAAAATGTGAAACTTTTTTTAATTGATAACCCGGACATTTTTGAGAATATTGAAAGTAAAGTCAGAGAACAGCTTGGGATTGCAGTACCTGGCAGTACTGATAATAATAAAGAAGCCAAAGCATAAAAAACTCAAAGTATAAAAAAAATAGCGGATTAGGAGTTGTGACATGACAGGCAATGACGCCAGAAAAATTTTTATAGAGTATTTTAAAAAACACGATCACAAGCAGGTAAGATCCTCCTCACTTGTTCCCCAGGATGATCCAACCCTTTTGTTTGTGAATGCCGGGATGGTTCAGTTTAAACGGGTGTTTACAGGAGATGAGAAAAGGGATTATTCCATGGCCGTAACTTCCCAAAAATGTGTCAGGGCCGGCGGGAAACATAATGATCTTGAAAATGTCGGGTATACGGCAAGGCACCATACTTTTTTTGAAATGCTGGGTAATTTTTCCTTTGGTGATTATTTCAAGGAAAAAGCCATTGATTTTGGCTGGGATCTGCTCACTAACGGCTATGGGTTTGACAAGGAAAAATTATATGTTTCCGTTTATCATGAAGATGATGAAGCCTATAATATCTGGCGCGATCAGGTGGGCGTACCAGAAGAAAGAATCGTAAGGCTGGGAGAAGAAGATAATTTCTGGTCCATGGGGGATACCGGACCCTGCGGCCCGTGCAGTGAAATCCATATTGATCGCGGGCCTGAGTTTGGCTGTGACAGAAAAGACTGTGCCGTCGGGTGTGACTGTGACCGATGGTTGGAATTGTGGAATCTTGTCTTTATGCAGTTTGAAAAAGATGACAAGGGCAATATGACGCCATTGCCAAAACCAAGTATAGATACGGGCCTGGGGCTTGAAAGAGTGATCTCTGTCCTTCAGGATGTCCCCACTAATTTTGATACGGATCTCTTTGTTCCCATTATGGAAAAAGTAGGAGAGCTTTCCAATAAAAAACGACATGAGTCTGATCTGGTTGAAGTTGCCATGAAAGTCATTGCAGATCATTCCAGGGCTTCCGCATTCCTGATCTGTGACGGGGTGCTGCCATCCAATGAGGGTCGGGGGTATGTACTGCGCCGCATCATGAGACGGGCCATCCGGTATGGGAGAAGTATCGGGCTTGTCAAACCTTTTTTACATGAGACGGTCCAGACGGTTTTTACCATTATGGATGAAGCCTATCCAGAGTTGAAGGACTCTTCAGCGTTTATTTTAAATGTGGTGAAAAATGAAGAGGAAAAATTTCGGCAAACGCTTGATACCGGAATGAAACTTTTAGATGCTACCCTTGCTGAGATTAAATCAGGTGAAATGAAGTCAGAAAAACGTTCCACAATCCCCGGTGATGTGATTTTTAAGCTTTACGATACCTTTGGGTTCCCGGTGGACATCATTGTCGATCATGTTAAGGAGATGGATATTGATCTGGATATTAAGGGCTTTGACAAGGCTATGGCAGAGCAGAAAGCCAGGTCAAAATCCACAAAAACGTTCGCAGGTGTAGGTGTTGCCTATAAATCTCTGACATCAAAAGGGGTAAAGACATCTTTTGAAGGATATGACAATTTTGAAGGGACATCTGATGTGCTCATCATTGTCCGGGATGATAAGGAAATTGAAACAGCTAAACAAGGTGATACCATAGAAATTGTCACTGCGGCCACTGTGTTTTATGCAGAATCCGGCGGTCAGGCAGGCGATGCAGGTAAAATTGAAAGTAAAAATGGCATTATTACCATTACAGACACCGTAAAAGATCCCGCAGGACTTTTCATCCATAAAGGTGTGGTCAAAAAAGGTGAGATCAAAAAAGGGGATAGTGTTACACTCACAGTGGATGTGCAAAAAAGACAGGATACAGCCTTGAACCATACAGGCACCCATATTCTTCATTCAGCCTTAAGACATATTATAGGGGATCATGTTAAACAAGCGGGTTCTCTTGTGACAGAGGCAAGATTGCGATTTGATTTTACCCATTTTTCATCTATTTCCAATAAAGACATCCAGGCCATAGAGAATGAAGTTAATTTAAGGATTCGTGAAAATCACCCCGTCAAAACAGAAGAGATGAATATGGATGATGCGGTTAAGGCCGGTGCCACCGCACTCTTCGAAGAAAAATACGGGGATGTGGTAAGGGTGGTGTCCCAGGGAACATTTTCCCGGGAACTTTGCGGGGGAACCCACACAAAACAATCCGGTGATATCGGTCTGTTCAGAATCCTGTCAGAGGGAGGGATTGCCTCGGGAGTCCGGAGAATTGAAGCAGTAACAGGTAAAGCGGCCCTTGATACCCTTCACAAGGACCAGTATTTGATTGATTCAACAGCAAACCTGTTAAAAGGGGCTAAAGAGGATATTGTAACAAAGGTTGAAGCCTTATTAACGGATAAGAAAAATCTTGAAAAAGAACTTGAATCTTTAAAAGCAAAAATGGCATCAAAATCAATTGAAAATATGGATGATGATGTAAGAGCAGTCAATGGGGTGAAAGTAATTTCAAAACGGGTGGAGATTGAAAATCCTTCCCAGTTAAGAGATCTGGCGGATAAATTTAAGACAAAAATCGGTTCCGGGGTCATCCTTCTTGGCGCCGAATCCAATGGGAAAGCCTTATTGATTTCCATCGTAACCCAAGATTTAACAAAAGAGTTCAAAGCAGGTGATATAGTAAAAACTGCTGCAAAAATAGTTGGTGGCGGCGGCGGCGGCCGCCCCGATATGGCCCAGGCCGGTGGTACAAAACCTGAAAATCTTGACAAGGCACTTGAATCCGTATTTAAAACAATGTCATGACCGCATACTTCATAAGACGATTGCTTCTGGTGATACCGACATTCATCGGTATCACCATCATGGTTTTTACCATCACTCGTTTTGTGCCCGGAGGCCCTATTGAAAGGATTATTGCTGATACAAGGGCCATGCAGACAGGCCAGGGTGGATCAGGCTCATCTTCCATGTCCGGCCCGGGTAGTGACCAACCGCTTTCCCAGGAACAAATCCAGAAATTAAAAGAATATTACGGGTTTGATAAGCCGGTGTTAACCAGCTATTTTATCTGGTTAGGAAAAGTGTTGAGAGGAGATCTTGGTCAATCCACACGATATTATGACCCTGTCTGGGACATGATAAGAGAACGCATTCCCATTTCCCTTTACTTTGGTATCTTAAGCCTCATTATAATCTACGGGGACTGTATTCCCCTGGGGGTAGCAAAGGCCGTTCGCCATAAAACCGGGTTTGATAATATCACCTCCATTATTATTTTTGCGGGTTATGCCATTCCCGGATGGGTGGCAGGCGTCCTTGCGCTGGTGTTGTTTGCTTCGAATTTCGATATATTCCCGTTGGGAGGACTCGTATCCGAGCTGTTTGATGAGATGAGTTTGGTTGAAAAGATCATGGACATTGCCTGGCACACCATTTTACCCTTATTTTCCTATGTCATTGGTTCTTTTACCGTGATGACGCTTTTAATGAAAAATACTCTGATGGACAATCTGTCTTCCGATTATGTCAGAACCGCCATTGCCAAGGGGCTTCCATTTAGAAAGGCCGTATTGAATCATGCCATGCAAAACAGCCTGATTCCTTTAGCCACCAGCTTTGGAAATAATATCTCCATTATTTTAATGGGATCATTTTTAATTGAAAAAGTATTCAATATTAATGGTATGGGGCTTTTGGGGTATGAATCCATTCTTGACCGGGATTATCCGGTGGTCATGGGGATTCTTGTGATTTCTTCTCTCTTGTTTATGGTGGGCAATATTTTGTCTGACATCTGTGTGGCTTTTGTTGATCCCCGGGTGAGGTTTAAATGATATCTTTAAATCCTGTCACCTTAAAAAAGATCAAACGATTTACCTCCATTAAAAGAGGGTTCTGGTCATTTATTATCCTTTGTGTGATGATCTTTATCTCTTTTTTTGCAGAAGTTTTTATCAACTCACGGGCATTGCTGGTCTATTATAACGGCAAACTTTATCTGCCGACCTATACAAAAATGATACCGGGTTCTACTTTTAATCTTGGCTATGAGTATGAAACCAATTACCGGGATCTTAAGCTAAAGTTTCAAACAGAAAAATCCTCCAATTTTGTCATTATGCCACCGGTTCCCTATAATCCTTATGAGAATGATCTTAAAGTCAATTCTTATCCGCCGTTTGCTCCCTCTTTTAATGAAAGACATTTTTTCGGAACCGACAATGTAGGCCGAGATGTCCTTGCACGCCTTGTCTATGGGTTCAGGACCGCCATTATTTTTTCCTTTGTCCTTTTGATCATGAACTACAGCATCGGTATAACCATTGGCTGCTGCATGGGATATTTCGGTGGGAAATTTGATTTGATATTTCAACGGATTATCGAAATCTGGAATAATGTCCCGTTTTTATATGTGATCATTATTATTGCCTCCATTGTGATTCCAAGCTTTATGATTCTGCTTTTGATCATGGCATTTTTTGGGTGGATCGGCATTACCTGGGTCATGCGTACCATGACCTACAGGGAAAAAGAAAGGGAATATATCCTGGCGGTAAGATCACTTGGGGCTTCCCATGCCAGAATTATATTCAAACATATTATTCCCAATACCTTATCAGTGATCGTGACCTACGCACCCTTTGCCATCTCAGGGGGGATTGTCGCTTTAACCTCTCTTGATTACCTGGGGTTCGGGCTGCCTGCCCCAACACCTTCCTGGGGCGAAATGCTGTCCCAGGGCTGGCAGAACATGGATGCCTGGTGGATAGCCTCGTCTGTTGTGGCCGCCCTTGTCATAACGCTTATGACTGTCACCTTTATTGGTGAAGCGATAAGAGAGGCCTTTGACCCTAAACTTCACACCATTTATGAGTGAAATTAACCCCCTTTTTTTCTACTATTGAGTTTTTAAAATACATGCTAAAGAAAAATACAAAAGGAAAAATTATACCATTCAATTGAAGAAATTGAAGGTCGGTTGCACAGCGAAATGTATGTTACTCAGATGGAGGTTGCGGTTGGTTAGGCTAAAAGTCTTGTCAGGTAAAGAAGTCTGCAATATATTGTCTGATCATGGGTTTATGGAAATACGAAGAACAGACAAACCGCTTATGAGTGTAAACCAAAGGCTTCCGGTGAGTCAATAACCGGAACTACAGTAACGTTTTCAGAGAGTCGATAGGTTGCTTTTCCTGGATATATTACCCATAAATGGGCAAGGTTCAAATCTTTTTGTACAGTTTTCATTGATCGTGTCAGCCTCGGGGCATCCGCATATTTGAATTCCGCACCCCAGTTTTTTCCTTTTTCCTGCCAGAACAGGTCAAGTTCAGACCCGGAATGAACACTGTAAAAATAGAACTCATTATCATTTTTATTTATCTGCCTGCAAATAGATTCCAGAGCAAATCCTTCAAACGAGGCGCCTAATTTAGGGTGAGAAACAAGCTGATCAAAATTATCAATATTCATAAGTGTATGGAAAATGCCGGAGTCTTTCAGATAAATTTTTGGCCGTTTTACAAGGCGTTTCCCAGTGTTGGCATACCATGGCTGAAGGACTCTGATCATAAAAGTGCCTTCAAGAATATCAATATATTTTCTGACTGTGACGTCTGAAATGCCAAAGGATCTGCCAAGTTCCGAATAGTTGATTATCTGACCGTGATAATGGGACAGCATCGTCCAGAAACGTCTCAACGTTCGGGCAGGGATATTAATACCAAGCTGGGGAATGTCCCTTTCTAGAAAAGTTGTAATAAAATTTTGTCTCCAAAGAATACTTGGCATTTCATGTGCCGGAGTAAAGGAATCTGGAAAGCCGCCTCTGATCCAAAGGGTTTTGAAATTCTCTGCGCCAATATCCTGAATTCTGAAGCCGCTCAGAGAATAATATGCGATCCTGCCGGCAAGCGTCTCAGAACTCTGGCGGATCAAATCCCGTGAAGCGCTTCCGAGGATCAGATATTTTTGTTTCGGATGATTGTCTACGAGATATCTGATCAAAGGGAACAGATCGGGCGATCGCTGAATTTCATCAATAACAATCAATCCGTCTAAATCTTCAAGTGCCAGTTGGGGGTGTTCCATGCGCGCCATATCAATGGGATTTTCCAGGTCAAAATAATGATCAAAATTGATACTGCGTGCAAGGGTTGTTTTCCCACATTGGCGCGCTCCCAGGATTGCCGTTACAGGGAAAATATCCAACAATTTAAAAACCTTCGCGCGATCTATGGGCCGGGAAATTAAATTCATGGGAGAAATAATAAATGATAAAATATGAAATGTCAAACTTATTATTTGATATTTCATGTTCAAAATATTTATCCATACACATAGATACTAAACTATTCCTGACTCTTCTTCCGTAAAAGTTTAGACTATTCCGGAATTAATAAATTTTTCGCTTTGAAAAGCCTTTACCCAGCACGTTAAAGGTGTTTTCCGTGATTAAGAATGCATCCGGATCAATGGTAAATGCAATCTCCTCGATTCTTTTAATCTGAAAGGTGTTGGCAATAGTCAGGATAATCTCTTTTTCCCTGCCGCTGTATGCCCCTTCTCCCTTTAAAAAGGTTGCACCCCTTTTAAGTTTTTTCATGATTTCATCGGCAATCTGCCTGGAATTATTTGAGATGATAAAGATCATTTTTCTTTGATTAAATAATGTGATGAAATATTCAATCACCTGAGAGGTGATATAACTCATGGCCATGGAATATAAAATTAAATCCGTAGCAAGCATTCCAAAAGAAAAAAGGAATAAAACAAAATTAAAACCAAAAGTATATGTTCCGATACGAATGCCGAATTTCTGGTTTAAAATGATGGAGATAATATCATTGCCGCCGGCAGACCCCAGGGAACGAAAGACAATACCGGCACCGGCACCGATAATCGTGCCACCGGCAAGACTGGCCAGCATCAGATCCTTAACAGGTATTTCAAACCAGATGAAATCAATGGCTAACGTTAAAATAATGGCACCGTAAAGACTGTAAAATAAAAAGCGTTTACTGATAAACATCCACCCGAGGATAAATACAGGGATGTTTAAAATAAAATACCAGATACCCGGTGTGAAAGACTGTGTGTAATAAAAAAGCAGGATACCGGCACCGGAAAACCCGCCGGTAATCATTCCATTTGGGATGACGATGGCTTTGAGCCCGATGCCGAGGATAATACTTCCCAGGGTGATTAAAAAAAGATTCCAGGGAATTGAATACGTTATCGTTTGAAATTTCATGGAACTCTCCTCGTTTTTTGAAAAATGATCCTGATAGTACAAAATGAATGGGAACGCAATGTTTTTTTATACACATCACGATATTTTTAATAATAATTTTTAATATTTTGACACATTTTTAATAAAACAGTATATTATTTTTTTGTTTATCAATTTTATGATCATATTTTTTCTATAATTTTATGAATAGTGGGGTAAAAATTGAAAAAAGAGGATCTCTATTCCAAAGAAGAAAAACTTTTTCAGGATAAAAACAAGATTTATTCTGCCCAGTATAAAAAACAAATTGTTTACTCAACCGATGCCAGGGATTTTGGCCAGGTCGCTAAAAGCATTCCCTGCCAGGATGCCTGTCCTGCAAAGACCAATATCCCTGGTTATATCAGGGCAATTTACGAAAAAAGATATGGCAGGGCATATGAATTAAATCGTGGCGCCAATATCCTGCCTGGTGTTTTAGGGCGTATCTGCTCAAGACCCTGTGAATCTGCCTGCCGTCATGGAGAATCAGATAATGGTCAAAGTGTCGGTATCTGTCATTTGAAGCGGTCCTGTGCAGATTTGAAACCGGGCTCGCACAGAATTATTGAAGGGCTTTATACGCCCACAGAAAAAAAAGTTGCTGTGATCGGCTCCGGGCCAGCCGGCCTTGCCACTGCCCACAGTCTTGCTGTTTTAGGGCATAAGGTTGTGATTTTTGAGAGTATGGAAAAACCGGGGGGAATGCTGATGTATGGAATCCCTGAGTTCAGGCTTCCAAGGGATCTGCTCATGCTTGAAATTAAAAATATCCTCAGATTGGGGATAGAATTGAAAACAAATAAAGCCGTTGGGTCTGATATTTCTCTTTCTCAGCTTAAAAACGAGTATGATGCCGTGGTTGTGGCAGCGGGTTGTGTCAGTCCAAGAAAATTTGATATTTCCGGTGAGAATTTGGAAAATGTTTATAACGGCCTTGATTTCATGAAAGCGGTTAATGAAGGGAAAAAGCCCTTTGTCGGTGACAAGGTGGCTGTGATCGGGGCCGGGTTTACGGCAGTAGACTGCGCCAGATCTGCTGTCCGCTTAGGGGCAACGGACGTCAGTATCAATATCCGTAAAACCATTGAATATATGCGGATTGATGAAACTGAAAAACATGAAGCACAATTTGAAGGCATTAAAATCTATAGTTTGATCCAGCCTTCAAGAATTATTGGAGACGGTGGTAAAGTTACGGCCATCGAATTTAATCGAACCCGAATGGAAAAAACAGATTCACCACCCTACAAAATTTCTATCCCCATTAAGAATTCACAGTTTTCGGTTTCTGTGGATTGTGTCATTGCAGCCCTTGGGCAGATCCCGGATGTGAATGTGGTTTCAAAAGAGCCCGAAGCAATGGATGGGGTTTTCAGCGCAGGGGATTTTGTAACAGGTTCTTCTGATGTTATCTCAGCCATTGCCGGTGGCAGGGAATGTGCAGCAAAGATTGACGAATATCTGGTGGGTGAAAAGAGAAAACAGACCGTGGTCCGGCTTGAAACTCATGATACAACAGACAGACAAAGATCCTATGATTTTATTGACAAAATTGAGATGAATACCATTGATATGGAAGAAAGACTTTCCAAATCAACGCATGAAGTAGAAACAGGATACACTGAAGACCAGGCACACGAAGAAGCCAAAAGATGCTATCTGTGCAGTCTGAAATATGAAATTGATCCTTTGGCCTGTATTTATTGTTCTGCCTGTATTGATGTGGCGCCAAAAGATTGTATTAAAATGATTGAAAGTGTTTCTGTTAATCCGGATGGAACCCTTGGCAGATACGAAGAAACAAGTAATTGGAACAGGGTGGTATCCATTGCCATTGACAACGCCAATTGTATCCGTTGCGGACAATGCCTGGCAGTATGTCCCATGGATTGTATCAGCGTGACCAAAACAGAACTCATAGAAATAGATACTTAGTGGAGGAATGATGCCTGACAACGATCATTATGTCATCATAGGAAATGGGCCTGCAGGAAATCATGCAGCAGCAACCTTGAGAGAAAAAGATAAGGATGCCAAAATTACCATTATTTCTGATGAGTGTATTCCTTATTATTACAAACCAAAGTTGACTGATTTTATCGCTGATAAGATAGCTAAAGAAGATCTCATGGTAAATTTTTTGGATTCTTATGAGGATAAAGACATCCGAATCCGGTGTGGTCAGGCGGTTGACCGAATCGATCTTAATTCGAAAACACTGTTTTTACAGCACATGGAAAAAATTAAATACTCAAAGCTTATCATTGCTTCGGGAAGCCGTGAAAGAGTGCTGCCCTCCATGGCTTCCTATGCAAAACATTTAAAATTTGTCACTTCCTATACAGATGTCATGGAAGTTAAGAACGAGATTCAAAAAGCAAAAGATTTTTTTATTTTCGGTGGAGATCTGGTGGGATTTAAATTTTTAAGATTGTTAAATTTCATGGACAAAACCGTGAGTATCCTGATTTGTCCCGAGGCATTCTGGCCCTATCATTTAACGAGTGGAATGCTTGCACAAATAAAAGAAAACCTTTCAAAATTGAATGCAGATATCATTGTTGAAGATGAAATTTCAACCATTGAGAAACAAAATAAATCATACGTGTTAAAAACTCAAAAGGGGATTGAAAAAACCGTTGATATGGTGTTCTCCTTTAACGGATTGATTCCCAATATTGAATTTGCAAAAGGATCGGGTATTGATATTGATCACGGTATATTGGTTAATGAATATTTAAAGACAAATGTGAACAGCATTTATGCCTGTGGATCATGTGCTCAGATTTATAATCGGGCAATCAAAAGTTATTCAACATCCATTGGGTGGCCCAATGCAGTGGCTCAGGGTAAGGCTGCAGCCCTCAATCTATTGGGGGATCAAAAGATCATAGAATCTGTCAGTGCAAAATATTTTGATTTGGAAGGCGCAAAAATCAAGACGTCATGGTGGGAAGATATTGATAAGGATAATGATATATGAAAGATATAAATATCGTCATTGAAATTTGTGGCAGCGCAGGAGAGGGAACCATTTCTGCCGGAGAAATACTCAGCCGGTTCATGAGCAGCCAGGGATTTGAGATCATGTCTTTTGACTCATACCCGGCTGAAATCAGGGGATTTGGAAAATGTGTGGCCCATACAAGGATCAGTTCAAATCGTATATACTCACCAGGAAAGCTTGCCGATGTTTTAATCGCTTTAAATGACAAACACTCCATATCCCAGCTGTCAGCTTTAAAAGAAAACGGCATACTGATTTATGACAGTCAACCGGCAAAACCTCATAAAGAAGATGAAAGTGTAGTGGGATGGACAAAACCGGGTATGATTTCCTATGGGATACCATTGAATATGCTGGCTCATAAAGCGGCAGGCAATGCCAGGGGAATGAATATGGTCGCCTTAGGAGCCCTGGCTGCTCTTCTCCATGTGGATAAACTTGCCTTTACAGATTCTATCAAAACGCGTTATGCAAAAAAGAAACAGATTGTAATTGATTCCAATGTGAATTCTTTTTTGGAAGGATATGACTGGACAAAGAAGACGATTAAAAAAATTGATCTTCACTCTCTTAAAGACATAACCTTAGGTCAACCAGAAGAAAAATTAATCATAAACGGAAATCAACTGGTGGCACAGGCGGCCCTGGATGCCAATCTCTCCTTTTATGCAGGATATCCTATAACTCCTGCGACCAAAATTATGGAAATATTGAGCAAGGAACTGCCAAAGCATGGGGGGATCCTGTTACAGACAGAAGATGAAATATCGGCCATCGGTGCGGTTATTGGTGCTGGGTATGGTGGAAAACGAGCCATGACGGCAACTTCGGGCCCTGGATTTGCCCTGATGACAGAGTTTACAGG